>Ga0315339_1001174_pt1 | contig 25008 bp, 29 predicted proteins | sample ASW17metaG_FD_204514 | JGI IMG/M metagenome (GOLD analysis project Ga0315339, IMG submission 204514) | Ammonia-oxidizing marine archaeal communities from Pacific Ocean, United States - ASW #17 | ecosystem: Environmental > Aquatic > Marine > Oceanic | place: USA: California | collected 2016-12-05
CCTTTGAGCGCTTCAATGGCAATTTATACCCCGTGGGCAAGTCAATTATTTCTTCCCAATATTCCACCGTTTGGGCCGAATCCATCACATTGGACATCACCGTAGGGAGGCTCATTCCCCATTTGGCTACCGGGTGGCGATCAACAGTCCACCCTTCAGGAAGGGATTTAAGTTGGAATGTGGTTTGAGCCGGTTTCGATGCCGGTCGAACGGATGTTGACTCCCTAGGTTCAGGTGTGGTCGATTCCGTTATTTCGGTTGGTTTCGGGATATCTATTACCATGGGTTCCGGTGTACGCCCACCAATGCAACTCACACATCCCAAACAAACAATAATTGTAGCGGTATATATAATTAATTTCATTTTAATTATTTTTTCTTAGGTGGATGTTCCGGGTGATTATTTCCTTGGTGGCACACCCAACAGGAAATTTCATGAAAATTTAATTCATTCATAGTTTTATTGGCGGTATTCACCATGGTCATCATTTTGCGCGCCACCTTTTTATGATCCTTTTCATCGCTGGAATAATCAGTCAAATTGTGGCAAAAATTACATTTGACACCCAATTCAGGTGCCACAACTGTCTTCATATATGAAACCAGTTCTCGCTTTGTTTTAAATGGAAGCACTTTCACATTTTTTAATTCGCGTTTCTGTCCCACCATTAACGCCGTCAGAAATAAAACAATTATCATTACTTTTTTCATTTTGTATCTCCTAAAACCATAAGTGTAGTTGAGATAAAAATTCGATACCCTTTGATGGGACTCCACCCGACAATTGGGTGGATCTGATTTGAAATTTAATATCTACTAAGGGTAAAGGTACATAATTCAGTCCAAAAGTGGTACGACGAATTGCATCTTCTGTATAAATCATACTTTCATCAAAAAAATCAATCCGGGCCAAAATAGTATAGCCCTTTTTCACATTCCATGTCAATTCACTATAGCTGGCAATAGATCGGTTTGAAACCAAGTTTTCCGCAACAGTCACTTCTCCCATCCAGGATAGGTTCCCGCGATTAAGTCCACCAAACAAGTTGACCATTTGTAGATCTTTTGCTGCAGTGGTTTCCCTAAAAAAGGATGCGCCGATCATTTTATTCAAGGATCCATTTGAGAAAAAGTGTTCTAATCGTCCATAAGATGACTCGGACTTTTCATATAAATATCCTTTAATCATTCCAAAAGAATAATGGGTATTCCCCTTGTAATGGCCTAATTCCAAAAAAGGTGCATTTTTGAGTGTTGGTACAAAAGGCATCCCCTCCCGATGATTTCCGTGGATTAAACGAATATTACCACCGCGGGTAAAAACAGTATGGTCATCCAGTTTTAATCCAAAAGATGGTTTCCCGACCCCTGTTTTTACATACCCAATTTTTCCATTGAGTCTAAATTGGACCCTATAGTCCGATTGGAGGGTCGCCAATTCAGCCAAAACAGTTAGTTTTTTTACTTCTGTCTTTATCTGGAAATTCGCCTGCATCGGAAAAATGGCAAGTCCACTGGGAACTTCACCCTTTTTTTTGGAGACAGATTGAAATCGGACGTCGCCTCCAATTTGGAAATGTTTTATAATGATTCCGGTATAACTTGATAGCCTTTTTGGTAATTTCTCAGCCAAATCATCCAGGCCATAGGCAATGCCATAATCATTTCGCAGGGCACCTCCGCTTGGATCAATGTGACAAAGAATACAAGATGAACCGTTTTCAAGCGCATATCGTGGAACAGCCCGCAATATTCCAGTAAGTATTATAAACAATAAAAAATATGGATATTTAAAATGCTTAATTGTCAATTATTTTTTGCACCTTGATCAATCCACTTTATAATAATTTCAATTTTCGAATCGTCCCATGGGTTAGCAGGCTCCGGAGGCATGCGATCACCTGAAGCATTTCCCTTTAATTTTTTCACAATGAAACTACCGATACCATCATTCGGAATAACGACTGGACCATTATTACTGGTGCCCTTCATTAAATTATCATATGTCCGGACAGATAACCCCCCATTGTTTCCGTGACAGTTAATACAACTGGCATTCAACATGGGCTGAATATCTTCTGCAAAGCTAACATCGTCTAAAAACACTTCCTCTTTGGGGTTGGTTCCAAAGTCACTACAGCCAACTAAAAAGAATATGAGGAGTTTTAAATGTTTTTGCATACCAAGAAGAAACAAAAAAGCCCCGATTACGGGGCTTTTTTGTCGAGGGTTTGGACGGTTATTTCCGTCCCCTTGCCATTGGAGCACGGGCTACATTTCCACCTTTATCTATAAAATAAAGGTATCCTGATTCCCGAGTAACGCCAGCATCTGCTACTTTTTCAGCATTCCCGCCGCCTTTACCGGCACGGGCCATTTTTGAACGCCAAACATTACCATCTTTTCCAAGGTAATATAGATAACCGGATTGTTTAGAAACTCCAGTCGATTTTACAACTTCAGCCATAATATGACCTCCTTTAGTATGTTATTTGATATACTTATTTCGTTTCTCTTCGGTAAACATACATTCGCCTCTCGGTAAAATGCAAGTTTTTTCTCGAGGATCCTCCGAGGAGGAATATTAAGTAATTTTTGGCCTATTCTGTCACTATCTGAATCCTTAATTTTCCAACCCTGTTTTTGAGCATCTATGCCCCGGTAGCTCAGCTGGATAGAGCAACGCACTTCTAATGCGTAGGTCACAGGTTCGAATCCTGTCCGGGGTACTTAATAAACCCTGCAGAATGCCGGGCTATTTAGTGTAAAAAATAAAAATAAAAATGCGACTGGAGGAATTAAAATTTCATCTCCATAGTAAATCACAGCTTTTTGTATATTTCCAACCATTTCATTCACCATTGAGGATCATATGAGAAAGTTCTTCGTATCTCTTATCTTTTTTTCTGCCATCTATGCTGAAGGTATCAATGCTGATTATTTCAAAAATCTGAAATTCCGTTTTATTGGTCCTGATGGGAATCGCGCCATTGCTGTAGCCGGTGTATCTTCCGATCACAACACATACTATGTAGGTGCTGCTTCCGGTGGCTTATGGCGCACGAAAAATAATGGTATCTCCTGGCAACCCATTTTTGATGACCAGGATGTCTCATCCGTTAGCGCTCTGGCCGTTTCACAAAAAGATCCTAGTATTGTTTGGGCTGGCACAGGCGAGACTTTTCTCATTCGCCCTGCACATGCAATAGGAGATGGGATTTATAAATCCACCGATGGCGGCGATACATGGACAAATATGGGCCTAGAAAAAACGGCTCGAATCGGCCGCATTGTCATTCACCCAAACAATCCGAATATTGTTTATGCAGCAGCATTGGGTCATGCCCACGGTCCTCAAAAAGAACGGGGTATTTACCGCACTACCGATGGTGGAAAGTCATGGGAACACGTTTTATTTATCAATGAAAATACTGGCGGTATTGATATTGCCATCGATCTGAATAATCCTGATTTCCTCCTCGCATCCATGTGGGAGATTCACATCAACACCTGGGGACTCAACAGTGGCGGTGATGCTGGCGGTGTTTTCATTTCTCGTGATGGCGGTGACTCATGGGAACGGCAGGATAAGAACGGCCTCCCCGGGGGTAAAGGGAAACCTGTAGGTAAAGTCGCAATCGCAATATCCCAGAGCAACCCCAACACTATGTATGCTCTTTGTGAAGAGGACCATCCGGGACTTTATCGAACAGATAATGGCGGAAAATCATGGCAACTGGTTACAAGGAATCATACTCTGGCAGAACGTGCTCCATATTATATGCGCATGGCCGTAGACCCGGATAATCCTGAAAAGATATATATATTAAATGTGCAATTCAGTATTTCTGAAGATGGTGGTAAAACCATTAAATCTGGGTATCGCGCTGGTGGCGACAATCATGATATTTGGATCGATCCTGAAGACGGAAACCGAATTATGGTGGCCCATGATGGATGCGCTTCCATCGCCAATGATGGCAAAACGTTTAAGCGTGTGGTGCTCCCTATCGCCCAAATGTACCACGCCCATGTTGACGATCAGATTCCTTACAATGTTTATGGGAATCGTCAAGATGGCTACTCCTACCGTGGTCCCAGTAATAGTCGAGAACGGGGAATTTCACTGGGACATTGGCGGGCCTTTGGCGGGTGCGAATCAGGCTTCGGCATCCCCGACCCCAACGATAATAATATAATATGGTCTGGCTGTTATGACGGCGGATTAGAAGTATATGATGTAAGAACAGGCCATGCCCGTAACGTCCGTGTTTGGCCCGAAGCCGCCTATGGCTGGGCACCAAAAGATCTAAAATATCGTTGGCACTGGTCCTTCCCCATCCACATTTCTGAGCATAAAAATGCCGTATATGTGGGCAGCCAGTACGTTCACCGGTCTACTGACCTTGGCCAAAGCTGGGAGGTCATTTCGCCGGATCTTACCTTAAATCTGAAAAGTCACCAGGAGAGTTCTGGAGGCATCGCTATTGATAATCTCATGACATTTGATGGATCTGTGTTGTTCGCCATTACTGAATCGCCACTTAAAGAAGGGCTTATCTGGGTAGGAAGTAATGATGGCCAAATTCATCTCACCAAAAATGGCGGACGCAGTTGGGATAATCTCACCGAAAATATTGATATGCCTCCCTGGGGAACCATTTCCAATATCGAAGCATCTCGATATTATAAAGGTACCGCATACATTTCTGTGGATTTCCACCAAATGGGTGATTTCGACCCTTATATATATAAGACTGAAGATTTCGGGCAATCATGGAAAAATATCAGCGGTGATATTCCAAAATCCTATTCCAGTTTTGTACATGTGGTAAGAGAAGATCATCAAACGCCTGGTGTCCTCTATGCGGGAACAGATAATGGTGTCTATGTATCTCTGGATGATGGTGCTCATTGGATGCGTATCAAAAACAACCTACCCCCAGCTCCGGTTTATTGGATCAGCCTCCAGGAGCATTTTGATGATATGGTCGTTGGCACCTATGGCCGTGGGTTCTATATCCTGGATGATATCAGTCCATTTCGAGAATTAGCCAAAGCCAACAAAGAGGAAGTGAACTTCATGCAGGTCCAGGATGCCTATCGATTCCAGACTATCCAGAGTATGAAAAATGACGGTACCAGCCTCATCCGTGGACAAAATCCTGCCTACGGCGCCAATTTAGATTTTTTCCTCCCGGACACAAATGCAAAAGAAATATCCATTGCAATTCAAGACATGAATGGAAATGAGATTAGAAAGCTCACACCGAGGAAAACCACACTAGGTGTCAATCGTGTCATGTGGGATTTGCGTTATGAAAAAACGAAGACTGCTAAACTTAAGGTAAATCCCCGCGGTGTCGATTGGGTCACTTATAATAAAGATGGTTGGCGTCCTCTTCGCACCTGGGACATTGATGTAAATAGCGGAAAACTGGGGCCCAAAGCTGTACCCGGAAATTACAAAGCTATCCTCAACGTGGATGGGAAAGAGGTCACTCAGTCATTTCCTGTTTTGAAAGATCCCAATACGACAGGAACAATGAAGGATATCAAAGCCCAATTCAAATTCCTCATGACATTGCGGGAAACCATCAATGAAAATGTGGCCCTCATCAATAAAGTTGAAGACCTCCGGTTTTCACTTCAAAATGATTACGAAACGAGAGATGAAGAAAATGCTGCACGGGATATGGATGTTCGACTTTACGAAATTGAAAGCCATTTATTCGATATAAAGCTCACGGGAGCGCGGGAAGATGCGTTTCGTAATCCTACCAAAATATATGGAAGATTATCAGCATTGGGCAGTGATTTAACGCGATATGGAGCAGATTTCAAACCCACCAACCAGCAGGTTGAAGTGTATGAAGTATTATCTGACCGACTTAAAAAACAACAAGCTGCCTTTGATATATTGATGGAAGACGATTTCTGGAATTCGGAGAAATAATTATTATAGAGGCGCAGCATGTTTACCGGCCGATTGGCGTGGCTACGCCTTATAATTCATACGATTAAGTGCGCCCCAGCTTCACCGCCGTACCATAGACCAGCAGTTCTGCTGTCCCGGACAAAATCATTGATGTCTGAAAACGGACACCCACCACTGCATCGGCACCCAGTTCTTTTGCTTTCTCATTCATCCGGATCAGGGACTGCTCCCGGGATTCGGCCAGCATACCCGTATATTCCTTAATTTCTCCACCAATGATGGTTCGAAGCCCAGCCATAATATCTTTTCCAATATGGCGGGCGCGGATTGTGTTTCCGATCACGGTTCCTAAATTTTCCGTAATTACATATCCCGCTATGGTTTCGGTTGTGGCCACAATCATTTGTCGACCCCCCGAAACGGTTCGTCTTTCGCATCATCCCGGTTTTCTTTAATAAATTTCATGGCCAGCATGGCCACGCCTGCCAGGAGTAAAAGTGTTCCTAATCCCAGTAGAAAATCACTGAGAATAAAACTGATAATGGCATTGATAAACTTAAGTGCCAAAATTATGGCTCCGGCGATAATGAGATACATTCCAATTTGTTTAACTTCCATAATTCCTCCCAATTACATTATTATAATCATTGAATATACTTGATTAAAAATAGTTCCAAAAAGAGAATCCTTTCCCATGAAAAAGAGAATTAAATTCCTGCCGTAATGCCTGAAACAGATTATTCAGTTCGATCTTTCAAGGGCGGTTATGATGATAACCTCACTTACTTGGTGACCTGCATGCGTACAAGGAACCAATTTCTTATGGATGCATCTGTACCCCTGAAACAGATTCTGCCCTTTGTGAGCAAAAAAGGACTAATCGTCCTTTTTATTACCCACACGCACGGAGACCATACCGCTTATATGGATGAATATGTGGACGCTTTCCCCAATTTGGTGGTTATGATATATAAGGATTCTGAGGATAAGATTCAATCCACTTTAAAGCGGCCGGTTAAACATGGAGATATTGTCACGGTGGGACAATTGAGTTTGGAAGTGTTCCACACGCCGGGGCATTACCCTGATTCTGTCTGTTATCTTTTGAATGGCATCTTGTTTACAGGGGATACGCTTTTTGTGGGTCGAACAGGGAGAACCGTGAGCAATGGAAGCGACACACGCCAACTTTACCAATCGATTTATAATATCATTTTTGATCTTCCCGGTCATACCATTATTTATCCCGGCCATGATTACGGCCCCAAAATGACCATTTCTATTGATGAGAATATTGTGCTCAGTCCCTTGCTCCAGGCAGAGGATGAAGACGATTTTGTACAACGCATGGCGGACTATGAGGTTGAGCGCACTTTTGAGAATTAACACACGGAGGAAATAATGAAACAAATAATAACAGGCATCATAAGTGGTTTACTTTTCACCACTATGATTTTCACAATCATGGGCGCTGCTCAGACCAAAGATGATAGTTTGAAGACAATCATGAACGAATTAGATACATTTGTTCAAGACCAGCTTGGTAAAGATAAAGCTGCCGGGCGATTTCAACTCCAGTCCTTTCAAATCGAACGGACCCATTGGCATTATATGCTGGATACGGCAACGGGAGAACTCTATCGATTGGAGCCGAGCCGGTCACCCGGTAATGCAAAATGGATATTAATGGCGGAAGCCAATTTCAATGAATGAAGATAGAGAGCAATTTATGATAAAACGAAATATTATAAAATGGATCCTGCCCATCGTACTGATAGTTTTTATCGGTTCTTGTGATCGAGATGCTAAATGCAATAGTTGCGGTGATCTATTAGGCGGGTTTATTTACATGAAAGTAACGGCAAGTGATTTGGCTAAATATGAAGGACTGGCAGCTTTAGACGGCATCGATGTGGGCGCTTGTATTCGAACCTATATTTTGGAAGAAGAATTAAACGTCAATACCGTATCCATTGTTGATGACTGCTGCTGTGAATTCTAAATTAGTCACCCGAATATTTAGTTCTTCTGATCAACCAACAAAAGCCATTATTGGTCTCCATGGTTGGACCGGTAATGAACATGTTTTCGAACCAGTAGCCAAGATGATGAATATTGATGATGCACAATGGTTTTTTCCTCGAGCACCATACAAAGCAGATTCAGGGAAAGGGTATTCGTGGTTCAGTGGTACAGATGAAACGGGATGGGATATTGAAAAAACCAAGTTTGGAATACACCAATTATTAGCGAATATTAGATCTGAGGGATTTTCACCCAAAAATATTTTTCTGATCGGTTTTTCCCAGGGTGCCAGCCTCGCTATGGAGATTGCTCTACGACTCCCCTTTGCTATCGGTGGAATCGTCCCCATTGCTGGATTTATCAAATTCAAAGATGCCCTGGCAAATGAAGCCACAGAAGAAAGTAAGAATACACCCGTACTCCTACTTCACGGAAACCAGGATGAGATTATCCATGTGACGGCGAGCGAGAAAGCACATGAATTTTTTAAGGAACGCAGTAACCCTGTTTATTTTAAAAGATATGATGGGGGTCATAAAATTCCCAAGAGGATCGGTCCAATTGTCAACAATTTTATTTCAGATTCATTTAACTTCTTTGAGGTTAATTTGTCAGAATTTGTTAAGTTTAAGTAGCATGGCTAAAACCATCGACCGAAGATCTTTCCTCCAATTCAATAAGGGAATCGTAAAACAAATCACCCATATTGATCCTCAATGGCCTACACCTCAAATGGCACGCCTTCATCAAAATGATATTGAATTAGAGCCCTATGTATTTCAACTGGAGCCCCCGAATAATCCCCCGAGAAAAATTAATGCTACATCATCCCTATCTAAATTATCGGAGAATAGCTGGAAAAAGGAAACGGCAACTCATTTACTAAATCGCATTCACTCCGGTACTACCTTTTCTGATATAAAAAAATATAATGATTTAGGACTTAATGCAACGGTTTCCGAAATACTTAAAATTCGCCCAAAACCTGATAAGCCCAGTGATTGGGTAGAAGAAACGATCCCAAATTTTAAAGATATGACGGCCTCTCAACGAAAGGAATATCAATCCCTTTACCGGAAACGACGGGTAATGCTGGTGGACTGGTGGATGAATCTCATCATGAGAGATGAGGTTTCTATCCGTGAGAATATGACATTATTTTGGCATGAACATTTTGCCACCAATGCACAAAAAGTTTATTTCCCTCAGGCCGTATATGAACAAAATGATGTTATTCGGGAAAATTGCCTCGGAAACTTTCGAACCCTCCTCAGAAAGGTGACCTTTGGTCCTGCCATGATGATATGGTTAGATTCCAAACGCAGTAAGAAAAAATCGCCCAACGAAAACTTTCCTAGAGAATTATTGGAATTATTTACCATGGGTGTGGATACCTATTCTCAGGAGGATGTGGAGGCCGCATCCCGGGCATTCACAGGGTATTCTACAGATGGATACTTTACCAATTACCTATTTGATCACCGCCGGGGAGACGGAGAATACTGGCTTAAAAACCATGATTTTGACTATAAAGAATTTATGGGGAAAGGCGGAAGTTTTGATGGTGATGAGATTATAGATATTATTCTTGAACAGGTTAATGTTGCCAATTTCATTTGTGAAAAAATCTATAAATGGTTTGTCTATGAAATTCCTGATGAAAATTTTGTCAACCAAATGGCAACTATTCTAAGGGATGGCAATTATGAGATAAAACCGGTAATGGAATATTTGCTCACATCAGAACATTTTTACGATATCAATTTCAGAGGTTCACAAATCCCAAATCCTGTCTCTCAAATCTTGGGACTCATCCGGAAGTTGAACCTCCATAATATGGAATATCCAAATAAATACCTCCAGCGTTATATCGGGGAGATGGGCATGACACTTCTTTACCCACCAGATGTGAATGGTTGGACTGGCCACCGAGCATGGATCAATTCTATCACATTACCAATGCGGAAACAACTATCGTCAATTTTGATAGACCCGGATACTGATAAAAAACTCAAATTTCACATTAACATTATTGAACTTGCAAATAATCTATCGGATCCCAATGATCCCCGGAGTCTTGTGAAAGATTTTGCACTTGTCCTTTTTGGACTTCCTCTATCAGAAAATCTAGAAAATAAACTGGTTGAAATTCTTATGGATGGTGCCGCCGAATACGATTGGGATATCAACGCCAGTGGAGCGGACTATCGCCTGAAAGAACTGGTGAAATATATGTTACGTCTCCCGGAAGCACAATTGGCATGAAACGTCGCGATTTTATTAAGACGGCTACTGCCCTTTCCATCGCAGGGACAAAAATACCTCTCATGGCATTTACTCGACCAAAACATTTACGGAAATCCAGTGGAAATTGGGGATCTGATCGAATCGTCCTCCTCATCAAACTTAATGGCGGAAATGATGGTTTAAATACCCTTATTCCTATTCAAGATATTAATTATTATAATAAAAGGCCTAATTTAGGAATAAAAGCTTCTGATGCATTACCCATTCAATATGATACAGCCTTTCATCCTTCCTTGGTCAATTCTCAACACTTATTTCAACAGGGTATGATGTCCATTATTCATGGAGTAGGATACGGTCATAGTAATTTATCCCACTTCCGCTCATCTGATATTTGGGTGACTGGTTCCGGTGCGGACCGGGTTTGGAACACGGGATGGCTAGGAAGAATGCTTACCAATGATTATCCCGATTATCCTGCTAATATTCCAGATCATCCCATCGGCATCCAAATGGGAAGTGCTAATTTATTAGAGTTTCAGACGGAAGATACCAATATGGCTACCATGATGGGTAATAATGATTCACTTTATAAGATTATTGATGAAAACTATATTACCGGTTCCACAGATCCCGCGCCTCAAACTTACGGTGGGGAGGAACTCAATTATCTCCGGGGAATTGATGAAAGTACCTATGAGTTTTCCGGTATCATAAACGAGACTGGGAGAAAAGGGATAAATAAGGTTGAATATCCCGAAACCAGAATCGGGTTACAATTGGCCGTGGCAGCCAAATTAATCTCCGGCGGATTAACCACACCGATCTATCGATTGAATCATGGTGGGTTTGATACCCACGCCAATCAATGGAATGATCATATAGCATTGCTCCAGGAATTGGATCAGGCAGTATTCGCTTTCCTTAAAGATATGGGCGGCCAGGGATTACTGGATAAGGTTCTGGTGGTCACGACATCAGAATTTGGACGAAGGGTAAAGGAAAATGGTTCTATGGGCACCGATCACGGAACGGCAGGCCCTACCTTTCTATATGGTTCATCTCTCCGGGGAGATATTATTGGAAACCAACCGGATTTATTTAACTTAAACTCGGGAAATATTTCTATTCAGCATGATTACAGACAAATTTATAGCACCATAATGCAAGATTGGTTTGGCTTGGCTGTAGATACGGTGACCCAAATTTTGGAAGAATCTTACGATGCTATCCCAGTGATTAACTTTCCACTTACCACTGACCATCCAACGACAATTCCATCTGAATTTAAACTCCACCCTGCATTCCCAAATCCTTTTAATCCAACAGCAGAGATCCGTTTTGAAATCCCAAAAGGAAGCCAAGTAAAGATAACCGTTTACAATATTACAGGACGCATAGTGATGCAAAAAGATTTAGGCTTTAAACCCAGTGGATTTCACCGTTATATATTAGGTCCAAAAGGTTGGGCGTCAGGGACTTACATTATCCAGGTTGAGGCACTCCAATCTATCCTGAATCAAAGAATCACCTATTTAAAATAAAAATATTTCATATCCGATTTAATGAGAAATGACCTGCATCAACATACCACAAAACCATGCACCATATGTCCCTACTGCATAGCCCAGTACTGCCAATAAAACGCCCACCGGTGCCAGAGATGGATGAAATGCGGAAGCCACAATCGGTGCGGATGCAGCGCCGCCAACGTTTGCCTGACTCCCCACTGCCATAAAGAAAAAAGGCGCTTTTATTAGTTTTGCCACACCAATTAAAAGAATGGCATGGATTGCCATCCAGATTAATCCCACCAAAAAAAGGCCGGGGTTTTCAAATATAGCCATCAGGTCCATTTTCATCCCAATGGTTGCAACCAACACATAAAGAAATACGCTCCCATACCGAGAGGCGCCTATCCCCTCCAATTCTCTGGCCCGCGTAAAGGATAAACCCAACGCAATAGTGGTGGATATAACAATTAGCCAAAAGAATCCAGATGTGAGGCTGAATTTCTCCAAGCCCGGTGCATTTACTGCAATCCATGGTGCGATTAAATCAGATCCAAAATGGGCGAAGGCTGTTACTCCAAATCCCACACTCATCAATTTGATCGTATCCGTCAAATCAGGAATGCGCATTATTTGAGATCGATAAGCTTCAATTTTTTCCTTTAATTCAGAAATAGCAGACGTATCTGCTTGAAGTTTTTCATCAATTTGTTTATGAATTCCTACACCATACAGTAAAAAGGCCATCCAAATATTGGCTACAATCACATCTACAGCAATCATAGCAGAAAATAAATCATCACCCACATTGAATATTTCTTTCATCGCTGCCTGGTTCGCACCGCCGCCTATCCAACTGCCGGCCACAGTGGTGAGGCCACGCCAAACGGCTTCTGGACCTGCGCCACCCACAATATCCGGTGCAAAAACTGATACCACCATAATTGCCAGGGGGCCCCCGATGATAATCCCTGCCGTACCGGTGAGAAACATGACCAACGCTTTGGGACCTAATTTTATAATACTGGGAAGATCAATACTGATTGTGAGCAGTACTAAACTGGTGGGTAATAAATATCGGGATGCAACAAAATAAAGCCTGGATGACTCACCCGAAAATATCCCCAATGAATTGAAAATGGATGGTATAAAATAACAGAGCAGCAGTGTGGGTACATATTTATAGAATTTTTTCCAAAATGGGTGCTCGCTCCTACCTGTTAAAAATACGAATGATAGAATACCCAGTAGAATACCCAGTACAACTGCATCATTGGTAAATAGGGGATTAGCCATTCAATAAATTAGAATATAACTCTGCAATAATTATCATTTTTCTCCTTTGTGCATTCATAACTTTCCCACAAGATAATATCTATTGTTTTATGGAGAAGTTTTCCCCCCGTTATAACCTGTAACTACCCGTATGATATAGGATGCTTCTATCATATCCTTTGCTTTGTATTCAATGGTATGTGAGCCAGTACGTTTAAACATATCCAGATATGCCAAAACCTGAGATGGCTGGTAATGTTTAAAGGTGATGGAAACGGTGATAGGCCCTCGAATTTTATATGGTTTATATTTTTTAATATTTTTCACGGCATAAGCTGTTTTTTCTGCAATGAGATCATAGGCGGCTTCTGGATGAAGGGATTTGGCCGAATGAAAACTGATACTTTCCTTAACGATGGCACCCTCGGTATTCCCGATGATGCTTTTTACTTCCTTCACTGCTGCATCATCGCCTGAAACCATGATGACTGGAACACCAAAATGCCCTGCAATGGCTGCATTCCAGGATCCTTCTGTCATCACCTGACCATTTACCTTTACAGATGTTAATTTAGAACTGGAAAAAGTATGGGCCCGAACGCCTTCCAAATTATCTGTACTGGAGTGGTACCCGGTAAAAATCACACCATCAAAACTGGCATCAATTCCTTCCATCATACCCAGGGGTCGGGGCCAGGACCGGATCACCTGCACATCTTTCGGCAGTTTTTCGATAAGTAGATTCTGTCCGTTACCATGGGAGTCCGCCACCAGTATTTCTGTGGCTCCTACATCTTTTGCGGCCTGTATGGCTGCATTTACTTCTGCAGTCATAAATTCCCGAAAGCGGTTATACTCAAAACCCGATGGACCGAGTTGCTCCGCGGTAACTACGCCGACTACGCCTTCCAAATCGGCAGAAATGAATATTTTCTTTCCCTGCCCAAAAAGATTGGAAACAATTAATGGTAACATTATTACTTTTAAAATCCGATTCATGGGTAAACCTCCTGTTTTATGCAAGACTAAAATAATCAAACTATAGGTATTAGATTACCGAAAATAAATAATAATATAAAATAAAAAGCCCTCCATATTTTTGGGTAATTTTTTATAAATTCAAGAAAACAAAAGGAGTGAAAAATGGGAAAAGGTCAAGATTCTAAAAAAGCCACTAAAAAAGCGCCAGCTAAAACCGCAAAAGAAAAAAAAGCAGCAAAGAGACTTAAAAAAGCTAATCGTAATTTGTAGAGTGTAGATATAATTTATTGGTAGGACTTGGTTTGAATCTATCTTCTCTTGTGAAGAGAACCAAGACACTAATCAGTCTTCTATACTTTACAATATTCTTATAGCTTGTTTTTATATACGTTAATTTTTTTGAATCACCACTACAGGGCAAGAAACCAAGTTGGCAATCCCTTCATCTACGGAATCCATAAAACTTGCTTTGAATTTATTCATTTTGCGGTGACCTAATACCAACATATCAACATCCTGAGCATGTTCTGCAATTGTCTTCGATTCGATCGCACCTACTGGAATTCTGATCTCTAGCTTCTTCAACCATTGTTCATAGCCATGTTGTACAAACATATCCTTGATCACATCTTCGGTTATTTTCGGCCCTGGACTATCGATCATCATACTCATTTCACCTGCATGGGGATCATTAACATGGATGGCAACTAAAGACGCACCAAATTTTTCCGCGAAAAACACTGCCTGGTCCAGAACCACACCTTCATCCTCGCTACAAAGAAGGGCCACCATGATTTTATCTATATCAGGAACCATCCTATAACTTAATGCGCTTTTTACTTAAATAAACATCATTACTTAAAAAGACCCTCCTAACAGGGCCTTTTTTGTTTATAATAGATACACCCACATTGCTAGGTAATTATATGTAAGTTTCTCTATGAAGCGCTCCTTAAAAATATTTGTTTTCATCCTCGCCTTTTCAAATATAACGGCCCAAGAATCTCAAACAACTTTCGCTATCTTAGACTTTGAAGGAAGGAACCTATAAAAGTGAATTTATTCTTAAACCATGTTTCCCCCATGGGTATCTACGAAACATTGTATGCATTCCAGGATGTATTCGGCACACCTATGGGTGAGTCGGGTACCCATCCATGGAGCCAGGGCTTCCCCCTCACTACCCAAATTCCCGGCGGTCCAAAAATGCCAAAACAAGTGGATATTGATTCCACGGATTTGATGTATCCCAAAGCTTGGGGTCAACCTCAATTGCGGGAAACGATCGCCGCATATTATAACCATTATCATGGTGCCAAAATTGAAGCGGAAAATGTAATGATTTTCGCCGGTGGCCGTCCCGGGCTTGTGGCATTGTTATTATTTTTAAAATCAGACATTACCGTTCGCATCGCCTCTACAGAATACACGCCCTATTATGATATGTTGGGCTTATTAAAAAGAAATTATGAATTGGTGGACAGTGGAGAAAACAATGGATTCTCCCCATCAGTATCTGATTATTTGGGAACAGACACTGCAACCCGGAAATTGATACTGATGAGCAATCCATGCAACCCAACCGGGGTAACCAAATCTGGAGATGAACTGAAAAATCTGGTGATTAGTGCTGCGTATGGAGAGACCGGACTACTGGTTGATGAGGCCTATGAAATGTTCCACGAACCGCCGGTGAGTGCCCTGCGATATATGGACAATATTGAAGATTCTAACTTATTCGTGAGCGGAGCCGCCACAAAGGGGCTCCAGGCTCCGGGAATTCGGATTGGTTGGGTGATCGCCGCAAAAAAGAATATCGAGATTTTAGGGAATTTTTCTTCATTCGGCATGGGCGGTGTGTCCCGGCCTTCCCAATTGTATGCCATGCAACTTTTGGATAAAAATCGAATAGATTTATCTCACAAAGCCATCCCTAAATTTTATGCCAGTCAACGGAATCGGTACGGCAAAGCATTCTCGGATCTTGGGTTAGATTTGTTTTCCGGCCATGGTGGCTTCTACCATTGGTGTAAACTCCCCGGTGATCTTACCGCTGCTGAACTCAATGCTGAGCTATTTACCCGTGGAGCTGCGATCTTAAAAGGAACTGACTGCGATATGGCCCGAAGGGGTGGCCACTCACCATTACGTCAATTTTTCAGGTTTTCTTTCGGCCCCTTAAAGCCAGAATCTTTTGATTCGGATATAGAAATATTAGGACAGGTTCTCAGGTAATTATAGCTCAACATAACTTTAAATTCATATAATAAAAAATATTCATATTATTTACAATTCTAATCTTTTCATGTAAGGATAATAACAAAAAGAACTGCATTGATAAATCAAAGATAACTAATATCTTATTTGTCTTAGTTTATGATCCCGGTTATGTCTGTGATGGAGGAACCTATTCAAATGATTGTTTTGCTGTAAAATCATGCGTTACAAAATGCACTAAAGGTGAGTGTAATTAAATGAAACGCCTCTGGCATAAATAAAGGAGCGAAAATGAAGAAGAATTTATTGGTAAGGATGAGGAAATTTACATTTCCACATATTGACATTAGGTTAACAGGATTAGTAGGTTTGGCTTTCGGACTGATGATTGCTAAACTTTGGGCGCCAATACTCTATTTAGACTGGTATTGGTATTTAATTATTGCATTATTGGCTGGAATAAAACCTATAATGACATTTTGGAAACAAGTTTAATGAAACGATATACAATAGGATTAATAACAGGAATATTACTTACTGCAAGTGCCTTACCTCTTATTGCCCAGGAAGTTGCGAGTGGTCTAACACTTGAAAAGGATGGGGAATGGGTGATTGTGAAATGAATCGCCTCTGGCTTTCATAGCCTTTTAACAGTTTTTATTATACTATTATTTTATCCTGATCAAAGAGTACATTCAACTAAATCAAACTTGGAGTAAGTTATGAAGGAACAGGAAATTGGATATGTCTCTAAATTTTTTGGACAGATATCCGTTGTTGCAATTGAAATTACTGCAGGGAAATTAAATATCGGTGATACAATCCATATTAAAGGCCACACCACCGATTTTAATGCAGAAATTGAATCCATGCAGGTGGCCCACGAGCCAGTGGATAGTGTCAAGAAAGGTGACAATATTGGCGTCAAGGTCGCTCACAAAACCCGCCGGCATGACAAGGTGTTTAAATTGGTCGATTGAAACCGGTCCAGACCAGGGCAACTAAAATGAAAGGTGAAAAACACCTATATAAAAAATAGCCCCAAGCAAAGCTCCCCAATAATTACCAATTTTCATCTATTACTTTTGAACCTTCAAATTTTACAACGTATTCTTTGTATATAGGATCATAATAATGGCCACCTTCCTTATAATCTGGGTTCCAGTTTTTTCTTTCATTCAATTTTTGCTTATAAACGAAGGGGGAAATTAGAAGCCTTTCAAGATGCCATCGCCCTGATTTACCTGAAGGGATTTCCTCTCCTTTTCCATATATCATTAGACCACCTTCAGCATAGATTTCATGTTCAGGATTCATCCCAAGATACTCATGACTAACATTCATTGCTTTATGACCTATTTCATGGGCAATTGTTCTTCGCAATCTATCAGGACGACTAAGATTAGTAAGGGTAATCACACCTCGATGCTTTAGGGGAATACTATTTACATATGAATATGTTGGAAATGATAATCCACCTGTACGTACAGTTTTAATCATCCAGTTTCGACCTTCAGATACTTCTAAAAATGGAAAAAACACATCTTGAAGCACTACCAAATAAACTGTTCGATGATTATCTGGTGAGGGTTCTATAAAACTTTCAAATGCCATAGAAGCTTCATCAGTGAGCACTGAAGGGTTCCTTTTCATATTTTCGTACATATTCACATATTCAGTTCGAGGCATTCCTGGAATTTTATTTGCTTGAATTGAAAGAAACCGCTCATCAATATTTCCAGTTTTTACCCACAGTAAGTTGAGTTGCACAGAAGTTAGTTTATATATTTCTTTAGCAGAAACAAATCCATCTATTAGCTGTTCTAAAGTTACTTTTTTAAAACTAGGATCTAAATTTGATGGAAAATATATACCTACATCAATTGTAGGCTTTCCATTTTCAAGATCAGAGTTAATTTCCGCGATATCAATAGTTTCTACCATTGACCATTTTACAGAATCAATTTTTGACTCAAGACCAAAGCAGCCAAAAAAATATGCTGAAAATAAAATTACTAATCGATTCAAGAATATAGTCAAATAATTATTTTTTTATTGTGGATATTTAACACCAAGCTGCTCTAAATATGTGCCGTATTTACTTGGGTCATAATAATGTTTTTTCATTTTATTGTCCTTTATTTGAGCCAGAGGCGTTTCATACTGGAAATTACACAGAAATTACCCAACAATATGGGGGTCTGTTTACTAGTTTTACGGAATTAGGATGAAAAAAGGGTGGTAATATGGAAGCAGATGCTATAGCTTTTATGGTAAAGCTATTTTAAAATCACTGTTTCTATAAACCAAAAAGCCCACGATGATTAATTGAGAGCTTTATTTTGTGGCTCGGGACAGAATCGAACTGCCGACACAAGGATTTTCAGTCCTCTGCTCTACCGACTGAGCTACCGAGCCCCCTAACAAACATGTTGTTAAATATATTAACACCTTTTTAGAATTCAAAAAAGGCCCGGAAAATTAGTCGAGTGACTCACCGAATTCCAAATAGAATTCAATGAATCTTTATAATTAAAATAAATACGAGAAATTCACCAGGAATCGATCAGACTGTACTTCTTCTGTGGCACCCGCCGGTGTATACCAATCTCTGGATTTCTTTTCCCATTGGGAAAAGATATAAGCTGCATCCAGGATTATGGCATTTCTTATTGGTATTCCCAATCCTATAGTGGTATAACTTTTATCTTCTTTACTATCCCCATCAGGTGACGGAATTAGACCTCCACCTGCGCGGAATGTGATGCCGAAACTGTCATTAAATTCTTTTAGATATTCAACGCCAACCCGCAACTGCATGACGGAACGATATTGAAATGTTAATACAGAATTTTCTTCTTCTAATAATGCATAATCATCTGAGTTTCGGGATAGATTATCCAGATTGAATTCTGTTGCACCCCAATCCTTAAAACGTAAACTGGCTGATATGGCCAAATTCTCGGATATTAATGCCATTCCCACATCTCCGATCAGGGGTGCATGAACTTTATAATCATAATATCCGGTTACGGTTGCATCGCTTTTATCTCCATTATCAAATGTAAGTTTTTCATCGGTACCATGCTGCTCTTCCACATGAATCGTATAAGGCAGTGACAGGGCAAGTCCAAAATGCAGCCATTTGTTCAAAGATGATCTTAATCCGCCGCGGATATTCCACCCACTTGTTTTAGTGATTAAAGATTGTTTCAGATTATATTGATCGAAATCTGCCGGGAACTGGCTATAAGTATTCTGAAGATCTTCCTGAGAAAATTTGAATTCATACTCTTCCTTGCCCGTTAACCGAGAGACGGAAATACCTCCAGAAATGGTGGGTGACAAAGCAATTCCGAAAGAAAATGTTAGTTGTTCCATGCCTCCGTTACTTATCACTTGTTCACTCCGTTGGACCTTTTTTGAAAATTGATAGTTTTTTTCTACCCCATCAATATTGATGGGAAAATCCAGAGTGTTATCCTGAAGACTGAAACCGGAAAATGACATCAATGCATCATAATTGAGAATGCGGTTATACCCAACGGCAACGACCATACTCCCCTTCACTGTTGGAATTGGATAGGCAATCCCAAAACCATTAAATTGATTAAATTTCTTGAGCGCATTATTTGTGGTCTGGTCTAAATATGTTGTATTATTATTATAATTAAGATTATTAGTTTCAATGTAAAAGGTCTTGTTTATAATCCCCGCCAGGCCTGCTGGGTTCCAATACATATCAGACGGATCATCTCCCAAAGCAATATTTGCACCGCCCATCCCAAGAGATCGCGCTCCAAAACCCATTTCATTTTCTAATAGACGAATTGCTTCAGAAGCGGATTGAGATGTTAGTATTGATAGTAGTAAAAATATCGAAAATAATAAACGGGATATGCTTTTCATAAAAGCACCCTAAATACAGTACTAATTAATTACGACGTGTGGCACGACGACCACCACTGGAACTTCCAGAAGATGAACCTGAACTGCTTGAAGAACTACTATTATTGCCAGACGAATAACTCCCAGAAGAACTACTATTCCTACTGGATGAAGACCTGGAGTTTTCATTGGTATTAGATGTGCGATTCACCTGTAAGTTGGTGGTAGTGGTCCGATTTCTATCTTTAGTGAATTGTCGAATATCTTTCTCACCCGCCACAGGAATAAACGGAACAAACATATCATACCCACCCAGATTATAACTATACCCATTGTTATTATACCCAAACCTATAGCCACCATATCCAGAATAGGGGTCATTATAAAAATGATAGGGGTTATAATAATTATTGTACCCATTAAAAGGACTAAATCGATTCTGCATTGTTGAATAGGCTAAGGGTGACCCAGATCCCGAATCCTGGGCATACATATCCACGCTGGGCCGGACTCCTGCACGGGAATAGGTTTCCAGTTCTTCTTCCGGGTCAGGATAAAACATGGCTAACTGGGTATAACACCCCTGGAGTGCAAGGGAGGAAACCAATGTGAATCCAATGAGGGTTGTTTTAAAACTCATAACGGATGAAACTTACACACATATTTGGAAATAACCAAATCGGTGAGGTTTGCTTTTTAAACGGTTTTTATACATTATTCGAATCCCCACCCCCTTTAAAATTCCCTCCGCGTACCCTCCAAAGGCGGGCAAGCAATGGGGGATTTAGGGGGATAATTGAAAAACCCTATTCTTTAATTCCGACCAAATCAAATAAGAAGGCATATTCTAAAGCAACTTCACGGTAACGGCGGAATCGTCCGGATTTACCCCCGTGACCTGCATCCATATTCATATGAAGATAAAGGACATTTTCCCCCTGCCAATTATCTCGCAATTTGGCCATCCATTTTAAAGGTTCCCAGTATTGCACCTGGGAATCAAAAAATCCGGATGTGACCAACATGTTTGGATGCACTTGATCTATAACTTGGTCGTAAGGGGAATAGGAAAGCATATAATCATAGTATTTCTTTTCCTCAGGATTCCCCCATTCGTCCCATTCGTTTGAGGTCAATGGAATGGATGCATCCAGCATAGTGGTCACCACATCCACGAAAGGTACGGCGGCAATGGTGCCTTTCCATAATTCCGGAGCCATGTTCACTATGGCACCGATCAAGAGTCCGCCTGCACTGCCCCCTTCTGCAAAGAGATGATTTGGATCAGTTAACCCTTCTTTAACCAAATATTTACCCGCATCAATAAAATCAGTAAAGGTATTTTTCTTATTAAGCATTTTTCCGTCATCATAGGATTGGCGACCATAGATCTGACTTCCACGAACATGGGCAATAGCATAGATAAAACCTCGATCTAATAAGCTTAATCGAGTAGAACTGAAATAAGGATCTCTTGTTGAACCATATGAACCATAAGCATAAAGTAATAAATTCTGTGGATTATCTGGAGCACCTTGATTATTAAAGGTTGGATCATTTTTTAGGTCTTTTTTATAAACCAAAGAGATTGGCACAGGTTGACCATCACGCGCGAGGGCATAATGACGTTCCGAACGATATAATGATGGATCATAGCCACCCACCACTTCCTGCTGTTTCATTAAGGTTCTTTCACCCGTATCCATATTATAATCATATGTGGAACTGGGCGTCACCATGGATGTATATCCATATCGCAAAATATTGGTGTTGATTTCCTCATTCACAGAAATTCTTGCCGTATAGGTTTGTTCACCAAAATTAATATATTCATCCTGACCATTTTTCTGGTTGATTACCCGCAATCCACGAAGACCGTCCTTCCGTTCATTCAGCACCAGGTAATCCTTAAATATTTCCATCCCTAAAAGGTGTACATCATATCGATGGGCGATCACTTCCTTCCAATTCGACATATCCGTGGCATTCTCAGATGTCTCCATAAGGCGATTATTTTTGGCCTCCCAATTGGTAATGATATAAAATTTATCCTGATAATGATCGATGCTGTATTCGTGTTCTGTACCCCGCGCAGTAAATTTTTTAAAATCACCATCCGGTTCATTTGCCGATAAAATATGGTAATCACTCACAAGAGTACTGCTGTTCCTGATGATGATAAATTCACCCGACTTGGTGCGGTACACCCCATTGTAAAAGGATTCATTCTTTTCTTCGTAAACCAGTTCATCTTTGGCAGAATCCGTCCCCACTTTATGGCGCCATATCTTTTCGGGAAGCAGGGTCACCTCATTCTTGGATGTATAAAAAACGGTCATGTTGTCATTGGCCCAGGCCACACTTCCGGTTGAATTGGGAATGGTTTGTTTAAGCACAACACCCGTCACCAGATTCTTAAAATAAATGGTATAAATCCGGCGGCTCACCAGGTCCACACCATAGGACATCCATTGGTTGTCAGGGCTTACATCCAAACCACCCACAGCAAAATAATCATGACCTTTGGCTAAGACATTTTCATCCAACAGGATTTCTTCTTCGCCGTCTAAAGATTCTTTCTTCCGGCAATGGATGGCATACTCTTTACCCTTTTCATAGCGAGTATAGTAAAAGTATCCATTATCCAAATAGGGGACAGATTCATCATCCTTTTTGATTCTGTCCACAATTTCATCGAAAAGCTTATCCTGGAATTTTTTGGTATGTTTCAACCGACTTTCGGTATAATCGTTTTCTGCATCAATGTAATCCAGCACTTCCTGGGTATGGCTGTCTTTTTCTTTGGCAGACTTCTGTTCGTCCGTTAACCGCATCCAATAATAGTCATCAACGCGCGTATCTCCGTGGATGGTCATTTCATGGGCTTTTTTGGTCGCATTAGGGGGTGTTGAATTTTGCATACAGGCACTCAATAATAAGGTGGATATCAAAGTTAAATGTTTCACAATTTTCTCTATTCGTTAAAAATGGATGGTGAATTTAGGTTAAGAATTTTTTGTTTTTATGGAGATTATAATTTTCTGCCAAACCAGAGCCAGATTGCACCCAAGATAAGTCCGAACCCTTCCCGCTGGTGCTCCCACATATTGCCCATACGATCATCAGCCTGCCAGGGCATTATACTGTTTAAAAGTCCAAGCGCCACAAGCGCTCCTACTATAAATAGAAAAAGACTATAAAATTTTAATAATCTAACCGACACTTTTTCAATAGATGCCAAAGGTAAAAAAGCCACAGTCACATAAACGGGCACCCAGATAAATCCATCGGGATCATTTAAGTTAACTAAGGCAAAAGAACAAAAAATAAGAGCAATCGCCCATTTTATAATTCGACTCACAATCTATCTGCCAATCAACCCACCGGGATAGGCCACCATACTTTCATGACCGTCCTTTCCCACAGCGGCAACGCCAAATAGAAAATTATCAATAACAATGCCTTTCAAAGTGTGTTTCGTTATACCACTCTCCACCCACTTAAAATGCTGCCAGATTGGTGCGGTGGTATCCCGCCAGTATAATTTATATGCGACTGCGCCATCCACCTTTTCCCAAGAAAGTATTGTGGATGGTTTTACAATACCGCCGATTTTCACATTTTTTGGTTTTGCCGGCGCCAGAGCCAACGTAGCAAGTGCCGTAGCATTCACAGCAGTCAGTTTGGCACAATATTCAAAATTCACACCGGAAATCACATCGCCATAATCTATTCCATTTTCTGTTCGAATATCCTGATGCTGGCGGTTGTAATTCTCGTGTGCTTCCATGATTCGAATGCCCGGGAATCCCACTTCGTTAAATGGACGATGGTGCCCTCCGCGACCGAAACGGTCCAACCGATAGATCAGGAGAGGATTCATTTCAGGCAAATATGTTTTTGTGCTGGCAAAAACATGGCGGGCCAGCTGACGGGATTCGCCATCATTCTCACCCCCATAAAACCGCTTTTGTTTTAATTGTTTTTCGGTCTCTAATATCGAATAGGGCTCAGAGAATATCCGAAATGTGCGGTTATCGATAACACCGTCCACCCCTTCGATATTACCAATCATATCATTATTCAAAATGCCGGCAATTTTCCAGCCTTCTATCTTGGCTTTTTCCGCCAAAAACTTTCCACCATACAAACCTTGCTCCTCTCCTGAAAGCCCAGCCAAAAGGATGGATGTTGGAAAATCATACTTCGATAAAACTCTCGCCAATTCAAGTGCACCCGCCATACCAGTGGCATTATCGTTTGCACCGGGTGAATCGCCTTTCCCATCCAGCGGGTCAGAAATCCTTGAATCAATATCACCACTCATAATCACATATCGATTGGGATATTTCGTGCCCCGTTTTATCGCATAAATATTAACAATCCAAGTGTCTTTTTTAATCCGGGATTTTGGATTGCCTTTGACCAGGGTCCACTGTTCTTTCACTTCTAGACATCCATCGCAATCTTTGGATATTTTCTCAAATTCTTTTTTGATCCACCGCCGGGCAGCACCAATCCCTCGGGTATTGGATAGTGTGTCAGACAGTGTATGGCGTGTCCCAAAATTGGCCAGTTTGGTAACATATTCTTCTAAATGGCCTGCACTTATATTATCAATAATTTCATAGATCATTGGATCCACTTTCAACGATTGCGACGACAGGATTATGATTCCTGTCATATAAATAAAGATTGATTTTTTCATCATAGAATTCTCCTTATCCAATGTTATGCATTTCTTTATTTGAAATAATATTGAATCCTGTTCTTTTAGAATTGGTCTCAACAAGCATAGTTTTTGCCACCATTTTACAATGAATTGCACGAATAGAACTGGGTGTCATCCAGGATGTCAGTTTAGCCAAACCCATCCCGATTTTCTCACCCAGCCGAAATTCATTTCGATCGCCTAATAATAATGAA
>Ga0315339_1001176_pt1 | contig 24950 bp, 20 predicted proteins | sample ASW17metaG_FD_204514 | JGI IMG/M metagenome (GOLD analysis project Ga0315339, IMG submission 204514) | Ammonia-oxidizing marine archaeal communities from Pacific Ocean, United States - ASW #17 | ecosystem: Environmental > Aquatic > Marine > Oceanic | place: USA: California | collected 2016-12-05
GTATGGGGAAAAAAGCGGCGAACTTTTGCCGAATTCCGGCAGCGCTCCAGGATCCACCCCTCTATCCCCTCAAGCCTGGAACTGCTAGCTAGACAGACAATTTATAGAGCTATCTCTACGGCGGCGCGCTGAAAATTATGTCGTCGGACCCTGCCGAGGCAGCATCCGCCGGAAGGAGGTGCCAGCCCTCGAGGGCTAGTTCTGCAATCGCCTGTTCCTTCGCACGCACGTAAAGAGCGATCACGGCACGATCGCCAGGCCGCAATCTGAGTGAGCGCGTCATCGGCGAGACATGGCGGTGTCTCTGGATTGTCAGAATCACATATGTATCGGACCGCCGAGCGACGACGGCCTGTATATCAGACGACTCCTCGGCGGGTTGCTTCACCTCGCGCAACTCAAAAAGACCGGTCGTCACTTCCGCCTGGCGCCAGCGGACATCCCACCGCTCTTGGTCGTGGGGGCCATCAAAGAGCACGTCGGCACGATGTCTGGCGACATGCTCTGGGGCAGCACTGTCTCCAGAGGCTGCGCTCACCGACACTAGTCCCGTCGGTACGTCGAACTCATGCCTAGCATAACTAACGAACTGGCTGTTGAGATTCTCGTTGAACGTAGCTCCCACGACGGTGCCGACCAGTTCGATACGAGCGCGACGCAACGTACGCTCCTGCAAACCGTCACCGAACACAACCGCGAAGCGTTGCCGCTCGGCCGCATGGCAACGCTGAGGATCGTTATCGATCAGGATAACGTTGGCGCCCCGCGCCCGAAGCTCAGTCGCAAGCGCGAGCCCGAGTCCCTGTGCGCCAAGCACCGCGATGCGATCCCGGGCGGCGAGTCGAAGACCGAGCGCAGCCGACAGCGGCCACGCAACGAGGGCGGCGGCCACCACTGTCCCAGAAATCACAAGAAAAACCATGGCACGCAAGGCGTCCCCCCCGTCGATACCGCTGCTGTCCAAGGTTCTGGCCATCAGCGACGCCACGGCCGCGGCCACAATGCCTCGCGGTGCCAGCGCCGCTAGAAACACGCGTTCTTTCACGGCAAGTTCAGCACCGCGAGTGACGAGCCACACACTTGCCGGGCGCACCACCAGAATCAGCGTACCGACTACGGCCGCGCCCTGCCATCCAAGCGCCTCCACTTCTGCCATGCCCACATCGGCCGCCAGCAAGATGAAGATCGCGCCAATCAACAGGAGCGTGAGCTGATCCTTGAACTCCCGTAGGTCGTCGATGACTGGATTTTCGTGGTTACCAACAATGACTCCGGCGACGGTAACCGCGATAAGACCACTCTGGCTGAGCGCGTGCTCGCCCAAATGAAAGATCAGCGTAACAAAAGCTAGAACCAGAATGTTCTCAAGGCCGCGCACAAGTTTCTCGAAACGTAACAAGAATGTCAGCGCGAGCCCCCCGGCAGCCCCGATAGCGAGTCCGGCCACCACTCGCACAACGAGATCGCGCATGCCGGCCGCCGCTTGGGACGGGTCGGTAGCTAGCATGACTTGCAGCACGAGTACAGCCAGAAGCGCACCAATAGGATCGATAAAGACTCCCTCGGCCTCGAGCACAGTCTGCAACCGCGGACGGAGGCGGAGGTTCCGCACAAGCGGACCAACGACGGTGGGACCGGTAACCACAACCAGCGCACCAAACAGAGTCGCAAGCGGCCATGGCCACAGCAACCATCCACGCGCAGCAATCGTGGCACCTACGAGCGTGATAAGCGCACCGGTCGTGACAAGAAGTCGAATGACACGTTCTTCACGCCGAAGTCGCGCCAGGTCAAGGTTAAGGGCACCCTCGAACAAGATAATCGCGACGGCGAAATCAACGAGCACGAAAAGGCTTTCGCCGAGCGCTCCGGGCAAGACCCATCCAAGCCCTTCAGGCCCCAGCGCAGCACCGGCTACCAACAGAAGGACGATCGCCGGAATGCGCACCAATTTGGCGACGCATTGAACCGACACTCCAGCAGCGAGAGCAACGGCGACGATGAGAGCTGTGCTCGCGTCTATCACTGGGTAATCCAGCAGCGATCATAACGGTGAGCGATCATCGATCTGGCGGGGCGCACACGCTGTCTATCCTCAAGCATCCGCTTCTTCAAGGTTCTGCGTACCAGCTCTGCGGAATATTCCGACAGACCGCGCGCGCAGTAAGTAGTCCGGAACATCCAGCACCACACGTCGTGCCCAATCCGCGCGGGACGTATCCAGCACGGTCTCCCACGGTGACGACGGGTCATGTTGGGGCAGGAGAAAACGAATGGTCTCATTCTGCGCATTGAACATCAAAAATAATGTGTCTCCGAAGATCTTGTCCCCATCTTCGTCCGTTTCCTCAGTCTCAGTGCCTAAAAGTCGCACTCCAAGACCTGGCATCGAGCTGTCGCTCCACGCGCCGTCGGACAACTCGACTCCACCTGGCTCGAACCAGGTGATGTCCTTGATGGACCCGCCGCGAAGGGGCCGCCCCTGGAAGAACTGACGATGCCGAAGTGCCGGCTGCTGATTCAGCACCGCAACCATGTACTTGACGAAGCTGACAAGATCCGCCTGCTCGGGCGACCAGTCCCATCGGACCCAGCTGATGTCATTGTCCTGGCAGTAGGCGTTGTTGTTTCCCCCTTGGCTGCGACCCATTTCATCGCCAGCGTAGAGCATCGGCACGCCCTGCGATAGAAAGAGTGTTGCCAACATGTTTCGTTTCTGCTGCTCTCGGAGCGCCAGAATCATTGGATCATTACTCGATCCCTCGACGCCACAATTCCAACTATTGTTGTGGTCTTCACCGTCCCGGTTTTCCTCCAAGTTCGCCTCGTTGTGCTTTTCGTTGTAGCTCACGAGATCGTGCAGTGTGAACCCGTCGTGACAAGTGACGAAGTTGACGCTCGCGTACGGTTGCCGTCCACTATGGTCGTACAGGTCACTACTCCCCGCCAGTCGGGTCGCCACCTCCGAAATCATGCCGTCGTCACCTTTCCAGAATCTGCGAATCGCGTCCCGGTACTTGCCGTTCCACTCGGCCCAGCCGGTGGGAAAATTCCCGACCTGATAACCCCCTTCGCCCAGATCCCACGGCTCCGCAATCAGCTTGACCTGCGAAATCACCGGGTCCCGATGAATGATGTCGAAAAATGCTCCGAGCCAATCGACTGCATGCAGCTCGCGCGCAAGTGTGCTCGCCAGGTCGAAGCGAAATCCGTCGACGTGCATTTCCAAGATCCAATAGCGCAAACTGTCCGTGATGAGCTGCAGGACGCGCGGGTGGAGCATGTTGAGCGTGTTGCCGCAACCGGTGTAGTCCACATAGCGCCGCGGGTCATCTGCCGCCAAGCGGTAATACGCCGCATTGTCGATTCCCCGAAGCGACAACGTCGGTCCTTGATGGCCTCCTTCAGCTGTGTGGTTGTATACGACATCAAGGATTACCTCGATGCCTGCCGCGTGCAGGTTCCGCACCATTCCCTTGAACTCGCAAACCGATTCAGTCGGTTCTTCGCTCATTGCGTACCGGACATCAGGCGCAAAAAAAGCGCTCGTGTTGTAACCCCAATAGTTCCTCAGCCCCTTCGCTACCAGCTGGCGATCATCGGAGTGGTGGTGAACGGGCATGAGCTCAACGGCGGTCACACCGAGACTTTGCAAGTAACGGGTCGCCTCCTCAGAACCAAGACCTGCATACCTGCCTCTCATCAGATCTGGAATGCGTGGGTGCAACTGGCTGAACCCCTTCACGTGCAACTCGTAGATCACGGTCTTGTGCCAAGGGATACGCGGCGACTGATCGTCCCCCCATGTGAAAGCAGGGTCAACGACCGCGCCGAGCGCACACGAGGCCGCGTTGTCACGGTCGTCAAACGACAAGTCTTCGCGCGCATCGCCAACGCGATAGCCGTACATCTCTTCGCACCAACGCACCGTGCGTCCCACCGCCTTTACATAGGGGTCGAGAACGACCTTGTTGTGATTGAAGCGATGTCCGCTCTCCGGCTCGTACGGGCCGTGTACCCGGTACCCGTAGAGCTGACCAACCTCAACACTTGGAAAATACCCGTGCCAGACCAGATCGGTTTGCTCAAGTAGTGCAACGCGCTTCGACTCACTCACATCTCTGGGCGAATCGAACAAGCACAGCTCCACTCTCGTCGCGTGTTCAGAAAAGATGGCAAAGTTGACGCCCGATCCGTCAAAGGTGGCGCCTAGCGGGTACGGACGGCCAGGGCGAACCATCATCGGCGCCCTCGTCGTATCGAAGACGAAACATATTGTGCGCTTTGCAAACCGAGAACCTCCACGTTGCGCCTCTAGTGCTCCCTCATGCCTAGCGCCAAACTGGACGAGATATGCTGATTCTGGTGACGCATCTACCGGGCTGCACAGAACACACCGGCATTGGACAAGTCGTTGAAGACGCGTCCTACCCGTTTCGATCTTGCGAGATTACGCGCGCGCCATCCGGCCAACGCGCAGTAGGAAAGCGACCCCTATCGCCACGATCGCGGCCAAAAAGCTCAAAAGCGCTCCCATTTTTGCCTGGTCGAGCAGCTCCCCGGCCGGAAACGCCGCCGTCGCGAAAAAGAGTGCGACGGTAAAACCGATTGACGCCGCCACAGCCAGCACGGTTATGTCGCGCCATGTCACGCCAGCGGGCATGTGCAACCCCCCAGCGACGCTCAGTGCCGTACAGAACAAAATGCCAATTGGCTTACCGAGCAGGATCGCCGCCAGAACGAACCACGTGCCAGGCCCGACACTCGTGACGGCCACGCCAGCATTGGCAAGGCCAAAGAAAAACAAAATGACGTGGACGGGCATTTTCCACCAGTGCTCGAACTCATTGAGTGTGTCGTGGGCATTCGGCCGCTCGACAAACAGGCCAGCGTCACGCGCCGCGTGGGGCATGAAAGGCATGATCGGCACAAGCGCGAGCGCCGGATGTAAGCCGCCCCAAAAGAAAGCGAGCCACGAGACCATTCCCGCGCCGAGGACGTACGGCCAGAAGTTCAGCGTCTTACGACTCCGCAGCCACCACGCCATTGCCATCGCAACAGCAAGAACAATCGCGAATATACCCAGCCGCAAATCGCTAGAGGGATAGAACACCGCCAGGATGAGCAAGCCGAGCGCATCGTCGGCAATCGCAAGCAACAGCAAGAACGGAATGCCAGGATGCTTGGCGCCGAACACAATCCGCGCAACAAGATAGCTAAACGCAATGTCGGTAGCCACCGGTATCGCCCATCCTCGCGTGAGATCCGGCCTGTCGAACACCGCCACAAGGGTGAAGTAAACAGCAGCTGGGCCCACCATGCCGCCAATGGCCGCGATCAAGGGCACGGCCGAACGTCGCGGCGAGTGCAGCGCCCCACCGGGGGCTGTGGCCTCCACGACCTCCTTTGCCGCAATCGCAAAGAAAAACGCCATCCCGATGTCGTTTACGGTGAAATGAAGCGCGTGCGAAACGACTTCGTAACTCTCATGGTCGAAATTCGCCCAGACAAGGGCGAGCAACGCGCCAGAAACAAGCAGGCCAGAGTTATCAAAAAAAACGGAAAACCGACGGGTCATATATGGCCACTTACCCGGAAGTCTGAAATGCGGTGACAGATGCTATGCACGCGTCGCCCAACGCCAAATCGACTACTGATCATGGTGCCTTCCAGCAAGCGCTAGCAGGCGCCGTGCGCGTTCCACGATGGGCAACTCGACCATCTGGCCGTCCATGGTCGTTACGCCTTGTCCAAGGGCCCGAGTCATTTCGTAGGCGTCGATGAGTTTGTTCGCGCGTTCGATCTCGACAGGGGTTGGCGTGAAGGATGAGTTGATGATGTCGAGCTGTCGTGGATGGATCGCCATCTTGCCACGGAAGCCCAACGCGCGCGCGCGCGCGCAGTCGCGCTGAAGGGCGTTGCTGTCGTTTAGATGGACACAAACTCCATCGATGGCGTCGGCGCCCACCAACGACGCCGCCAGGACGATCTGGGACCTAGCGAACGCCAATTCTTCGCCATCGATCGTTCGCTCGATGGAGAGGCTTGCGGTGTAGTCTTCAGCGCCGAACAGCAGCGCCGCCACCGGCGCGTCCGCCGTGGCAATTTTCGGCGCGTTGAGGATCGCGCGCGGCGTCTCAAGTAACAAAAACAACGGCGGAGCCACACCAGACGGCGCGCTCGCAGCAAGCGTGCGCGCCACCTGTTCGACAACGCCAGCGGTCTCAATCTTCGGCAACATAACGCCATCGAACACCTGAGCCCCGCTGAAATAGTCAATATCTGCTTCGCCGTCTGGTGTCTGGGGCGAATTGAAACGAATTAGCCGCAACGATCCGGTGCCCGACGTGGCCAGGAAGTCAGCAACAAGCGCGCGAGCCTCCGCCTTTCGACTAGCCTCTACGCTGTCTTCGAGGTCGAACGCGACCGCGTCGGCACCGGCGTTCATCGCCTTTGCGAATCGGTCCGGGCGGGTGCCGGGCGCAAAAAGGAGTGAGCGAATGGGACCGATCATGCCCATAGCTTACATAGCAACGTTTTGCGATCGCCAGACTCGTCATTCGGCGTAATCATTGGAATGTATATAGGCATACTGGTGTCGTGTTATTCGATTTCATCAAGAGAAGAGATCGAATTTGAAGAGATCACGGCGATCGGTGAAATGTTGGTTCTTCACTCAGGTTGTCGCAACCGGACGAACAGTATACGGAACAGGCTAACCCAATGCTTGGAATAGCCTTCGCCCAGCTGTTCTGAACTACGCGATTGCGAACTTGAAAATGCGCGCCAACCCTACCCGGTGCAGCACTGACGCGAACAGCCCCAACGTTGCTGCAGCCTTTGGGGTAGACAGGCTCGGTGCGACAGAGTTTGGCGCACCTAGGCGCCGGACACTCGCCGTAGCAATCGGATGCGCTCAAGAACGCGGCGGGGATTGATAGAAGGGTGATAGCGGCGAACGGCAGGGAACTGCAGGTAGAGAATCGCGGCCAGCCCCAGAACACCCACAGCGAGCGACTCGACGCGGATGGCGCGTAGGATTTCGCAAGAAAGGAAAACGTAGACCGAAAAGCGGGCACGCTCGTGGCGGCGGAGCATCAGGGTGCCGACGAAGGGGGCGATGAGGGCGTAGACAAAGGCATCCCAAACGCTAGGGCTGCCATAGCTGAACCAGCGTTGCCCGAACAACAAGGCCCCGCCGTGGATCAAGGGACTCGCCAGAAGGATTACGGTGAGAAACCAGAGACCAGGTGGGCGGGACACGGTCGCAGTTTATTTGAATACCTAATAGCAACGCTTCCAAGGCCTGCCGAACGCGGGAATATGGCAAGCTATCGAGGCCCTCGCTGACTTCATATTTGTGCCAGACCCAAATAAACGCCGCCTGTATTTCCCCGGGCCAACAAAAAGGGAAACATTCCCTGTTTTCTCGCTCACAGAGCGCTTGATCTTCAACTAGTTCGTGGATAAAATCACAAGCGTCGATAGCGTTTCGACTCTTCGGATTCACAACCGAGATAGTTTTTCCTAGAGCCTCGGAGTCGTAGCTGTTTGTCTCAGATTTTTTCCCCTAGTTGGAACAAGCTTCCGATCATGGCCGCCCTTGGCGGCGTTCTTGTCCCGGTGCTCGCAATTGCGGGAGTGTGGTACTTTTTTTCCCCCTGGTACACAGACGTGGGCTACAGTCCTGTGCAGCCCGTCCCGTACAGTCACGCGCTTCACGTCGGCGAACTTGATATCGATTGTCGATATTGTCACGCGTCGGTGGAAATTTCTCCAGTCGCGAACATTCCGCCTACGCAGACCTGCATGAACTGCCATCAGAGCGTGATGCGAGACAGCGAGGCGCTCGCACCGATTCTGGACAGCAGCCGGAACGACCGGCCGATGCGCTGGATTCGCGTCCACAAACTTCCCGACTATGCCTATTTTGGCCACAATGCGCACGTGACCGCGGGAATCGGCTGTGTCACCTGCCACGGTCGTGTCGATGAGATGGAAACGGTTACCCAGGTGGCACCCCTCAGCATGAGCTGGTGCCTCGACTGTCACCGCAACCCTGGTCCCCAAAGACGCCCCGTCTCGGAGATCACCAATATGAGGTGGACCCCTCCTTTAGACACCCAAATGCTTGAGGCGCAGCTCGATCGCGAAAGACCCGTCAATCCGCCAACTGACTGCTCAGGGTGCCATCGGTGAAAGAAGCGTATTGGCGAAGTCTTGCCCAGCGCGAGGATCGCCCCGAGGCTCGCGCATTCCTTGAGCGGGAATTCCCGGAGGGAGCCTCGGAACTTCCGGAGGGGATCACCCGGCGCGGAATGATGAAACTCATGGGCGCCTCGCTGTCACTCGCGGGGCTTGCGGGATGCCGGCGTCCCGTCGAAGAGATTGTTCCTTTTGTCATCGCCCCCGAGGAACTCGTCCCTGGGATCCCCCGCTCCTACGCCACGACGATGCCGTTCGGTCGAAGCGCTTACGGTCTCGTCGTCGAAAGCCACGAAGGGCGACCGACCAAGATTGAGGGGAACCCCAGCCATCCCTCCACCCTCGGGGCTTCAAGCGCGCGCGTCCAGGCGTCCGTGCTCGGCCTGTACGATCCCGACCGCTCGCAGACGGTCAGACTGAATGGGGAAGCGAGGTCCTGGAACGAATTCGTGACAGCCTGGGAGGAGCGATCGCAGGCTCACGCCACGGATAGCGGCGCTGGCCTGGCGGTCCTCTCAGAGTCTTTTTCCTCCCCCACGCTGGCACGCCTGGCGTCCGAGTTCCGCGCGCGCTATCCACAGGCAATCTGGGCAACTTACGAGGCGATCAGCGACGAGAACCGGCTCGCGGGTCTGCGATCCGCAACAGGACGTGACCTCGACCTCGTACTCCGGCTCGACGAGGCGGCCGTCATTCTCGCCCTCGACGCTGACCCGCTCATGACCGACCCCGAGATGATTCGTCACACGCGAGGTTTCGCGGCGGGACGGCGCAAGGGACCAGCTGGTGGAACGATGAACCGCCTGTACGCCGTCGAAGGGGTGTACTCCCTCACGGGAGCCATGGCGGATCATCGGCTTCGTCTTGAGAGCCGACAAATCGCCCCCTTCCTCGCGGCTCTCGCTGCACGCGTAGCTCCGACCGAGGCCGGAGCTACAACCATCGAGGGAGCCGGCGTTGCCGGCGTCGATTCGCGCTGGATCGACGCCCTTGCCGAAGACCTTCTGGCGAACAGGGGCAACGGAGCGATCGTGGTTGGGGAGCGCCAGCCCGCGGCCGTCCACGCCGCGGCCTACGCCCTGAACACGTATCTTGGCAATACCGGCAGAACGGTCGGCTACTACGAAACAACGGACGCGGCCCTTCCGAGCGTCGACTCGCTCGTCTCGCTCGTCTCTGCGATGCGGACTGGCGTGGTCCAGACCCTCGTCGTTCTGGGCGGCAATCCTGTTTTTGATGCCCCCGTCGATCTCGACTTCGCCTCGGCCATGGCGGAGGTCCCTCACTCGATCGCACTCGGACATACGGTCGACGAAACATCCTCCCAGGCGGAGTGGCATATCCCTCGCGCTCACTACCTCGAAGGGTGGGGAGACGCGCGTGCGATTGGGGGCACGCTCAGCGTTGTCCAGCCGCTAATCGAACCCCTCTTCGACGGACGAACCCCCGTCGAGGTGCTGGGACTTGTAGCCGGGCAGGATCGTTCCGGCTACGACATCGTGCGGGACACCTGGAGGTCGATCCTTGGCGAGGACAACTTCGATACAAATTGGAACCGCGTCCTACACGATGGACTGCTTGCCGACAGCGAACTGCCCGAAGTTGTCCCGGAGCTCACAGGGGAGCCCTTTGCGGAGCTTTCGCGTTCGATTGGCGACGCAGCCAGTCCCGCAGGAGTAACTGGTGAGTCTCCCGATGGCCTGGAGATCGTCTTCCTCCCGTCCGCTTCAGTTCATGACGGTCGCTTCGCAAACGATGGGTGGCTACAAGAGCTTCCCGACCCGCTGACCAAACTGACCTGGGACAACCCAGCGCTCGTCAGCCCGATGACGGCAGAGTCGCTCAGCCTCGCGAGCGGTGATTGGGTCCGCCTCGACTACGCCGGGCGCTCGATGGAGCTCCCCGTTTGGCTCCTCCCAGGAATGACGGATGGCGTGGTCGCCCTGACAATCGGTTACGGTCGTTCGCACGCAGGTCGGGTCGGATCTGGGGTCGGCGTTAACACGTTCGCGGTCAGAGATTCCCAAGCCCTTGGCTTCGACAGCGGGGCCAGCATCACCAGACTCGATCGCACTTACCCCCTCTCGGCGACCCAGGAACACGGCAGCATGGAGGGGCGCCCCATCGTCCGGGAATCGACTCTGGCCGCGCTGCGGTCGGAAACAGAACACGTCGCGAGCCCGAATGAGGAGGGCACACCAGAGACCGACCACCCCGAAGGAGTCAGCAGCTCCCTCGGCGTCTTCGCGGAGGAACCGCATCTCTTCTCCCTCTGGCAGGAACATGCCTACGATCAGGGCCGCCAGTGGGGAATGACAATCGACCTGAATTCATGCATCGGCTGTAATGCGTGCATGGTTGCCTGTCAGAGCGAGAACAATGTGCCGGTCGTCGGTAAAGCCCAGGTCGCGATGGGACGCGAGATGCACTGGATTAGACTCGACCGATATTTCTCCGGCGAGCCCTCTGGCAACCCGGAGATCGTCTTCCAGCCCGTTCCCTGCATGCACTGCGAGGACGCACCCTGCGAGCAGGTCTGTCCCGTGGCCGCGACCGTCCACGACGCCGAGGGTCTCAACGTAATGGTCTACAACCGGTGTATCGGGACCCGCTACTGCTCCAACAACTGTCCCTACAAGGTGCGCCGCTTCAATTTCTTCAACTACACCAAGGACACACCAGACACCCTCCAGCTCGCAATGAACCCGGATGTCACCGTCCGCGCGAGGGGCGTGATGGAAAAGTGCACGTACTGCACTCAAAGAATCAATCGGGGAAAGCTCGACGCGAAGCTCGCAGGACGCGAGCTTCGCGACGCCGACATCAAAACAGCGTGCCAGCAGGCGTGCCCCGCCTCGGCGATCGAGTTCGGAGACCTACGAAACCCGTCGAGCCGGATCGCACAGTCCAAGACCGATCCGCGCAACTACGCGCTCCTTGAAGAGTTGAACGTCAAGCCCCGAACGACCTATCTAGCCAAGGTACGAAACCCGAATCCAGCCCTCGAGGCCACGGATCTTGTCGGAGGGGCAGAACAAGGAGAATCCCGGGCATGATCGCTCGCCGACGCCACCTGCGCGCGCTCGCACTCACACTCGTGTCCGTTGTTGCCCTCAGCGGCTGCGCGCGCGGCTGCACGTCGAGCCGCCCTCCCATCCATATCAACCCGAGCATGGATGACCAGCCGAGGGTCGCCCCCCAAACAGCCAGCAATTTCTTCTACAACGGCGCGTCCATGCGCACGCCCGTTCCAGGAACGGTGGCGATCGGAGAGCTCCGGGAGGACGTGACCTTCTTCACGGGACAGGGAATGGACGGGCAGTTCGTCCAGGCGATCCCCGTGACTGTAAACGAAGCGTTCGTCGAGCGCGGCCGCCAGCGCTACGACATCTACTGCGAGCCTTGCCACGACGCTCGGGGAGACGGCAGAGGAATCCTGTTCCTACGAGGCAACATTCCCACCGCCTCCTTCCACGAAGAGGAGCTCTTGACGTATCCGGACGGGCAGCTCTTCGACGTCATCACGAACGGGTTTGGGCTAATGGCCGGCTACCGCTGGCCGATCCCTCCAGCGGACAGGTGGGCGATCGTCGCCTACGTGCGAGAGCTCCAGCGCGAGCGCCTGGCAAGAGCCGCAAACGCACCACCGGGCATGAACTGATGGAGTCGCTGTGACAAACACCGCGATGGACACTGTGAGGAAAGCCGTTAGGAACCGTAAACTGCAGGTTCTTCTCGGTCCCGTCGTCGCCATCGTTATGTTCGTAGGGGCAGTCCAGATGGCCTCCTTGCTGATGAGCGGGGAGTACAGATCGCCTTCGCGGGCTCCTGTCGAGACCGTGGACCAGACTCCCCGCGCCGCCGGCTTGGCCGACGAGGCAGAGGAAGCAGCCGAGCTGGCCCTAGCGACACCTTACGAAGAAGCCGAGTACCGGGAGTTCCCGGTCGTTGGCAGTCGTGTGGCGATCTGGGTGGTCGCTCAACTGCACCTGTTGTTCGCGGCGTTCGTCCTTGCCGTGCCCATGTTCGCGTTCATCATCGAGGTGATCGGCTACAAGACCGGAGATCGGCGATACGACAAGATCGCGCACGAGTTCACGAGACTCCTCTCCGTCTCCTTCTCGCTCACAGCAACTCTCGGAGCGTTCCTGACGTTCATGCTGATCATTCTGTATCCGCAGTTCACGAACTACCTGATGAGCGTGTTCTCCCCCACCTTTCTGCCGTACGTGTTGCTTTTCTTTTTCGAGGCCTTCTTCCTCTACACCTACTATTACGGCTGGGGGAAGTTCCATCCCTTGGTACATCTTGGCTTGGGGCTCGGCCTCAACATCGTGGGCACGGGCATCATGCTGATCGCCAATGCCTGGCTCACGTTCATGACGTCGCCGAACGGGATATCGGAGACCGGGGCGGTGCTCTCCACCTGGGACGCGGTCTACAACTTCACCTGGATGCCGATCAACATCCATCGGGTCATCGCGAACGTCTGCTTCGGCGGATCGGTCGCCGCCGCCTACGCGGCTTTCAAGTTCCTCGGAGCGACATCCGACGAGGAGCGCGCGCACTACGACTGGATGGGGTACATCGGAAACTACATCGCTATCATCGCCTTCCTCCCACTTCCCTTCGCTGGGTACTGGCTCGCAAGCGAGATCTACGCCTACTCGCAGACGCTCGGGCTCACAATGATGGGAGGGGCCTTCTCGTGGCTTTTCGTTATTCAAGCAATCCTGATCGGGAGTCTCTTCCTCGCGGCCAACTACTACCTCTGGCTCGGAATGGGCCGGGTCAAGGGGAACCAGCCGATTCAAAAATTCATCAAGTACCTTCTCATCGCGATCGCACTCTGCTTCATGATCTGGGCGACGCCGCGATCAATGATCGCAACCGTCGGCGAGATTCGGGCGATGGGAGGATCGGCGCACCCGATCCTCGGTTTCCTGGGCGTCATGTCCGCCAAGAATACCGCCGTCAACATTCTGATCCTCACAACCTTCATGAGCTTCCTTCTCTACCGCCGAACGGGAAAGGAGGCAACGGTCCTGTGGGCGAAAATTGGCCATGTGGCGGAGCTCACCATCTTCGCGGCTGCCGCGACCTTCGTCATCTTCCTCGGCATCTACGGGTACTTTGTCGAAGCGAGCGTCAGGATTGGCCTTTCGGTGCCCCAGGTCGGCTCGGTCCTGTTCGCCATGGTGGCAATATCCGTGATCGACGCTTTCCTCTTCCGCAAGGCGAGCACGGCCAAAGTGCACTGGGGAAGGATCCCGGCGATCTCTCAGTACGTGCTGATCTTTATCGCGGTGACCTTCACCTGGCTCATGGGGCTCATGGGCTACGTCCGATCAGGGCTCCGCCAGCATTGGCATGTTTACGGCGTCATTCGGGACAACTCAGTCGACGCCTTTACGCCCACCCTCGGCTTCGCGACACAGGTCGTCTCGGTGACCGTACTCATATTCTTCGTCTTGATCGGCATCGTGTTCTGGATCACGGGCCTTCACGACCTGCCCGATCGGGCCCCCTTGCCATCGCCTCAGAAAGAGGCACCCCCAGACGGACAAATAGTAATCGGGGGCAGCGTAGGCCATCAGCCAAGTGCCGTAGCTGAATTGCGTGGCCTATCCGCACAGGACATCGAAGGGCGGACCAGGCTGCCATGACAATTCCGGTCGCCCCCAAAATCGGCGCTCTCGTCCTCGTGACAACTGGGTTCTATATGTACGTCGGCCAAATGGTGCCTCAGAACGAAGTTCTGCCCCCCGTTGAAACTATCATCAACACCAATATCACCACGCCAGAGATGGTCGAACTCGGCCGCGAGATCTCGGAGGGTAAGGGCCTGTGCACAACCTGCCACACGATTGGCCAGACTGGGGCGCTCCGATTCCCCGATCTCGGCGGGATCGGCGGTCGCGCGAACACCCGTATTCCTGGTCTGAGTGATGTCGAGTACTTGGCTGAATCGCTCTACGAACCTGACAGCTATATCGTCGAGGGATTCAACCCTGGAATGCCCACCATCAGTGCACCTCCAATCGACCTGACCGACGAGGAAATTCTGGTCGTCATCGCATACCTCCAGTCTCTTGGTGGCACGCCGACGGTCACGCTCCAAACGGCGCACCGCTATTACACGCCAGAGGGTGCAGCCCCTGTCGCTCTCTCTGACACCGAGGAGGAGGCCACGCCAAGCGCTGAGGAAATCATGCCGGACGCCGCGGAGACTACTCCAGTCGCTTCCCTGAAAAACTTTTTCCTGAGACCGGACGCAGCAACCCAAGACATGATGAGGGGCACGAACACCGGGGACTCTGGGACTCCACCCGCGATCTTGGCCGCCGCCGGTGTCCTGGTGATTAGTAGTTTTACGGAAGATATAGCGACCGACTGGAAGGTGACACGATGAACATCCCGGTCGTCTTGGCTATAGGTGCCGTATTCGGGCTACTTCACCTCCGTCGAGCCAGTCTCCTGTGGTGGACCGGTGCCTGGTGGATAGGTTGCTATGCCCTCTTCCGATTCGGATTCACCGCCCCGATTCCTAGTTCCGTCATCTCGATCTACATGGGAATCGTCTCGATTTCGCTCCTGGCGTACATCTCCTCGAGCCAGGAGCGCCGTGAAGAAATTTCCCGCCCGTTGGTCCAGCTCTTGACGAACAAGCGGTACACGGTCCTCCTCGTCGTGACGGCCATCGCTATTCCGGCGCTCGCAGCCGCGAACATCTACGTGCAGATGAACGTTCCCCTTGAGCCTCCTTTCTTCGCGCGGACGATCCATCCTGCTCCGCCTACCACGATCACGGTTAATAACAGGGAGATCGATCTCGATGGTGGGGACAATCCCTTCCGACATCTTGAGACGGAGGATCCGGAAGCGTTCCGCACACATGTCGAGAACGGGCGCCAGGTCTACTATGAAAACTGCGTCTTCTGCCACGGCGACGATCTGTCCGGCAACGGCATGTTCGTCCACGGGCTGGACCCGCTCCCGACCAACTTTGCCGACGGGGCGACGATCGCAAATCTTCGCGAAACATTTCTGTTCTGGCGAATAGCCAAGGGGGGGCCAGGGCTGCCCGATGAAGGTGCTCCTTGGGCGACGGCTATGCCCGCCTGGGAGCAATTCTTGAGCGAAGACGAGATGTGGGAAGTGATCCTCTTTCTCTACGATTTCACGGGCGACCGGCCCCGCACCGCGGAGGAGGGGGAGGCGGAATGACTTTCGTTGCGGCTCTGCGCTGGTGTCTCGCTGTCCTGATCGTTTCGTTGTGCGCCGTGCCGATGGGATCGGTTCGCGTGGAAGCTCAGGACATTGGGACCGAGACGGAGCGAGAGTCGGGCAGGGTGCTCTACCTGAAGAACTGCGCGCAATGCCACGGCGAGGACGGTGACGGCGCGGGGTACGCCACCCCGCACCTGTCCCCCAGGCCGCGGGAATTCACGCTAGGCAACTTCAAGGTCCGCTCGACTGTCAACGGACAGCTCCCGACCCATCAGGACCTCATCAACATCATCAGGCGCGGGATGCCCTACACGTCGATGCCTGCGTGGCCTGATCTCTCCGACCAGGAGGTGACTGATCTGGCCCACTACCTGACGACTTTCTCCTCCGACTTCTCCGACGCGGGAAATACCCCTCAGACCGTGCCTCTCCCGAGCGCCCCGGCAAGCACGACAGAATCGATTGAGCTGGGGAAAACGCTCTATGAAGAGACCGGATGCGGGGAGTGCCACGGCACACTCGGTCGGGGCGACGGACCTTCAGCTCCAACCCTAGAGGACGATCTCGGAATACCTATACGCGCCGCGGATCTCACGCAGGGTTGGACCTTCCGGGGAGGGTCGTCCCGCGAGGACATCTTCCGGGTAATGACCACGGGGTTCAACGGCACGCCCATGGCGTCGTTCGACGAAGCCCTCACCCCCGACCAACGATGGGCAATCGCGGACTTCATCCTCTCCCTCTCCAGCTCTGGGAGCAGCGAGCCCGATTATTCGAACCTCGTCGTCGCTCAGCGCTCCCTGAGTCCAATCGATCCGGCCTTGGGAGCCGCGAACTTCGAGTCCGCACCTGTGGCCCACTTCCCCATCGTCGGGCAGATCATGGAGCCCGGACGTGCATTCCAACCTGCTGTGACCTCGGTGGAAGTCCAGGCGCTCTACGATGCCGAGTCGATCTCCGTCCTTGTCCGATGGCACGACAGGGATCCGCAGCAGGAGGGGCAGAACGGGCCGTCGCTTCCCGTGCCTCTGGAGGAAGAGGTGTTGACGCCAGAGGAGCCACTGGACACCAGCGAAACCTCTGCTGTGGACCCAACCGATCCCTTTGGCGTTGGTCCCGTTGCAGCGGACCCCTTCGGACTCGCGGACCCCTTTGCGCAACCGGGACCGGCAGCAGCAGCTCCACCACCCGAATTCTCTGACGCAGTGGCGGTGCAAATTCCATCGCAGGTGCAGACGGGGGCCCGCAAGCCCTACTTCATCTTCGGTGACGCCCAGAACCCGGTGGATCTCTGGTTCTTCGACTTGGCCCGCACCGAACCCTTTCAGTTCACCGGCCAGGGAAGCTCGCTCATCACGCCGAATGACACGGGGGATCTCACCGGCGTCGCGAGTTACGACCAAGGAGAATGGTCGGTCATCTTCACGCGGCCCCTTCGCGCAAGCTCGGGCGCGCCGTTCTCACCCGGAGAATTCATGCCGGTCGCATTCTCGGTCTGGGACGGACAGTCGCGCGAGCGCGGTAACAGGCGAGGTCTCACGGCCTGGTACTCCGTCTACCTTGAGCCACAAGTCGTGGAATCAACCGTCGGTCCGATGGTGAACATCGCACTGTTCATTCTGGTCATCGAACTGACTGTAATCTTTTGGGTGCGGCGGCGCTACGGCTCTGGCGTCCGCGAGGAGCCCGGCGATAAGCCGAGGCTGCCGGCTACCACCAGAGCATGAGCTATCTCAGACTATCCGGAGGATCCGATGTACAAAAGCATCTACGTACCCGTCGATAATTCAGAACTCTCTAACGGCGCCGTCGCCTGCGCCCTTGGGCTTGGCAAAGCGTACCAGGCGAAACTGGTCGGCTGCCATGTCTACGCGGCAAAACTGCACGACTATCGCTTCAGGCAGATGGAGTACACACTGCCAGAAGAGTACATCGACGAGGTTGAACTGGAACGCCAGCGGAAAATCCATGACAGCCTCATCACGATGGGACTCAAGCTCATTTCCGATAGCTATCTCGACGGCATGTCGCGGCAATGTGGAGAGTCGGGCCTTGAATTTGAGCCCCGGATGATGGACGGGAAGCATCACATCGAGATCCTCAAGGATCTGGCCGGCTCACAGCACGACCTGGTCGTGCTCGGCGCTCTAGGGATCGGGCGCGCCCGAGACAGCGTGATCGGCTCGGTCTGCGAACGCGTCGCCCGCCAATCCGACCGCGATCTCTGGGTCGTCAAGCACCTCCCGGAGCCGGACGAGGCAGAGCGGGACACGATCCTCGTCGGCGTCGATGGCAGTCCCCAGTCATTCGGTGCATTGATGACCGCGATCGATCTGGGACGCACGTTCAGCAAGAAAGTCGAAGCGATCTCCGTCTACGATCCCTATCTGCACTATTCCGTCTTTAACGGCATCGTCGGCGTCCTAACCGAGAAAGCAGCGAAGGTCTTCCGTTTTGAGGAGCAGAATCAACTCCACGAAGAGATCATCGACACCGGGCTCGCACAGATCTATCAGTCTCATCTTGAGGTGGGCGAGCGGATGGGGAACGAGGAGGGCATCGAGATCAAGAAAACGCTTCTCGACGGCAAGCCCTTCCAGAAGATCCTGGACCACGCGCGTAAGACGAAACCCTGGCTCGTCGTCGTGGGACGGATCGGCGTTCACAGCCCGAAGGACGAAACAGGACTGGGAAGCAACGCCGAGAATATTCTCCGCGGCGCTGACTGCGATGTCCTCCTCTCCACGCGCCTCGAGGTCCCACACCTTGACGTGCGCGCCGAAGAAACCGTCCGGTGGACGCCAGAGGCCGAGGAGCGCATGACGCACGTTCCCGAGCAGGTCAAGGGAATCGCCCGTACCGGGGTCCTTCGTCTAGCTCTAGAAAAGGGACATTCGGTCGTTACCAATGCGGTGATTGACGAGGCGATGGATCGATTCATGCCGAAGAGCGCGTCGGCCGCGACCACGGCGCTGGCCGAGGCCGTGGCTCTTGAGCGGGCGAAGTCTGGCCCCGTGTCGATGTGCCGGTCGTGCGGCGTCACCGCCACGCAGAGCGGCGCCGTGAAGTGCACCGTCTGCGGCGCCACAGACTTCGACGTGATCTCCCAGGAGATGATCGAGAAGATCGCGGAGGTGGAGGGAGGTCTCCAGGAGGAAACCACCTACGACGGACGTAAGCTCAAATGGTCGGAGGAAGCCAGGAGAGGCCTCTGGACCATGAAGAACGCCTATCTGCGCCGGCGCGTGAAGGCGCGTGTCGAGAAGAGCGCGCGCATGAAGAAACTCGACGCGATCACCCTCGAGTTCGCCCGTCAGGTGATTGAGGAGGAGACGGGCGCGCCGCTCGAAATCCAATCCGCCGACGCGACGCGAGGGCGCGTAGCCGAAGCCGACCAGAACGGTGCCGGCGCAGAGAGCGAGGCCAAACTCATTGCGCGCGACCAAAGGAAAAACCCGTTGATCTCGACCTTCGAGTGGACCAACGATGCCGCGCAGCGAATCCTCCGGGTCCCGGCCGGCTTCATGCGGAACCAGGTTCAGGAACGAGTCGAGGAGCTTGCGCGGGAGCGCGCCACCGCGTCTATCGACCTTGCGCTCGTCGAGGAAGGCATCGAACTCGGAAAGCAGATGATGGCCACAATGATTTCTGCGTACTCCTCATCGGGAGCGAGCCCAGGAGTCGCGACGGCGGCGTCACAGGCTTCTACCGACGGTGCCCAGGTAACCTCGAGCGCGCCCACGGAAGTCTCCAGCGCGGCTCGGGACGTATCCACGACTGTCAACGGGAGCGGCTATCTCAACGAAGTGGGCTCGCGGCCAGCGGTGGCATCCGAGCAGAGCGACCTCGGCGACGTGTCTTATGAGGCCACGTCCGACGAACGGACTCCTCGGAAAGTCTGATCTGTCTGGGACCGCTCGCATCCCGGAGTCGCTCGCAATTGATCCTGACGCCGTCCTCCTCACGAAACGACTCCGACTGGAGCCTGTGACTCATGGAGACGGCCTCAGGGGTACGGCGACTCGCCTCCTGAGAGGTCTCGCTGACATTCGCGGTCGTAACTCCTCGCGAACGTAGACGAACTGCATGACAGCGTATCGCTTCTGCCGCTCAGACGACATCACGCTTCTCGGCGACGCGCTGAATCGCTGCTGGCTCCCGTACTTTCCTGACGAGCCTCCCGTGACGCCGACCGCGTTCAAGCGGTCGATCCGCGACCTGCAAGTCTGGTCCAGCAGTTGCATGGTTGCTTTCTCTGGCTCCGACCCGATCGGCGTCCTGATCGGAGCCAAGCGACCTTCAGGAACTCTCATCCACAAGATCGCCGTCCATCCCGATCATCGGCGACAGGGTCATGGCCACCACCTGCTCGCCTCGCTCGGCTCGAAGCTCGCGATTCTTGGTCCCCCTCGAATGATCGCCGAAGTCCCGGAGACTCTCTCCGCTGCCTGTGAGCTATTCAACGCAAGCGGATATGTCCAGGAAACCCTCCTGACAGACTACGTCTTGCAGCGCGAAGAAAATGATGGGCGCGAAGTCACAGAGATGTCCGACGATCGCGGCGGCCGGTTCGTGATCCCAGTGACAATCGACGATCTCGCTGCCAATGGCCTCCTCGAAGAAGCCCATCCACAGCTCTGCTGGAAGCGATCGGTCGAGACCCTCACTGCAATGAAGAACGATATCGCAGGACTCGCCGTCGCGTCCGACGAGCGAATCGAGGCCTATCTCCTTTACTACATGAAGCACGAAGTGAATCCGGAAGAGAGCAAAGAGGCGAATTCTCTGCCGAACAACGCCCCGACAGCAGAAATTTTGTCCCTTCGCGCCTTCGTGGAACACAGCGGCGTCTATCTGCAGCAACTGCTCGCTCGACTCTTCGCGCAAGGCATCGGAACCCTCCGGTTCCAAAAGGTCCACTCGGAGGAAATCTCGAAAGAATGCTTAGAGAGGCTCGGGTTCCGCGCCGCTACCGTGCATCGACTCTACGCAGTGAAGGCGCAACCCGTTTAGATTTTTCGGTTTCGCTCACAACATCCGCCTGCCTTGGACGTGAAAGTGTAGGCTAAGGGTAAGCAACATGAAGGGCTATCACGACATCGTCGGCGACGGAGGCTCAAGGGTCCTCGAGCAGGTTGCCGAAAAGCAGAGCCGCATCACCAAGGGACTCGCGAAGGTACGCCAACTCGTGGCCGTAGGCTCCGGCAAGGGGGGAGTCGGCAAGAGCACCTTGACACTGCATCTCGCGGGTGCTCTGCGTGCCCGTGGGCTTCGGGTTGCGATCCTAGACGCGGACTTCAACGGCCCCTCACAAGCACGCATGGCAGGTGTCGAAGGGGCGCTGTTCGTGCCAGGAAGCCGCAAGGTCGCGCTCCCACGGACCAAGAACGGGATCGCGGTCTTCTCGATGGGTTCGCTGATCCCCGAGTCAGAGGCACTCGAGTTCGAGAGCGCGGCGCAAGGAGAGTCCCATACGTGGCGCGCCACGAAGGAGTTCGCTCTCCTTGGCGAAATCCTCGAGTCCTTCGAGTGGGGAGCACTCGACTTGCTCATGTTCGATCTACCGCCGGGAGCCGAGCGGACGGTCCAATTCGCCGATTTCCTTGAGCCGCGGACCTCGTTCGTGCTCGTGACAATCCCTTCCGAGGTCGCGCGGGGCGTGGTCGCACGCTCGGTAGCAGCTCTGTCGAAGGGACCCAATCGCCTTCTCGGTTACGTTGAGAACATGAGCGGCTACTACTGCCGCGACTGCAACGCCATCAAGCCGCTCTTTGTGTCCACCGAGCCACCAGCCATGGAGATCCCCTGCCTCGGGACCGTCCCATTCGATCCCGAGCTCGCACAGCACTGCGATCGAGGCACCTCGCTCGCGGAACTACCAGAAACACCCGTTGGCCGGGCTCTGGAGCATGTTGCACAGCAACTTCTGAACAGCCTTGAACCGACAATGGAGCCTCCCCGATGAAATTTCTCTGCGTCCCTTGCGATAGCCCGATGAAACTCCAAACCCTGGCCCCGCCAGACGGCGGCTCGCTTTCGGTCGTTTACTCTTGCCCTGAGTGCGGCTATGAGATGGCGATGCTCACCAATCCATTCGAGACACAGCTCGTCACGTCACTCGGAGTGCGGATCGGCCCCGACACGAATGCCAACGCGTCGAGCGTCGCGAGTGCGAGCGTGGACGAGCCTGTCGCAAACGCGCGTCCTTCAGGCGATGAGAAGATCGAAAAGAACGCCTCAACCTCCAGCGGTCAATGTCCGTTCGCAGCGATGATACCTGCCATGCAACAAGGAACACCCGAGAGTGCGGGACACGCTACACCAGCCAACGGGGAAGAGCCATTACCCGTTCGGTGGACGTCCGGCGCCGAAACACGGCTCGCCAACATCCCCGAGTTCGTCCGGCCCATGGCGCGGACCGGCATCGAGAGATTCGCTCGAGAGCGGGGATCTCTGGAAGTGGACGAGAAAATCCTCGACGAGGCTAAAGACTTCTTTGGCATGTAAGGCATCTTCATCGAGATGAATATTCCCCCGCCGAACACAAGCGACTTCGCTCGGCCGTACGTCGTCTCCTGGAACCTGACCTACCGCTGCAACCTCGCCTGCGAACATTGCTATCTTGACGCCGGCAGCACACCTCTGGTCGGCACGGAGAACTTTGCCGATCGAAGCGAGCTCAGCACCGAGGAATGCTTCAACGTTATCAACGAAATTGCCACTTTCGCGCCCGAGTGCCTGACGATCCTGACGGGTGGCGAGCCACTCTTGCGGCGCGACATCCTCGAAATCGTCCAGCGCGCGGCAGAGCGTGAACTGTGGGTCGTCGTCGGCACCAACGGCGTGCTTATCACAGAGAACGTGGCACGGCGCCTGGCGGAGGCCGGCGCACGGGGGCTGTCACTTTCTCTCGATGCTCTCGATCCGGATCGTCACGACCGCTTCAGGATGGTACGTGGCGCCTGGCAAAACACGGTAGAGGGAGCACAAATTCTCAACAAGACCGGGCTCCCCTTCATCGTGCAGACGACCGCGGGCTCGCACAATGCCGGCGAGCTTGAGGCGATCGCCGACTTCGCGCACGATCGCCTCGGCGCCAAGGTGTGGAACCTCTACTTCCTGGTGCCAACGGGGCGCGGACAGTTCGTCTCGGACATGACCCCCGCGCACTACGACGAGGTGCTCGCCTCTCTCTACCGAATCCAGAAGAAATACAAGAGCCGTATGGTCGTGAACGCGAAGTGCGCTCCGCACTACATCAAGACCGTGCTGGAAAATGCCGGCGTCGAGACCGACCCGAGCCCGGCCGATGCCGAATCGCCCGGGCTATCCCCGATCAGAATTTACTCCGGAGGGGCCGGCGGGTGCCCAGCGGGGACGCACTACATGGGGATACGGCCGAATGGGGATGTCACACCCTGCCCATACCTCCCGGTCTTCGCCGGAAACCTTCGTGGGTCGTCTCTCGAGGACCTCTGGACATCATCGGAGGTGTTCACCGACATTCGCCGCCGCTCCTCGCTCGGCGGACGATGCGGGGACTGCGAGATGAACGCCCACTGCGGGGGCTGCCGCGCCAGGGCCTACGGCATGACCGGCGATCTCATGGCCGAAGATCCCCTCTGCACCCACACCCCAGGGACATTCGCAGGGTCCCCGCTGCTCGCCCCCCCAGGGCCTGCCGCAAACTCGGGAGTTTCCGCGGTCGAGTACGGCCCAGAATCACTGGCAACGATCGCATGGGACGATGCGGCCTCCGCGCGCATGAAGAAAATCCCTGCGTTTGTCAGAGGGATGGTGGTCAGGGCCGTCGAGGACACCTGCCGCAAGAACGGCCTTGACCGCGTGACCGTCGACGAACTCGAACGCATCCGCGCGCGGATGCCGACCCCCAAGATCTTCGGTTAGGCTGAGAAAAAGCGTTCTCGCCCAGCGAAGCGGGGCAAGAACATACGGCCATCAACGAGGGGCACTGCCTCCTCGCTGGTCTTGCTAAAAGAAGGGGTTGTCGGCGAGCGCGGCCGCCTCCTGCACCATCTCATCCATCCGCTGCTGGAATTCCTCGGCGGTCTCGACAGTGACAAATCCCCGCATCCGGTAATGGCCCAGCCCACAGAGCTGCGCACAGGCTATCTCGTACTGGAACTCGGGATTGCCAGTTCGGGTCCGCATCTCAGCAGTCGTGACGGTGGGGACAAACCACATGGGAACCGTGAGGCCGGGAATGGCATCCTGCTTCACGCGAAGCTCGGGCACGCCGAAACTGTGGATGACGTCCTTCGTCTTGAGCATCACGACGATCGGCGTGTCCACGGGCAAATAGAGCTGATTGAGAGTCGTAACGTCGTCCATCGCCGCAGGATCGGAGCGATCGAGCCCCAAGGGGTTCGTCTGGAGGTCGATCATGTTGATATCCGTCGGGCCGAATACCCCGTCTGGGCCGGGATAGTGGACGTTCCAAGCGAACTGCTCACCGGTGACCTGAACGACCATCGATTCGCTCTCCGGGGGCCTTTCGTCGACCCTCGCGGCCCAGAGCGGGATCGCAAAACCGATCAGGAGAACCGCTTCGACCACGGCCACACCGATCTCGGAATACGTCGACGCGTGCGACGTGACCCCCTTATAGTTCGCAACCGGATTCCGCGATGCCCGGAAACGGATCAGGCAGTAGCCGAGGAACGCGGCCCATCCGACAAACAGGACGAGCATGAACACATGTATCCAGCCAATTAGGCTATCGATCTGCCCGCCGTGAGCCGCGGCGAGCGCCGGAAGTCCCATCCAGTCAGTCATGATCTCCTCGGCACGCCTTGGACCTCCGACCATTCAGTGTCGGGATCGATGTCCGCGATGCGCTTCGCGCGCTTGCGGAGATAGAAAAAGAAACCCACGAACGCACCCTGCATCGCAAACGTGATGGCCAGCATCGCCAGAATGCCGAGCATCGCCCCATCCATGATCGAGGTATCTCCCTCCAACTGCGTCGCCTGCGCAGCAAGAGCGCTCGTGCCCGCGACGATCATCACGGCCATCGCCGTCGCGCAGGCCCGTCGAATCCTGATGACCACCCACGCCACTCGCGCGCCTCCGGCCTTCATCACAGCGTCCTCGTCTGGCGCAGGAACCAAGAATCATAGGCGATCAGGCCGAGCGCCACGGCGAACGCCGCGACAGCCGCCAGCGGCCTCGTAACTCCGCCCTCGCCGCCCGTCAGGCCCAGGCACCAAACACCGAAGAGCCCGGCAAGAGCCGCAGAGAAGAGGATCACCAGTGCGTGGACCGACCTGAGGTTCATCCGTCTATCCCGAAGCCGTCAGCGACGGTGAGAACGGGAAGGAGCAACAGCACAACAAAGAAGGCAAAGGTCAGGACAAGGACCGCGTGGATCAGCTTTTTCTCAGAGATCAGGTGCATGAAGTAACACGCAACCAGCGACCCTTTGACGGTCGCGATAATCAGCGCCAAGGTCACGGCCATCGCTGTGGAAAGGTCAAGGTACGAGACCGCCACCG
>Ga0315339_1001177_pt1 | contig 24933 bp, 21 predicted proteins | sample ASW17metaG_FD_204514 | JGI IMG/M metagenome (GOLD analysis project Ga0315339, IMG submission 204514) | Ammonia-oxidizing marine archaeal communities from Pacific Ocean, United States - ASW #17 | ecosystem: Environmental > Aquatic > Marine > Oceanic | place: USA: California | collected 2016-12-05
CCGCGCCCCGGCTTCAAGACAGGTCTCCGCATCCACCTTCATAGGCGCTGCGCTTTCTAAACCCTCTTTCTGCCCGACTTCCCCCAGCACTTCGAGGCCAAATTCTCCCACGGCCCTCGCAATAATTTCCCGTTTCCATGCTAAACCGACCGGCGCCAGATTATCCGAGACCTCCACCCAGCGATAACCAGCCTCACACACCGCCGGTAAGTAGTGTCCAGAAAGACCGTTTATCTCGGCGTATTCGAGAAACTGGCCGCCGGGGAAAGGCTCGACACCGCGTTGCTGGTATGCACCGATCTTCTGCCGCAACGAATCATTGGGCAATAGCCGCGATACACCGACAGCGACCTTGGCCAGATCGACATAATCAGCCCCGACAGTCAACAGGTCTTCCTGCGCATGCGGCCCCAAACCCCAATCGATCACCATGGTTAAACCATCGGTGCGCGGCTTTGTCGCACGCGGCAAACCGTCGAGACCGGCAAAAATATGTTCGCTCATGTGTTTTTCTCCAAAATACATTGACGCGCCTCACCTGGTGCCAAGGCCAAAGATTCCCACGCCGAGGCACCCGCAAGACGCCAAAGCAATTCCACTGGCTGGTCGCCACCGTTAAAAAGCAATAACTCACCCACTGCACCCACCGGCGGGCGCACCAGCGAAAGCACCTGCTCGGACACAGACCCGCCCTCCCACTCAATCAATGGCACCACAGCACTCTGCAATTCGCGTGTGCCCAATACCAACGGGCCATAACAGCCGGTAACCGCCCCATACCCCCAATTGCGGCCGTGGCCTGCCGCCACCGAGCAAATCGCTCCGCCCATATCCGCGTGCTCACGACCGCCGCGCAACACCCGCCTGGCCATCGTCAATTTCACCGCCGCCGCAGCGAACGACCGCCTCGCTGACGCCACCTCACCAGTCAATTGATAAGCCAACGCCAACGCGGCCGTAGAGGGCTCGCGCACAACTTGTACTGAACCGTCATCAGCCCACTGCCCCCAGTAAATCATATCATTGCGCTTGCCGACGCCCGGCTCGCGGCGACGGCGCTGCTCGGGAAAAACCATCGCCCACGGCGCCGACGATTCCACCGGCATCTCGGCTAGCACCGCGCGCATCGCATCATCGAACGAGGTATCGTCGAAGGTCCAACGATAATAAGAGAGCGCGGCGGCAGCGACGTCGGCGTAAGGGTCGAGTAATTCGCCAAGCAAGGGCTCGACGATACGTGCCGCCGCATCGCGAAAGATATCATCACCGGACAATAAATAGAGATCACCCAGCGCGTAAACAGCCCCCGAGGCCAGTAGATTCTCAATACCGGCCAACGGGTCACCGGGGAGGTGATGATTAACCGCCGCCATCACCTTCTCCTCCTGCATCTGCAGATCCTCCCGGTGTAAACCACGACCTGCCAGATCCCACAGCAACGGCATCGGCCCTTGCACGGCCAACAGCCGCTTGGCGCGCCGCCTTCCATAGCGCAATGCCCAATCGCGATAACGCTGCTCGCCGCTGATACGCCATGTTGCCAAGGCGATGTGCACGAAGCGAAAGTGCTCGGCTAATTCGCGTTCAAAAACAACATCCCCGCCGACGATTTTGCTGCCGATTCGATAGCTCAAAAAAACATCGCGCTGCCAATCGTACCAATCGGGCACGCCCTCTCCCCAATTGCCGATATGCTGCGCGGCACCATGCAATAGCGCCGCCGCCTCTTTGTCTTGGGGGAAAAGGCCCAAATAGCGCGGTAGAAATAACAAAAAAGGCTCGGTGCCGTGATGCGCCTCGGCCTCGGCCTCATAGCCTAAATGCCCCTCGGTCGCGACCCAGTGCTTGAGGTCGGCGACCAGTGAGCGAAAGCGCTCAACGATACGCTCCTCGCCGCTGATTAAATACTGGGGGAAAAAGGCCAACGCGTAATTGGCCTCGTCTTCGCCGCCTTGATGACGATCCGGCCCGTCGCGCTGAATACTCTGCTCGACCCACAGCGACATCTCGCGACGCAGCGCGGCATAATGGGCAAAGGTCTGGGATAATTCGTCTTGTGTCCTCATGGGATTGAATATATCAAAGCTCGGTGATCCGCCCAATGCCTAGAGCCCGGTGAAGTCGATATTCAGAAAGGGGGTATCGGCTTCGATGAATGCGCGGCGGCCGGTCATGAAATCGCACGTTCAAGGAAGCCAATTTAGACTTTCAATATAACCTTTTTGCCAAGGGCGACCGGGGTCAATGTAGTGTGTTTTACAATCAATTTATACATATTCCCCGACCGCGGCATCGGCCTCGTATGCACCCTCTCGCCACACTAGGCCGATGCCGACGGTGCCCACCGTACCATCCTGGGTAGTTAGTTGACGTAACTCTTTTATCTTGCTAGGTTTGCCTATCACACAGGTCCGAGGAGGTTCAGCCACAATCACACGTCTTTCGTCTGGCACCCGTAAAACTTCCTGCTACGTGCAATCAATCGCGACGCGAAGCATAGCAATAAAGAGATAATCACATTGCGCTATCGCTCCATACTGCATTTCCTACGCCGTTTAGGCTTAGTCGCTCTCGGCCTATTTCTCCTCACTGAAGCCCTCGGCTATATCACCTTCTTCCTCTCCGGAGCAGGTGAAGCCGATCTGAGCCGCCTCGAAGCCCTGCCCGCACCCGCCCGCCAGGACCGGCCGCCAGAAAGCCTGAATCAAGTCGCCGAATGGCCAATCGCCAAAGGCCGTGCCTTCCAACAAGCGCCAATGCTCGACTCTCTAGTCCAGACCGGCAGCCTGCCCCCGGTCGCCGAACGCCTACCGGAAAACCCGTTGGTCATCGTGCCCGCCCACCAGAACGGCCCCTACGGCGGCACCTGGACCCGCTATGGTACCAGTCCTTCTGATATAGGCATCTTCAGCCACCGCCTGGCTTATGATGGCCTGCTGCGCTGGGGGCCGATGGGCCGCGAGATCCGCCCCAACCTAGCCACGCACTGGGACATCGCCGACGAGGGCCGCAGCTATACTTTTCATCTGAGGCGTGGAGTGCGCTGGTCCGACGGGCATCCCTTTACCGCCGACGATATTATCTTCTGGTATGAAGACGTCTTGCAGAATAAAGACCTGACCCCAGTCATTTCCGTCGAGTACAACAAAGGCGGCCAACTGGTGCAAATCGAAAAACTCGACGACTACACCGTGCGCTTTAGCTACGCCGAGCCCTATGGCCTCTTTCTCAAAATGATGGCCTCGAATTTGAGCTACCGGCTCGTCAGTTACCCGGCGCATTATCTCAAGCAATTCCACCCGCACTATGTACCCGAAGAAAAATTATTGGCCGAGGCTCGCGCTTCGGGCAAGGATTTTTGGTATCAGTATTTCACCGACCGTTACGACTATCGCAACCCCACCTGCCCGCGCATCTGGCCCTGGATCGTCAGCAAACCACCGCCGGTCAGGCCCGCCGAATTCATGCGCAATCCCTACTATTGGAAGGTCGACCCCGAAGGCCAACAACTGCCCTATATCGACCGCATGACTTTTGATATTTTCGATATCGAGACGATCAATATCAAGGCCATCAACGGCGAGGTCGGCATGCAGGGGCGCCATACCACCTTCCAGAACTACCCGTTGTTTATGGCCAATCAGGAGCGCGGAGGCTACAAGGTCCGCCACTGGCTCGACGGTGGCGACGGCACGATGGCCATCACCTTCAATTTGAACCACAAAGACCCGGTGTTGAAAAATATCTTCCACGACCGCCGCTTCCGCATCGCGATGTCGCACGCGCTCGACCGCGAAGCCATGCGCGAGGCGGCTTATTTAGGCCAGGGCGAGCCACGCCAAGTCTCGCCGCCGCCGGCCTCGGCCTATTATGTGCCCGAGCACCTCTATGCCTATTTAGAACACGACCCGGCACTGGCCAACCGCCTATTAGACGAAGTCGGCCTTAGTGCCCGCGATGAGGACGGTCATCGGCTGCGCCCCGACGGACAGCCGCTATTCCTCAATATCGAAACTTCCTCGACTATGCTCGGCGCGGGAAAAACCTTTGAGATGATCGCCGCAAACTGGACCGCCGTCGGCATCAAATCCGTGGTCAAACACCAAGCCCGCCAGCTCTACGCCCAGCGCCGCAACGCGCTCTTGTGCGACGTGTTAGTCTGGGGCGGGGCCGGCGAGATCATCCCGACGCTCGACCCGCGCTGGTTCATCCCCTATAACGCCTCGTCCTTTTTCGGACTCGATTATGCGCGCTGGTTCCGCTCCAACGGCAAGAAGGGCGAGAAACCGCCGCCGGACATGCTGCGCTGTATCGATATTTTTCGCCAGATCGAACGCACCGTCGACGAAGAAGAGCAGATCCGCCTGTTCAAGGAGATCATCGAAATCAACCGGCACAACCTGTGGACCATCGGCACCATCGGCGCGATCCCGCAGATCTTTATCGTCAGCAACAAATTTCGCAATGTGCCCGAGGTCGCCGTCGGCTGCTGGCCGCTGAGGACCCCGGGCGCGACCGCCCCCGAATCATACGCTATCGTAGCCAACTGAGCAGCCAACTGATATGTTTCATCTAATACTCAAACGCCTGCTGTGGATGATCCCGACGCTCTTCGCGATCTCCTTTATCTCCTTTGCGCTGATCCAGCTACCGCCCGGCGACTATTTGACCTCCTATGTCACCGCGCTGGCCGAGACCGGCGAACCCGTAGCCGAAGAACAAGTCGAAGCCCTACGCCGCCGCTACGACCTCGACCGTCCCTTTATAATCCAGTATCTCAAGTGGCTGAATAATCTGCTGCCCTTCGGCTTTGAACGGCAGGACACCGGCTCGTATTGGCGCACGGACGCAGGCGATTTCAACTGGCCCAGCTTCAAGTGGCCCGACCTCGGCATGTCCTTCGAGTGGAACCGCCAGGTCACCGAACTGATCGGCGAACGCCTGCTGCTGACGATGCTGATCTCCGTCGTCACCCTGCTCTTTACCTGGGCCTTAGCGATCCCCGTCGGCATCTATTCGGCGGTGCGCCAGTATTCCTGGGGCGACTACACCTTTTCGGTGCTCGGCTTTATCGGCCTGGCCATACCGAACTTCCTGCTTGCTCTGGTCTTCATGTATCTCGGTTATTCGTTTTTCGGCATCAGCGCCGGCGGTTTGTTCTCGGCCGAATACCAGGACGCCCCCTGGTCGGTGGCCCGCTTTACTGATCTGCTGGCGCACCTTTGGATTCCGGTCATCGTCATTGGCACCGCCGGCACCGCCGGCCTGATCCGCGTGATGCGCGGTAACCTGCTCGACGAATTGCCCAAGCAATATGTAATGACCGCGCGCGCCAAGGGCCTCGCCCCCTGGAAGCTTTTGATCAAATACCCGGTGCGCGTCGCGCTCAACCCCCTGATCAGCACCATCGGTTGGGTTCTGCCCGGCATCGTCTCTGGCTCGGTGATCACCGCCGTGGTCTTGGGGCTGCCGACCACTGGCCCCCTGCTTTTGCGCGCGCTGCAAAACCAGGACATGTATTTGGCCGGTTCAATGGTTATGATCCTGAGTTTTCTAACCGTCATCGGCACCCTGCTTTCCGATATCCTACTGCTCTGGCTCGATCCGCGCATTCGCTACGAGGGGAGAGGCAACGCATGACCAGTGAGGTCTGGGCTTTGGTCCTGACCGCGGCCGTCGGCCACGCGGTGTGGAACTTCGCCGCACGCAAAGTCGCCGGCGACATGGTCGTACTTTGGCTCGCCTTCGGTGTAGGCATGCTGGCCTTGATGCCCGTCTGCGCCTATCTGTGGTGGCAGGGCCAGCCACCGAACCTCACCTGGGCGAGCGGCCTGTGCCTATTGGCCACCGGCGTGTTGCACGCGCTTTATTTTGCACTATTGGGTTCGGCCTATGAGCACGGCGAGATCTCGTTGGTGTATCCGATCGCCCGCGGCTCAGGAATAGGTCTGACCGCCTTTATCGCCTGGATCGGGCTGGGCGAAGAAATCTCCCCGCTCGGCGCCGGCGGCATCGGCCTGGTCTTCGCGGGCATTCTCTGTCTCGGCGCCTCGGCATTTAAACGGCAGTCACATGGACTTAAACTCGCCCTGGGCGTCGGCCTGACCATCGTCAGTTATTCACTCGTCGACAAAATCGGCGTCGGTCTCATGCAACCGATCTATTATATCACTGGCATGTGGATTATCGGTACGCTATTGCGTGCACCCTTCGTCCTGCGTGAAGAAAATGTATCGCTGCCGGCGACTCTCCGCGCCTCCTGGACCTTTATCCTATTGATCGGTCTAGCCTCCATGGGCACCTATCTGCTTATCCTCTACGCCTATACGCTGGGTCCGATCAGCTATATCATCGCCGCACGCGAGTCCTCGATCATTATTGGTGCCGCATTGGGTTTTATCTTGCTGAAAGAACGCCTCACGCCCTACAAAACCGTCGGCATTATCACCATAGCGGTCGGCTTGGCATTGATCAAAGCCAGTTGATTACAATGGACACGCAATTGTTCTGCATGCAACCACCCAAAAAAGCCATGCTGTGCGAAACGAAAATTATCAGCGGCATTATCGCCGCCTGTATTGGCGCGCGACACGTCTTGCACATCCCGACTAAACTCCAACACGTCCTGCTGCCTAGTCCCACCACCCCTATATGGTCTGCTCTTGGCACTTATCCGAGCGGCCGACCCCGCTTATAAACCCGAGGTATAGCCGCAATGGAAGCGCGCATTTTCCCCATTTTTCCGCAATCGACCAGCCTTTTTGCCAAGGTGCTCATTCTAACTTTCGCCATAACCACCGTGTTCTTCGTCCTGCTATCGTTGGCTATCTATGCCGTCATCGAGATCGACGGCGAAGTAGGGCGTATCGCCGCGCCGGTAGCATTGGGCTCTTCTTGGGCGATGATGCTCTTCATTTTTTTCTCCGTATTTATCTGGTATTACCTCAGCGGTCGGCGCACGAACTTCGCCCTGATCGAGACCCACTTACTCATCCGTAATAGCGCGCACGGCCAAAATTTCACTTACGACCAACTTAAGACCGACCAGGCGCGCATCATCGATTTACGCACCGAGCCCGAATACCAACCCGGAAAAAAAATCTTCGCTATTAAAGCATTCTTCTTTTACGGAGGCGCGTATTTTCTCAAAAACGGCGAAAAAGCGCATGTCTTCTATACTGGCATGCCCAGGGTTGTTTATATCCCGATGCACAGCGAGCATGCACTGCTTTTAGGCCCGCAAGATCCAGAAGGCTTCTTGCATGCTCTGCGGGAGTCAGCCTCCTCATGAGCGAAATTATGCAACAAGAAGAATCTTCGGAGGATATCTATACCGCCTCGCAGTGGCAGCTTATGGAACGCAAGTTTCGCAAGCACCGCCTCGCCGTCTGGTCAGGTATGATCGTCATAACGCTCTATCTGGGCGCGCTATTCTGCGAATTCCTTTCGCCCTACGACCTCGACGACCAGCATCTCGAATATATCTACGCTCCGCCGCAGCGCTTACACTTCATCGGTGCCGACGGCTTGCACATGCGTCCCTTCGTCTATGGCCTCAAGGGCATCCGCCACCCTCAGACGCTGCGCAAGGTATATGTTGAGGACAAGAGTAAAATCTATCCTATGCAGTTTTTCGCCAGTGGACCAAGCTACCACTTCTGGGGTCTGATCGAGTCCGACATTCATTTGCTCGGCGTTGAAGAAGGCGGCACTCTCTTTCTGCTCGGTACCGATTCGCTCGGCCGCGATCTGCTCAGCCGCATCTTCTACGGCTCACGTATCTCACTGACCGTCGGTCTAATCGGCGTGACCCTGAGCTTCGTCTTCGGGTTGAGCATCGGTGCGATTTCGGGTTATTATGGCGGTTGGATCGACAATATCATCCAGCGGTTAATTGAGATATTGCGATCTTTCCCATCGATCCCGCTATGGATGGCACTTTCAGCGTCGCTGCCATCGACCTGGACCCCGCTGCAAATATATTTTGGTATCACCGTCGTCTTGTCTTTTTTGGGATGGACCGGCTTGGCGCGCGTGGTACGCGGCAAGATTCTTGCTCTACGCGAAGAAGACTACGCCACCGCTGCGGTCTTAATCGGCGCCTCCAAATCTAGAATCATGGGCCGCCACCTACTGCCCGGCTTCACCAGTCATATCGTCGTCAGCCTGACATTGGCCCTGCCCAGTATGATCCTCGGCGAAACCTCGCTGTCGTTCTTGGGTCTTGGGCTCAGAGCGCCGATCACCAGTTGGGGGGTATTGCTGCAAGAAGCGCAAAACGTTCAGGCTGTCGCCATGCAACCCTGGCTATTAACCCCGGCCATCTTTGTCGTCGTTGCGGTCCTGGCCTTTAACTTTGTCGGGGACGGACTGCGCGACGCGGCCGACCCCTACGGAAGATAGACTCAAAACAATGCCTCCATTACTGAGCATAAATAATCTGCACACCCATTTCTTTTTGGACGAAGGCACCGTACGCGCCGTCGACGGTGTAGACCTGGAGATCCCGCGCGGTAAAACCCTATGCCTCGTCGGCGAAAGCGGCTGTGGCAAAAGTATAACCGCCTTCTCGCTCTTGCAGATGATCCAGCGCCCCGGAAAAATAGTCGACGGCCAAGTCACCCTGCACCGCGACAACGGCCCGGTCGAGCTTACTGGTCTTGCGCCCGACGGCAAGCAGATGCGCAGCATCCGCGGCAGCGAGATCGCGATGATCTTCCAGGAGCCGATGACCAGCCTCAGCCCAGTGCACAATGTCGGCTCTCAGATCGCCGAAGCCATCCGTCTGCATACCGACTGCAACAAAAAAGAAGCCAAGCAGCGCGCTATTCATATAATGGAGCGCGTCGGCATCCCCGATGCTTCCCGACGCTATGATGCTTTCCCGCACGAATTGAGCGGCGGCCTGCGCCAACGGGCGATGATAGCTATGGCTCTTTCGTGCCGACCGACACTCTTAATCGCCGACGAGCCGACCACTGCCCTCGACGTGACCATACAGGCGCAAATATTGGCGCTGATGCGCGAGTTGCAACAAGAATTTGGTATGGCCATTCTGCTGATCACACACGATCTTGGTGTCGTCGCGCAAATGGCCGACGAGGTTGCGGTGATGTATTGGGGCCGGATCGCCGAATACGGCGAGGTGCACAAAATATTCCAGCGGCCCGAGCACCCCTACACCGAGGCGCTGATGCGTTCGTTGCCGGGTTTGCATATCGAGCGCCAATCCGAACTCGCGGCCATTCGCGGATCGGTGCCCGACCCCTTCCAGGGCCCAGCCGGCTGTGCCTTCCACCCCCGCTGTGACGAATTCGAGCAGGGCCTATGTGACAAGGGCCAACGCCCGGTACTGCACGATATTGAGGCCGGCCATTTGAGCGCCTGCCTGAAACGGGGGAACGATGCCTGAAAACGTCCTACTCGAAGTGAACGACCTGAAGAAATATTTCCCCATCGTCAGGGGCTTCTTCAACAAGGTCGTCGGCCAGGTCCGCGCCGTCGACGAGGTCAGCTTTTCGCTCTTTGAGGGCGAGTGTCTCGGGCTCGTCGGCGAAAGTGGCTCGGGCAAGACCACCGTAGGCCGCACCCTGCTGCGCGCCTATAACCCCACCGACGGCGAGATCCGTTTCCGCCACGACGGCGCAGAAATCGATATCGCGCGCGCATCCGAGGATCAGCTCAAGACCCTGCGCCGCCATATGCAGATGATCTTCCAAGACCCCTACGCCTCGCTCAACCCGCGTATGACCGTCTTCGATATTATCGGTGAACCACTGATGATCCACGGCGTCAAGGACCGCAACGAGCGCCAAACGCGGGTCCGTGAGTTAATGCAGCAAGTCGGCCTAAACCCTCAGCATCTCTTACGCTACCCGCACGCATTTTCCGGCGGCCAGCGCCAGCGCATCGGCGTCGCCCGCGCCCTGGCGCTAAATCCCCGGCTCATCGTCGCCGATGAACCTGTCTCCGCACTCGATGTATCGGTGCAAGCACAAATCCTCAATCTCCTGCAAAAGCTGCGTCGCGACCTCGGCCTGACCTACCTGTTTATCGCGCACGACTTGAGTGTCGTTCGCCATATCGCCGACCGCGTCGCGGTAATGTACGTAGGAAAGATCGTCGAGATGGCGCCGGTCGACCGGCTCTACGCGCAACCGGCGCACCCCTATACCGAAGCCTTGCTCGCCGCCGCACCACCACCCGACCCAGACCGCCGCAAAGTCCCTTTGTTATTGCAAGGCGAAGTGGCCGACCCTTCGGCCCCACCACCGGGCTGTCCCTTCCATCCGCGCTGCCGCTACGCACAAGACGCCTGCCGAAGCGAAGTGCCGGCCTTGCGCGAAATCGCCCCTGGCCACCAGGTCAGTTGCCATCTGGTTGACGAGCTAGATCTACAGGGAATGCAGTGAGTCCGCTGAATATCGGCTTGGCTTTATTGGTGCTTATCAGTGCCATCTGCGGCCTACGGCACAAGAAACTCATCCGCGTCTACCAAGTCATCACTCTTTTCTATCCTAACCGCATCGTCAACAATTTTCGTAAGATGGACGCAATATTTGCCGCTGCCGCCATTCACCGGCCGGCCGTCTCACACACCTTCGCGCGCCAACCGACCGATCTGCCGAAAACCTACATTTATCAAGGGCAAAACAAAGACATTGCCACCTGGTTCGATGAAAGCTGGACGACTGGATTAGTCGCAATCAAAGACGAGGCGATCATCTTCGAGGAATATTATCGCGGCAACAGTGAGACGAGCAAGACTATTTCGTGGTCGATGAGCAAGTCGATCGTCTCCGCTCTACTCGGCATCGCCGTCGCCGAGGGCCATATCCACAGTATTCAAAATCCCGTTACGCAATATGTACACAAACTCAAAAATACGGGGTATGACGGAGTCACGATAAAAGACGTACTGCAGATGTCTTCGGGCGTGCGTTTTGACGAAAATTACGCGGCGTTTTTCTCCGATATCAACCGCATGGGACGCACCTTGGCCTTTGACGGAGCGATTGACAACTTTGTCTGTTCGCTCGAGCGCGAGCAGACACCCGGCACCTACAACCACTATGTCAGCATGGATACGCAAGTCTTAGCCATGGTCCTGCGGCAAGCCACAGGCGAATCAATACAGGCCTATAGCGAAAGTCGACTCTGGCAAAAAATCGGTATGGAATCGGATGCCTATTGGCTCGTCGATAGCCAGGGTATCGAGTTGGCCTTCGGTGGATTAAATGCCATCTTACGCGATTATGCGCGTTTCGGCCTGTTGTATTTGCAGCAAGGCCAATGGTTAGACACACAGGTCGTCCCAGCCGAATGGATCAAAGCATCGGTTACCCCAGATGCCCCCCACCTTCAGCCGGGCGAAAATGTGCTTTCGGATTCGACCTTCGGCTACGGCTACCAGTGGTGGATCCCGCCGGAGCGAGCAGACGATTTTCTCGCCATCGGTATTTACAACCAATTCATTTACGTTAACCCGCGCCATAGAGTCGTAATCGCGCAAAGTGCAGCCTATCTTGGCTACGAACGAGATGGCGCGGAGAAATCCCACGAGGCCATCGCCGTATTCAGGACCATCGCCGCACAGGCAGAGTGGACTTAAGAACGCAAAATTCAACCATTTATTTACGGGGTGCCCGTTACTCAATTAAAACAACCGTAAAACCACCCTTAAACTCGCACAACATTCCCAGCCACCGCTTACTGCACGAGGAAAAATGGCCAATAATAAAAAACTACAAATCGCCTTCATCGGCGGTGGCATGATCGCTAACGCGCACATGCGTTATTTTCACGACGACCGCCGCACAGAGATACGCGGGTTAGCCGATCTCAACAAAACTGCCTTGAACAACGCGGGTGCCGAATACGGCATTCCCCACCTGACGACCGATTACAAAGCTCTGCTCAAAGACCCGAAGATTGACGCCATTGTCGTATGCACCCCACCCGGTTTGCATTGCAAAATCGGTATCGACGTATTGCGCGCAGGCAAGGACTTGATCATGGAAAAACCACTGACACGCACACCGACCGAAGCCCGCCGTCTGCTCAAAGAAGCCAGCAAGCACCCTGACTTATTGGCCACCGGTTGCTCCTGTCGCCACGCACGTGTGCAGCCCAAATACCCCTTTACAAAGAAAATGATCTACTCTGGAAAAATTGGCGGTTACTCGATGGCTCCTTTAGGAACTACAGGACAGCATCGAACACCCCGCCCGATCCCTCGCCCAATCCGGCCGTTTCTGCGCGTATTGCTCGCACTCGGGCTGCTCCTCGTAGGGCCGGCGCAATAATTCCAGCAGCTCGTTAACCAATGTATAATCACCCTCTTCGGCCTTGTCGATGGCGAGTTGCGCCATATAATTGCGCAGCAAGTATTTGGGATTGACCGCGTCCATACGCTCGCGCCTATCGGCAGACACCTGCGTGCCATACCAACGCAGCCAAGCACCCAGCCGCGCCTTGTAATCATCCGTCAGCTGCTCAGGCACATAATACGCGTCCATCAGCGGCGCCATTAGCTGCTCATCTGTCGCGTCGCCCACCGCCTCGACTTTGACCATCGCCAGTTTACGATAAAAAATGCTCATATCCGTCTCGACCAATGGCAGAATCTCGTGCAATTCGGCCGCCAACTCGCCGTTGAAGACCTCCAATCCCAACTTCTCCGTCAGCATCACTTGCCAGTGACCATCGTAGGCCGACGGAAAAATATTGATGATCTCCTGCAAGGACTCGACCTCTTCGACCAACGGCAGCAGGGCCCGGCCCAATTGCGCGAGGTTCCAGTGCGCGACCTGCGGCTGATTGCCGAAGCGATAGCGTCGGCCTTGTGCATCGGTGGTATTCGGCGTCCAATTGGGGTCGTAATCATCAAGCCAACCGTAGGGCCCGTAGTCGATCGTCAGCCCGAGGATCGACATATTGTCGGTATTCATCACCCCATGCACGAACCCTACCCTAGTCCAGTGCGCAATCATCTCAGCGGTCCGCTCAACTATCTCGCGATACCACTGCAGGTAGGTCTCTTTTGAGGGCGGGCCTAGGTGTGGAAAGTCCGTGCGTAGCGTATAATCACACAATTGGCTCAACACCTCAACTTCTCCGCGGGATGCGAAAATCTGGAACGAACCGAAACGCGTAAACGACGGCGCAACACGACAAACCACCGCACCCGGCTCGGGCTTGGCATTACCGTCGTAAAACATGTCACGTACGACCTGTTCACCGGTCTCGACCAGACTCAACGCACGTGTGGTTGGCACACCGAGGTGGAACACCGCCTCACTGCACAAAAATTCGCGCACCGACGAGCGCAATACGGCCAAACCGTCGGCCGTCCGGGAATATGGCGTCAGCCCGGCGCCCTTCAACTGCAGGGCCCAGCGCTCTCCGCGACAATTGACAACTTCGCCCAAATTGATCGCCCGACCATCGCCCAACTGCCCGGCCCAATTGCCAAACTGGTGCCCGCCATAACAGGTCGCGTAAGGGTCCATGCCTTGTAACTGGCGATTGCCCGCAAATACCTCAGCAAATTCCGCCTGCTCGCAAGCTGCGGGCGTCAGATCAAGGATTTGCGCGACCTCGTAAGCATAGGCCACCAATTCCGGCTTGACCACGCTCGCAGGAAGCACACGGGAATAACAGGCTCCTTGTACCTGACGACAGAAATTCGCAGTCTCCGGGTCGCCAGGCAACTCACGCGTAAAACGATTATCGAACGACAGCGCGGCGATTTCTTCAGCACTCATCAGTACTCCAGTCTGAAAATGGATATATACCGGCTCTGGCTCAAAGCCCTGCGCGAATTGACAAAATCGGTACTGAACTCAATCGGTTACGCCGTTAGTATATTTTGCCCCACTAGGGCAAGCTACAACTCTATACTCACCGGCAAGCCCAATCCTATAAAGAGATTGAAATAGTTGTCCACGGCCAGCGACGTTAATTCATGTACATACCACCCAAAGATCGGATTTTAGTTATCGCGGCAAATAAGACGCCGTGGGAGATCCGGCTTCTTACACCGGACTTCTATCCCCTCTTCCACCGAAAAGCATATAGCAAGTAAGACGCAAAGAGCATTTAAGCAAATGAAAATCTCATGGTGGGCATATAGTGGACAGGAGAGGGCGGTCAATCTGCACAGACACTATCGAATTAGCGATATCTTGCGCTACTAAGCCTGTTGGCCATGGCTTAGGCTTAGGGGATACAATTACACGTCCACAACCACAGGCTACCCCACTTCATCGCGCCCATCCCAAAAAAACTGATGCGTCCTCGCCACAGATGCCACACCAGAGGCCCCTGTGCTTCGCAAACATATAGCGCTGCCAGTCCGGCCGAACACCGTTGCAGATGAATTCCCGTCGCAATATTAAAGGGATTAGGGCTATTGTCACTAACCGAAAAAATGGGGAGCCGACTCTTCCTTTTGACGGAGTGTAGTTGCGGCTGAACAATCGCTTTTCCTAACCGCACATATTTGATTTCATGCGCGAAAAAAAACAAGCCGACCGAATGTTCGGTCGACCGTACTCTCCCAGCTTTAACCCTTTAGCATTAAACCAGCCTTGCGGCCATCGCCTCAATACCTATTTATTACCTTATTATGGATATACAAACGCCCTTAGAAAATATCAACGCCATACTTTTCGACCTCGACGGCACACTAATCGACTCCGAAACGATAACCGACCGTGCCGTCGGCGAATTGCTGGCTAAGCATAATATCTATGCAACAGATCTCGACCTCCTGCAATTCCACGGGATCAGTTGGCAACGACTTGAGTTAATTCTCAAAGAGCGTTTCCCCATGCTCACCGAGGTAGAAGTCCTAAACTATCTAGAAAAACGCTTCTACGAAATATCCAAGACAGAGCCGCCGACGCTTTTGCCCGGTGCCCGCGAGTCCTTTCTCGCCGCCAATGCACAAATGCCCACCGCCATAGTCACCGGCAGCGGCGCCGCCGACGTCGAGGCTTTCCTAGATCGGGCCGATCTGCGGCAAGCCTGCTCGTTCTATTTGAGCTACGAGATGTATAGCCCCTCCAAACCCGATCCCAACTGCTACCTAATGGCCGCCGAACGCCTCAATCTGCCTCCAGAGCAGTGCCTGGTATTCGAAGACTCGCACCCCGGCCTGAGTGCCGCACACACCGCCGGCATGTACACCATCGCCATTACTTACAGTAGCCCACCACCCACACCTGGCTTGGCCGATCTGATAATAGAAGATTACACGCATTTGCCCAACGATTTCTTTCATACAATAACCACCTAAGGAGCATGGCTTATGGCCGTCAACAACCCTATGCTAGGCGCTACCCTCAATACCATCAGCCTCGAAAAAATCAAATCAGATATGGGGCCGCCACCTTGGTCGCATGCCGTTGTTCTGACAGACCATGTCGCCGGGGTCGTTATCTACCAGAATTCTGGCCAGGAAAACGACAACCACTGTCATAACTACGATGAATGGTGGGTCGTGTTGGAGGGGGAGATACATTGGGTAATTGAAGGGCGGGACGAGCCAGTCCAAGCAAAATCCGGCGACTTCGTCTATGTGCCCGCAAAAACCTTCCACCATATTTTCCCCAAAGGCGACGGTCCTTCGGTGCGCTTAGGTATCGCCCTTCCAGGTCAGGGGCACTTACACCACCGGCCCACCGACAAAGCACAGGTCACAATTAACGTTTAGCAAATAAAAAAGGCAGGCCATATATTAGCCTTCCTTTTTTAATTTTTCAGTCACCGCGCTAATCCAAAAAACTGAAGGATTCAGAAGAAAAGTCTCTTTGGGGAGGAAAAGCGACGCTTCAAGAGGACATCTATAAGTCCCTATTTATCAAGCTTTTCGATAATTTGCCCACGTCAAAAATACCCCCCTCAGATATTGTATTGCGAACCATCAAAGCGTATACTAAGCTTTTGATATAAACTGGGATAATACACTATGGAATACTTTGGCGAAGGGCTCTACCTAATTTTCTTTACCCTGGCGGCCAATTTTACCTACTGGATCAGAGGCCGTAATCTCAGCCGCCTGCTCGAAGAGAGTGGCCACGCCCACCACCAGGTCCACAACGTAATGCACGCGCACCCACAAGGCGGTACCTGGACTGAACACCAACAATGGATGAAGGAAACTACATGAGCTTGCAAAACGCGACCTTCGGCGCCGGCTGCTTCTGGTGCGTCGAAGCCGTTTATCAGGACCTCAAAGGCGTTTCCAGCGCTGTTTCCGGTTATATGGGTGGCCCCGGAGCAGAGCCCAGCTATCGCGAGGTCTGCGGCGGCGCATCCGGTCACGCCGAGGTTTTGCAAGTGCAATTCGACCCAGCCGTCATTTCGTTCCCCGATCTGCTTTATATCTTCTGGCGCACACACGACCCGACGACCCTTAACCGTCAGGGTGCCGACCAAGGCACACAATATCGCTCAGCCATCTTCTATCACGACGACGAGCAACAGCAAATCGCCGCGGCCAGCAAAGCCGAGACAGATGCCTCCGATCTGTGGCCGGACCCCATAGTCACCGAAATTACCACGGCAGAAACCTTCTGGCCGGCCGAAGACTACCACCAGAATTATTACAAATTCAATAGGCACCAGCCCTATTGCATTATGGTGATTAACCCCAAGCTCAGTAAATTCCGCAAGGAGTTCGCCGACCGGCTCAAGGCCGTTGGTTGACGGGCGCGGACACGACTACTGCCGTAGTGCTTTGTCGAGGTGGCCAGCCCATCCAGGGCTTAGTAGACCTAGCAGAGCGCGAAAATGATCTCAAGCTACTTTTTGTCGACCATGAATTATCGCCAAACGAGCAGGTTGTTGCCTGCGGCGATTCGCCTGTGCTCATCGCCAACGGCCAACCCGCCGACCTGCTCGCACTCGCCGTCCGGCTGCGCAAACTAAAATTGATCCAGACCTTCACCGCCGGCACCGACTGGCTCGACGTCGCTGGCCTGGCCGAAATCGGCGTACAAGTAGCCGATAACAATGGCGCCAACGCCGTAGTAGTCGCCGAACGGGCCATCGGCCTAATCTACGCGGTCCAACAGCAGATCGCCGAGCAGTTCAACAGCGCCAAAGCCGGCACCTGGCAACAGGGCGTCGATTTCGACCGTCCGGTCTATACCTTCGAGAACAGACGCATCGGGCTAGTCGGATTAGGCCGTATCGGCTCACGCGTCGCCAAAAGACTCGCCGGCTGGGAATGCGAGATCGTCTACCACGACACCGCCGATTTAGACCAAGCCTATGTGCAATCCACGAGCGCGCGCTACCTACCCTACGACGAATTATTGCAGACGTCCGATGTCGTTTCGCTGCACGTGCCGCTCAACCGCCTGACCCGCGGTTATTTCTCCGACCGCGAATTCGACCTAATGAAAAGCTCCGCGATCTTTATCAACACCTGCCGCGGCCCCGTGCTCGACGAAGCGGCCCTGATTCGCGCACTGCAAGAAAACCACCTCTTTGGCGCCGGCCTCGACGTAACACAAAGCGAACCCATCGAAACTGATAACCCGCTTTTAAATATGCCGAATGTGCTCATCACCCCGCATTCGGCCGGGCACTCAGTGCAAGTCGGTGCAAAGATCAGATCGCATATCATCGCCAACGCCGCCCGCGTCATACGCGGCGAACCCCCCGTCTCCGTCGTCACCCCAGTCTAAAACCCAGTCATGAGCTCCCCCCTGGCCCGACCGACCAGGCCATGTTCACCCTTCACAGTATAAGCCAGGCCGACGGCGAAATCATCCACAATCCGGGCCCAGACCCCAATATCACCCGAGCGATACAGGGTGTTTTCTGGAGCGGGCGGTCGTAACAAATCCGGGCCGGGTGGTGCCGATAAAGTGGTCGTGACGACGATTCTGGGGGCGAGCTCCGGGGGTCTAAAACACCCAGAGCTCGCCTCCTGCGAACGGAACATTCCGCACACCCTACCTTGACAAAATTCAAATTTTTTCCCCTCTTACCCAAGCGCAATCACCCCGCAAACGGAGCCCAAAATGTCCAGCGAAATTACCCGCCTGCAAGCGTCCGACTTCGAAGAAGCCCTCGACATGCTCAACTTCTCCTTCGGCTTCCAACACCCAAAAAATTTCGAGACATTATTACCCGCGCTCTACAAGGCCGAAGATGAACACATGAGCTGGAACTGGGCCGTGCGCGAAAATGGCCGCATCCGCGCCATAGTCGGCGCCTTCCCGCTCGCCTGGCAACTCGGCGAGACCACCCTGCGCATCTCCGGCATCGGCGGCGTCTCTTGCCATCCGCGCGCGCGCAATCAGGGCTATATGCAACGACTGATGAGCCATGCCGTCGCGTCGATGCGCGCAGAGGGTTACCACCTGTCCTATCTCGGCGGCCAGCGCCAGCGCTACGGCTATTATGGCTACGAAAAATGCGGCATCTTCTATTATCTCAGCCTCAGCAAAAACAACCTGCGCCACGTCTTTGGCATCGATCCACTACCCATCAAATTTCGCTCGCTGACCAGGGATGACCAGACACACTTGCAAGGCGCCATCGGCCTGCACGACGCACAGCCCTTCCGCGGTTTGCGCGCTCCCGAGCGCTTCTACGACTTGCTGCTGGATTGGCAGCACCAACCCAATATCGCGCTTTCCGCTGACGGCCGCATGATCGGCTACCTCGTCGCCAATCAATCAGGCGACACCATCACCGAATTGCTCGCCGTCAATGAGGGCGAACCCGAGCTTGCAATCGCCGCCGCCTGGGTAGAGCAACACGGAGACACGCGTTTCGAACTATCCCCCTGGAACCGTTTATTGCCCAAGCTCGCTCATCTTTGCGAAGGCATGAGCGTATCCAGTTCGGGAAACTGGCTGATATTCGACTGGGAAAACGTGCTCGAAGCCCTGCTCAAAACGCGTGCGGCGCAAGGCCCACTAGTCGACGGTGCAGTGATTATAGAAATTGAAGGATATGGAAGGTTGTTATTAGAGGTCGACGGCAAGCATATCCGTTGCGCACGCACTGATGCCGAGCCCTCACTGAGCGCCGACCCCGCCACTGCGATGCGCTTGTTGCTGGGCCCTTTGCCGCCCTCCGCCGTATTGGCCCTGCCGGTTGGCGCGGCTTTGCTCGAACAATGGTGCCCGCTGCCGCTATTTTGGGGACGGCAGGACGGAGTTTAAGATCGCTGGACGTAAACGGGGCTCGACCACGCTTGCTCTTGATCGACCTGCACCACCCGTACCCAATAGGCCTGCTCGCCGCTTAAAGGTGCCTCATCGTCGAAGGAAAACTCGACCCGGCGCGGCCCGTCTTCCTTCGGCGCCGGCCCAACGTTTACCCGCTTACTGACGCCGCCGGCATCGACTGTCATACCTTGTGAGCGCACTTCATCCACAGCAAATTCAAATTGGCAATGCGCCGTATAAAAGGCGCAACGCCCACCCTCAACTTCAAAACTAAAGCCCATGTCGTTGCCGCCGGTCGCCGCACGCCAAGCAATCCGTTGCCCGTCGACATGCTCGACCTGATCTAACGGACTCTGCAGTCCCACCGACTGCACATCATCAACGCCACCGTCAGCCACAGTCAAGGCGCCGTCCCAAACCACCCGCTGTTCCCCCGACGTGCCTTGTTCTTCCGCCCCACCGCACAGCACCCGCAACCGTTTCTCGTCCGCCGCGGCCACCGAATGGCAGTGAATCACCTCAACTCCGCGCAATATATCCACCCGCTCAATCGGCGCCGTGCCCTCGACTTCGACGCGTATTTCTGGTTGACCCTCCGTTTGATATTCCTCCCCCATCCCGTGCCCGTCGACTGCTACCCAGAGCAGAATCCGCTCGCCGCTGGTCGCATAACAGCGCCGGGCGAAGAAGGCCTCCCACAACCCCTCGCGCGTCAACTCATTGGCGCAGACCGCCGTCAATCCATTGCGCACATTGCGCGTCAACCGCCGCCCCGGCCGACAAGCACCCGGCCGCCCCATCACGCCATCTGTGCCACCGGTAATGCCCACCTTATATCCGCGTTCTATCGCGTCTTTGACAAACCACTCGGAGGTTCCGTGTGTCGAATGAATCTCAAAGAGCGGTTCGATCTTCGGCTCGTGCCAATGTAAATTAGTTGGTCGCCCGCCGACGTGCAGGTTGAGCAACACCTCTTCCTCGCGCAGCGCCGCCAAAAACTCCGGCGCCCGCTTGAGGTCCGGCTCAGGGTCCGGCTCGCGCTCGGTAAAAAAACGGTCCGAGCGTCTAATCCGCTCCTCATCATCGCGATAGATCACATTGCGGTCGCCACCGTCCTCGGTAAACGGACTCCATTCACAACCGAGATAACAGACAAAATCGCCCGGTGCGTCACAGGCGTGCGACACCTCGCGCACCAATTGCCATATTTCTCGCGTGACATAATGATCATTGGCCTGCTGGCTGGCGAATTGCAGACCTGCCGCGTGACGAGCATAAGAAAAATGGCGTTCTAGGGAGTCCGCTCCACAGCCGATCTCGGTCTGCCCCGCGTGCAGATCGCCCCAAAACAACCGGCGCTCCGGCCGCTCGGCGCGAATCCGAACCGGATTGCTCTCAGTTTGCAATTTTCCGCTGGTCGCCCGCAAACGATGGACACCCGGAGTGTCCCAGCGCACGCGAAAAAGATACGCGTACCAATCGTTGTCGTCCGCCACAGCTTCCACCTCCCCGCCCTCAAGAACGGGAACCTCCACCAGCGGCGCGGGATTGCCCCAACGATCTTCACCGCGCACGCGCACCTGCACCATCTCGCCGACTCCGGCTTCGGCCTCGGCAATCACCACCATACGCACAGGGTCCACCGGTGCTATTTCATACCTCTGCGGGTCGAGCAAGCGAATCCAATCGCTCCCGCCCCCAGGGTTTATTATCATCAGGAAAAAAGCGCCCTGCGTCGCAAAAGTCGGCACAGGCCACCCATTACACGATAATTCGACTCGGTCGCCGGTCCTCAGCGTCCCTTCAAGCACTTCAATTTCAATGTGGTGATGCCAGGGATTGAGGTCGCCCTTAAGTTGAAAAATTGCCGCCAATTCGGCACCGACAGACTGCACACTGATCTTCTCAGGCGCCACCCAATCAAAGGGCCAACGCCAAGCCACCCGCAACTTGCCGCCCTTAGGCATTTCCGTCTCGCCGATCTTGAAGGTGAATTCGACATCGACCGCCCCACCGGCCTCGATCCGCTCCGGCATACGACAATGGCCTTCGCCGTGCAAACGCCGCCGCTCGTCGTCCGCCAACTCGACCTGGTGCCAAACCCGACCACCGCCCGGCATACCAGTGCTCGACGGCGGTTGCGTATTTTCCATTTTAGCCCCCCTTGGCACAAGGTTTAAGGGTAATTCCATTATGGCCCGACCCAGAATAAAGCGAGCCGGGCCACAACTCTATTTCTTAGCGAACGGCGGCTTCCACTTGCGCAATTGCCGCTTCCACACCCTGTCGATCTCGCGCTGTACGGCCAATGTATCCTTCCAACGATCGCCGAAGACCGACAGATAATACGCACCGGCGATCTGCTCTGGGCAGATGAACAGTTCGCGGCCCGGCGTCGCGGTCTTTAGCCAGCATTCCAAAACCCCCTCAGAAAATTCAAGCCAGTCGACGAACTCGGGGGTTATATTGCCCCTGGCATCGAGCGCAGGGATCTGCGCGTGCTGGCCGTTGAAGGGCCGAAAGTGAAGCTGATTCGCGTGCTGGATCAGGTCCGGACGCTCGGCCAAACGGTCCCAGAAAGGAGGGTTAAGATGTTTGATCACCGCCGGGTGCGAAAAGTCCCAGGTCATCTTCAACGGCCTTTTTTCAGCCTTCTCGAAACCTTCGGCCAGCGCATAGGCCTTCTCCGGCGTCTCGGTACAGGTATCTCGATGCACTTCGATCGAGACATCCATTTCCAACTCATCCGCCGTACCCATCAACCGCCGGGCCACCTCCAGGGCGCGCTTCGTCGTCGTATCGTGGTCGAGCATCTGTACGTTGACCACTCGGGCCCCGTGCGCCTTGATCGCGCACAGCTTCGGTTTGACTTCCTTGACCCCACCTAAGTCCGTAGTGCAGGCGAAAATCAAACTCGAATCGTCGATTTGCTTCTTGTTGACCATGGTAATGCGGCTGACGAAACCGGAAAAACCGGCTTCTCTGACCGTCTTGATCTTCTTCTCCCAACTCCACTCCTTCTTACCTCCATAACCGCCCAGCGAACCCAGCGATGCACACTGGTACAATACGGGCTTGGCGACCGTTTTTTTCTTTGCCATGTCAATCTCTCCTTCTCTTAGGTATAATTCACCAGCTTAAGATACCCCACTACGTACGGCGGGCAAAGGAAATCCACGCTATCGCAGGTTCACCATTTTTTATTAGATTTGCCGAATAGCCAATTACAGCGACAAAGTGCCCAGCTCCGATACATAGGATTTTTCAAATCGTGCAGACCCTCGTGCAGACCGCGCTCTTGACTCTTTTATTTTCGACGACATTTCCTGCTGACTTCCCCATCGCCCAGGCCCATGTAACGGCTGCCCCGCCGCGAATCGACGGCGTACTCAACGATTGGACTTGGTCCAAGGCGGTGCCCGTCTCCGGCTTCCTGCAACGCGAGCCCGATGAGGGCGCGCCCGCCAGCGAACGGACCGAGGTGCGCATCCTGCGCGACGACGACAATCTCTATCTGGGCTTCCGCTGTTTCGACGCGCAGCCCGAACAAATCATCGCCACAGTGATGCGCCGCGACGGGAACCTCGGCGACGACGACAACGTGCAAGTTGTGCTCGACACCTACAACGACCGCCGCGGCGGTTTCTATTTCGCCACCAACCCGCTGGGCGCGCGTCTCGACGCATCGCTTTCGTCAGAGGGCCGTACCCGCAACGAGTCCTGGGACTGCGTCTGGAGTTGTCGCGCGCAAATCGACTCGCTCGGCTGGACCGCCGAGATCGCGATCCCCTTAGACCAACTGCGCTACGCGGTCAGCGAAAACGCCACCTGGGGCATCAACCTCGCCCGCACCATCCGCCGCAAGAACGAACGCGCCTTCCTAGTGCCGCCGCCTTTGGCCTATGGTTTCAGCGGGCACTACCGCACCTCGCGCCTAGGTACACTTACGAGCTTAGGCCGCCTCGAAGAGCGCCCCCGCCTCGAAATCACGCCTTACGCGCAAGCAGGCACCACCCGTGACTTCGAAGCCCTCGACACCGACGCGCAATACAAACTCGACAGCGGCATTGACCTCAAATACGGGGTCACCCCGGCAATGACGCTCGATCTCTCCTGGCGTACCGACTTTGCCCAGGTCGAGGCCGACCAGGAACAGGTCAACCTAACCCGCTTCAGCCTGTTCCTCCCCGAAAAACGCGATTTCTTTTTGGAAGGGGCCGGGATTTTTTCCTTCGGCGAGAGGGTCCAGCGCTCGGGTGGCGGCAGTCGCCCGCCGACCTTGCTATTCTACAGCCGCCGCATCGGCCTCGAAGAGGGCCATGCCCTGCCGGTATTCGGTGGCGGCAAACTCACCGGCCGCAGCGGCCCCTTTGAGATTGGCGTGCTCAATATCACCACCGAGGCCATACAATTCCGCGACGAAGAAACGGAAGACCGCTACGTCAACGAGGCGGGTTTATTATTCGCCGAAGACGACCCGCAGCTCGAACAAGCGACAATCGTTGACACCGTCCATTTCGATTTTGTCGATACCACCCGCGTGCGGCAGACCAATTTCTCCGTCGTGCGTTTGCGCCGCGACATTCTCTCGCGCTCATCGATTGGTCTGATCGCGGTCAACCGCGATCCCGGCGGCGAAACCGACTACAACCGTTCCCTCGGCCTCGACGCCGATTTTTCGTTGCTCGACGCCGCGCTCAACATCCGCGGTTTCGCCGCCCGCACCTTCTCGCCCAACCACCAGGGCCGTGAAGACGCCGGGCACTTCGCCGTCGACTACCGCCGCGGCGCTTTCGAGAGTAATGCCTCCTATCTCGACGTCGGCGAGGATTTCAACCCGGAAGTCGGCTTTGTACCGCGCGATGGCATCCGCCGCTACCGCACCACCTTGCGTTATCGCCCCCTGCACAACACCGCGTGGATCCGCCGCTATTCCATCGGCCCAGAGTTCACCTACTTGACCGACCTCGACAACCAGCTGCAAACCCGCGACTTCGGTTTTTCGGCCTATGTCAATTTAGAAACCGGAGACTGGCTCGGGTTGCGCCTCAGGCAACGTTTCGAAGATCTCGACGAATCCTTCGAGATCCACGAGGCTATCGACATTCCCGACGGCGAACACAATTTAACCGCCTACAGTCTCAACTTTTTCAGCGACGAAGGACGCCGTCTATCCAGCGACGGTAGTATCGAAGTAGGTAATTTCTGGACCGGTGAGCGCTTCCGCTTCTCGACAAACGGTACGATAAAGGTCAATAGCCGCTTCTCGCTTTCCGCCGACTACGAATTCAATAGCGTCACCTTGCCCGAAGGCGACTTCAAAACCAACGCGCTGAGCAACCGCTTCCTCTACACCTTCTCCACGGACTTATTCCTGCGTGGACTCGTGCAATGGAATTCCAAACGCGAGGTCGTCGGTATTAACGCGCTGTGCAATTGGCGCTACCGCCCCGGCAGTGATCTCTTTCTGGTCTACAGCCAGGCTTGGGACACCGATGGCGGCGGCCAACTCAACCGCTTGCTGCAGTGCAAGCTCACCTACTTTTGGAAACATTGAATTACAACGAATTCACAAGGGGGCACGATCCGGTTTAGGCCAGCGGGTCATACTCGACGAAACGCGGCTGCGCATACTCCAGATGCGTCTGCCCCCGCGCCAGAATATGCGCGGAATTGCCACCGCCCCACTCGGTATACGATCGCGCATTGGCGTAGTGGCAGACATAAGCACGACGAA
>Ga0315339_1001178_pt1 | contig 24930 bp, 17 predicted proteins | sample ASW17metaG_FD_204514 | JGI IMG/M metagenome (GOLD analysis project Ga0315339, IMG submission 204514) | Ammonia-oxidizing marine archaeal communities from Pacific Ocean, United States - ASW #17 | ecosystem: Environmental > Aquatic > Marine > Oceanic | place: USA: California | collected 2016-12-05
CATATAAAAATGGACTAAGCCATTTGGGCAGGGCCTTGCTGGTATAAAATCCACGCCCTTTCCGAACATAAGATTGTACGAAATCTATATAATCACGAATACCCTTCTCTTCTTCTGGAAAATGTGCTGTTAACGATTGGATAAATTTTTCTTTTGGCGCAATAAAATCGTAAGATTTGTCTGGGAAGATTATACGGTCATAATTATCGTCCATTTTAGCCCATTTTAGTTTCCCATTCGTAACGCGGTCAAATAATTTTCTTGTATATGACTTTTTATTATGGACTTCACCGATATAATGAATACCCACATCCCATTCATAATTTTTTCGTTTAAATGTATGGGTAAAACCGCCAACCTTAAAATGTTTCTCTAAAATAAGAACCCGTTGATCATGTTGGGATAATAAAACAGCTGTGGTGAGACCACTCATCCCGGAACCAACAATAATAGTATCAAATTTTTCCTGACCTATTTCAGAACGATATCCAGACCACTTTTTCATCCTTTAAATTAATGGTGAATAATGGTATCAGAAAGGATGAAAAATTCTAATTCTCAACAAGTTGATTGTTGATTAACTACTGTATTTTGCTTTTCGACTCGCAGCCAATCGTTTATGGGGATCTAATTCCATTTTCCGTAACCGGATGGATAATGGCGTTACTTCCACCAGTTCATCTTCCGCAATAAATTCAATGGATTGATCCAAGGATAATTTTTTAGGTGGACGTAGAACTACGGTGGAGTCCGAAGAGGCTGCCCGCATATTAGTCAGTTTTTTTTCGCGCGTAATATTTAATGTCAGGTCTTCGGTGCGATTACGCTCACCAATAATCATACCATCATAAACTTCTGTACCCACTTCTACAAATAACTCTCCCCGGTCCACCATGCCTAAACAGGCATATGTTGTGATTCTCCCCTTTCGATCAGCGACCATTGCACCGCTATTCCGCTGGGGGATGGGTCCAAACCATGGGGCATATCCATCAAATAGTTTATTCATGATTCCAGCACCCCGTGTATCCGTTAAGAACTGGCTGCGAAATCCGATTAACCCCCGGGATGGAATCGCAAAATCCATAGACACACGACCATGACCGTGGTTCACTAAATTAGTCATCCGCCCTTTTCGTTCAGATAATTTTTCTGTAATAACACCTACCTTATCATCGGGAATATCCAAAAACACTTTTTCCATGGGCTCCATCACTTTTCCATTTTCTTCATGGGTAATCACCCGAGGTTTGGAGACCATAAATTCGTACCCCTCCCTTCGCATGGTTTCGATCAGAATGGCCATTTGTAATTCGCCTCGCCCTCTCACCTCAAATACGTCTGTCCGATCGGTTGCATGCACCTGTAGAGATACATTCCCAAGAATTTCTTTTTCCAATCGCTCACTGATATTGCGGGAGGTGAGATATTTTCCTTCCATGCCGGCAAAAGGACTATTATTCACATAAAACAACATAGAAACGGTTGGTTCATCAATCACAATCCGAGAAAGTGGTTCCGGGTTTTCATTTGAAGAAATCGTATCACCGATGGTGACCCCGTCTATGCCCGCAACCGCAATAATATCACCTGCTTCCAGGGTATCCACCTGGATTTTTTGGAGTCCAATAAAAGTATATAGTGCGGAAAATCTCTGTCTCTTCCGAATACCATCAGCACTACAGAGGGCATAGGATTGATTCATCTCCAATTTCCCATTATTTAGTCGGCCAATAGCCACCTGGCCCACGTAAGGATCGTAGTCTAGGTTGGTGACTAAAAATTGCGGAGTATAGTTATCATCTGCAACAGGTCCTTTTATATGTTCAAGAATTGCATTAAACAAGGGCGTTAGGTTCCTGGAGTCATCGTCTAATTCGTTATGGGCAATCCCGGCCTTTGCATTGGTATACAATATGGGGAATTCTATCTGTTCTTCTGTTGCATTCAAATCTATAAATAAATCATAGACCTCATTGAGCACTTCATCAATGCGTGCGTCAGACCGATCGATTTTATTGATGACCAATATAACCGGTAATTGTTTTTCCAGTGTTTTCTTAAGTACAAACCGTGTTTGGGGCAATGGTCCTTCGCTGGCATCCACCAGCAGCAATGCGCCGTCCACCAGGTTTAAACTTCGTTCCACCTCTCCGCCAAAATCTGCATGGCCGGGCGTATCCATAATATTGATTTTTACATCCTTGAACTGAATAGCCGTATTCTTGGCTGTGATGGTAATCCCCCTTTCTTTTTCCAGATCCATTGAATCCATGACACGCTCTTCTATTTTCTGGTGGGATTTGAAGGTGCCACTCTGCTGCAGGAGTCCATCAACGAGTGTGGTTTTACCATGGTCAACATGGGCGATAATTGCAATATTTCTAAAATTATTTTTTCTCATTATTAAGAGACCTTTTTAATATCTTGGATCCCTTCTATTCCTCCCTTTCTCAGGGGATCCAAAGGGATCAAGAATTAATGTATTATATTCGCAATAAATGGGCCAAAATCAGCCTCTGAATTTCGGTTTAAATAAGTCAGTAATTCACTAAAATCAGCCCACTGATGGATTTATTAATTGATTCGTGATTGTAGTAAATTAACAATCAAATTTTGATTGAATCCAATATAAGTGTCACCTAACCCAAAGGAAATATGATGAACCGTTTAGCCTTTTCTTTTATCGTTGCTATAATCTGTGCATTTCCACTCCTGAATGCCCAGGTGAAACTCTCCGGGTCCGTCTTCCATGATAAAAACAAAGATGGTATTCAAAATTCTGGTGAAAAAGGCATTAAGGATATTCGGGTTTCCAACGGAAGGGATATTGTTTTAACCGATCGGAAAGGGGTTTTTCACATTGTGTCCGATAGTAATGATGTGATCTTTATCATGCAGCCTTCTGGATGGAAGGTGCCGGTGAATGACTATAATATTCCACAGTATTATAAAAATATTCGGCTGAAGAAAGGCCCAGACTACCTAAAATATAAAGGATTTACTCATCCGATTCCCTTGCCAGAAAAACTGACTTTCCCATTATATAAATCCAAGAATCGCAGCGATAAAATCCGAGCCATTATCAGTGGAGACCCCCAACCGCGGGACTCGACAGAAGTGCGATACTTCCGGGATGAAATTTTAAATAAAATGCTGACGGAGAAAGATGCGGAATTTTATGTCCCCCTTGGGGATATCATGTACAATGATCTTTCCCTTTACCCCTATTATCTTGAACAAGTCTCCCGATTGGGAATACCCATTTGGCATATATTCGGGAATCATGATATCAATTATCGAGCTCCATCCGATTCATTGGCCAAAGAAACCTGGCGCACCTATTTTGGTCCCGATTATTATTCGTTTGAATATGGCAACGTTCATTTTATTGCCTTAAATACGGTGTTTTATGAAGGATGGAATGATCAAAAAGATAAAAAAGGATCATATTTTGGGAAACTCCATGACAATCAAACAGCGTGGCTAGAAAATGATCTGTCTCTTGTTTCATCAGATAAACAAATAGTCTTTTTAAGTCATATTCCCATTATATCCGATGTATATAAAGGAAAACGGGTTGAATTGACCAATCGAGATCAACTGTATAAAATGGTACATGATCGAAATAAAATTCTGGCGCTTTCCGGCCATATGCATTTCTTAGAGAATATGGAACTGACAGAGGACCACGGGTGGACCGGTGATGCTGAATTTCGCAATTTGAACCTGGGTGCCGGGTGCGGCGCCTGGTGGTATGGTCCCATCCAGGCTAACGGCGTTCCCTATGGCTTTCATTATGACGGCACACCTAATGGGTATTTTATGTTTGATTTTTCTAAAAACCATTTCAATTATGAATTTATACCAGGCAAAAGCGATCCGAAACAAACCTTTCGAATCAGTAGCCCTTCGGATAAAATGACAACTGCTTCTATGGATACATCCATTCTGGCCGTGAATGTTTTTTTCGGTGGACCTAAAACAATCGTATCCTGTACCATTGACGGAAATGAAATACGGCTAAAAAAAGCGGTGACCGCCGAAGACCCTTTTATGAACCGACTCATTCAACTGCATCCCGACCTATACCCAAAAGTTGACACAATGCCCATCAATGCGCATATGTGGCTGGGTGATTTCCCCACACTAACTATAGGAAATCATACGATTCGTGTCCAAGTGATTCACGATAATGGGATCATGGAAAATCAGGCAAAAATATTTGAGATTTATTAAACATATTGTATTTATCTTCCACAAACAACTGGAGAAATTTCTCATGATTAAGCGATCTATTATTTTCAGTATTTTTCTTTCCTTCCTCTATTCAAATGAGGGAGAAACCATTATATTTACCAGTGCAAACCCCTTTGGTTTTAATGATGTCCTTTCTGCCTTGGATCAGCAGGAACCCCAAGAAGTATATGGTGTTCTTAAAATGCCGGATCAGATGGGAAATAAAAAAGTTCCCCTCGTGATTGGTGTGGCCGGAAGCCTGGGATGGATGGATCATCATTTTGAATATCTTCAGATGTATCGAGAAATGGGGATTGCCACATTTGAAGTTAATAGTTTTGCCAGCCGAGGTATTGAATCGACCGTAGGTTCCCAGGTGGAAGTCACCATGGCGGCCATGATGCTGGATGTGTACCGGGCATTTGAAAAATTGGCGAATGATCCCAGAATCGATAAAGATAAGGTGGCTATTACGGGATGGAGTCTTGGGGGCGGTGTTACGCTTTTCTCTGGTTGGCTCCCGGCTAAAAATGTAATGAATTCCGATTTAAAGTTTGCCGCCCATCTGGCTATTTATCCTCCCTGTTTCATTGTACCTGAAAATTTAGAATTTACAGACGCACCCATGCATATCCTTATTGGTGAAGTGGATAATTGGACACCGGCAGCGGCTTGTAAAGATCTGGTTCCGGATATGATAGGGAATGGCACCAATATAGGTATCACGGTATATGAAGATTCAAATCATTCTTTTGATAGTTCAACGCCACCCCGAGTCGATGAGGCCGGTTATAGTTTTATGGATTGCCGATTAAAAATGCGTGCGGATGGGGTCGTGGTTATGAATTTTATGGATATCCCCATGATCAATCCTACGCTTCAGAAAATTGGTCTCGCCTTTTGTGCGGATCGCGGTCCCACCCATGGGGGAAATCCTGAGAGCCGGAAAGCGGCATTTATATTTGCGGAAGATTTTATGGGGAAACATTTGCTGGATAGAAATTAAATCTCAAATCGTTTTAAAATCCAGCGATTAGTAAAGGTTAACATCACTTAAAGAATCTCTATCGAATCGACTTAATGCAAAAAATGGATTAATTGGTTTTTGTCCAGTAACGAGGTCTGCCATGATTTCTCCCAATGCGGGTCCCATTTTAAAGCCATGACCTGATCCACCGCCTAATAGCCAACCATTATCAGCTTCCGGATGGCGATCAATAATAAAATGTTCATCCGGTGTATTTTCATACTGGCAAACTCTTGTATCAATAATCTCAGCATTTTTTAATCCTGGGAATCTGAGGGATACATATTTTCTTGCTGCCTCCATTCCCGCTGGACTTGGATTGCGGTCACCCGTTTCGGGGTCGAATGATTCTCCACGATTATCGTCGGCGAATTTAAATCCATGGAATGTTGATCCGGGAATTCCATAACGAAAACCATCACCGATATGGCCCCACATGGGCATGTGACCAGACATAAATTCAGATGGTGTGTCAAAGAAAAATACTTCCTGTCTTGTGGGTTGAACCAAACCGCCAATCACATCAGGAAACACAGTTCTCATCCAGGGACCGCAGCAAAAAATATAATGATCCGCCTGAATGGTAGTGCCATCATCCATTTTGATTACGCTCAGTTCACCATGGGCGCATTCGGGTGGTTTTACGCATTTTTCTACATAATCACCACCCAATTTGACGAATTGATCCACCACCACTTTGCAGGCGTGATTGGCCCTTAAAAAACCGGCTTCCGGTTCGTAAAAAAAGCTTTTAATACTCTCAGTATTAATTTGGGGGAACCGTTTGGCTACTGTTCTTTTTGATAATTCATTTACTTCAAGGTTGAGCTGATCCAACACCGGTAATGCATCCCTTACGAAATCGTCCGATTTAGAAAACATCCATAGGATGCCTGTTTTCAGGTAGATTTCCTCCTGCCATTGGGATTGAAAGGATTTCCACAATGCCAAGGATCGGACTGACCATTGGATATATTGATGCCCTTTGCCATAAATACTGCGGATCATTCGTGATTCACCACCGGAACTGGCTTTGGGATTTCCAGGGCCATGGCGGTCAATGAGGGTCACATGGTGCCCTGCCTTTTGCAGGTGGAATGCTGTCCATGAACCAAAAGCACCGGCCCCAATAACCGCAATCTTCATAACAATTGGAAAAGTTCAATGGCCATCAAGCGAATTGCGATCAGGGTCAACGCGACCTTAAAGATCATGCGAAAGATAGATTCGGGCAGTTTACCCAGCATACGTTTGCCAAGTTTGGTCCCAATATATACGGCCACCACCAAGGGAAGTAAGATGGACCATTCTGAAAAATAGTTCATACCAAACAGGAATATAAATATGGGCATTTTCCCTAAATGGCCCACGGCCTGGCAGGCAGCTTTTGTGGCGATGATATTTTCTTTCGTAATATCTTTATTGATAAAAAATGGGGCAATTAACGGTCCCGCAGCTCCGATGAAAACCGTGACCAACCCACTGAGACCTCCCATCCAAACGAATGCGTTCTTAGCCACAGGTTTCCCTTTTTTCCTCAGGAATAAAAACCACAGGATATAGACTCCAATGAGGGGTTTCAGGAAATCTATTTTTATTTTACTGGCCGATTCAACCCCAATCCATTGCATCAACCCAACAATCATCAATGCTGATAAAAGAAGACCGGGAATCACACCGATAACAAACTGTTTGAAAATGGGCCCATGCAAATGTGTGCGATACACCACAGTCCGGGTCACATTACTTACCAATTGAATGACGCCGTGTAGGGCCACCACCATATAGCCTTCCGGAATCATCACTGCCATAATCCCCAATAACGTTACTCCGCCGCCCATACCAATAATGGCCGAGAGCATGGATGTGAGAAAAGCAGCTAAGATAAGAATTAGAGTTTCTATCATGAATATAATGTAGTGGAGAGGCCACGCCAATCGGCAGGTAAATAGGCTTCTCCCCTATACCAATTAATCATTTGGAAAGCTTTTCAGCCAATTAAATTGCCAATGGAGGGTTAATCTTTTATCAGGATCCTGGATATGAATAGTATCCAGAAATTCCCTATAATTTTCTTCAAAAACATTGGGGGGTGCATCGTAGGCCATTTCTAAGCGATTGCCATTAACCAATATGGCTTCTACCTTAATGTGGTCTTTCGATTCGGAATAAAAAGCGTTAAACATATATGTATTTTTTTGAGAGGACCGCGTAAAGGAGGCGATAAACTTATTCTGCTCTCCATATTCATTCAGCACCTGGTATTCTCCTTTATTTTTAATAATGATCCAGGATACCCGTTTTTGGATTTCCTTCCGTTGAATCACTTTTCCATCTTCAGAAAGAGTGCTCACTACATATTCTGTCCAGACACCCTCAATGGGATCCAGTTTGGTTTTATGACTTGAAAAATGCTTTTTATAATTTCGGATGGCCAGTGGCTCAAACGGAATTTGATCCGGCTGCACCATGATGTTGGTACAGCCGGAAAAGATTAAAATAATTAAACCAGTTAATTGCCTATAATATGGAATGAAACCTTTTATCTTTTATCTCCTTTTTTCACATAGGTATCGAGCCAGTTTGCCGTTTCCCACAACACATGCATAACTGATTCTCTTGCTTTATAACCATGACTTTCATGTGGTAGCAGTACGAGTTTAGTTGTTGCTCCATGTCCTTTTAATGCATGATAATATCTTTTACTCTGCACTGGAAAAGTTCCAGAGTTATTATCAGCTTCTCCATGAATCAGCAAAATTGGTTCATTTACTTTTTGAGCATGCATAAATGGTGACATTTCAAAATATATTTCAGGTGATTCCCAAAAAGTTCTTTGTTCAGATTGGAATCCAAATGGAGTTAAGCTTCGATTGTAAGCACCACTCCTTGCTATTCCTGCTTGAAAAATATCTGAATGAGCAAGAAGGTTCGCAGTCATAAACGCACCATAAGAATGACCGCCGATTCCAATTTGATCACGAGTTGTTATATCTCTTTCAACCATGATATCTGCTGCAGCTTGTGCACTTCCCACTAATTGTTTTATAAAACTATCATTTGGTTCTTGATCACCTTCACCAATAATGGGCATAGTTGCACCCATAAGAATAGCATATCCATATGATAACATAATTAAAGCAGAAGATGATGAAGATGCTGGATTAATACTAAAAAATCTATGCGCAGATCCAACAACCTGTGAAGCTGCTTTAGATGTTTTAAATTCCCTAGGATATGCCCATACTAATAAAGGTAAGGGTCCATCATCTGGCTTCCTTCCTGGTGGTAAATAAAGAGTTGCTGAAAGATCAATGCCATCATCTCTTTTATAAGTCAGCATTTCTTTATAAAGATCTTTCATTTGAGGATAGGGATGCTCAAAATTTGTAACAGACACTAATGAATTGTCTTTTAAACCTCTAAGCCAATAATTAGGTGGATCATCTTTTGACTCTCGTCGAGTTAAAAATAGATTTTTCTTTTTATCAATGACATTTATAGTTACTTCATAATAAGGTGCTTTACAACGCCAGATCCTTCTTGATTTATTTGTTTTAATATCAAATTCATCAATAAATGGAAGATCACCATTTGGTGAGGCACCATTTCCAGTCATAAAAAATTTTTGATCATCAATTAAAGCTAATATTGATCTGCCAAATTTATTTGTTTCCAAAATTGGTGAGCCTGGATCGTTATATCTATCTTCGTAAGAACGATCTATAATTTTTCTGCTTTTATTGTTTGATGGATTTAAATACCACATGGTAGTTCTACGCTCTGTCCATTTTCTAGCTGAAACCAAAGCCATATTTTTATCTCCCCACCTCACATTACTAAATCTCAATTCTAACTTGATTAAAGATTTTGGTTCAGTATTAGCGAATGGTGAAGAAAGTGAGAATAGTTCATCTCTAAAAGGGACATCAATATTTGGGTTACCTTTATCTAAAGCGTTTACATAATAAATAGTTGAACCCACATCAGAGCGCCAAGCAAAATAACGAGGACCAGAGATAACAGCATCTCTACCAATAGGAATACTTTCTGCAAGAGGCATATCCCTAAGAGTATGGATTAGATTTCCTTTAATATCAAGTATCTGAATAAGATTTGGGAAACGATTCACAGGTACTAAATAAGAGTATGGACGATGAATCCTTTCGGATAAAATATATTTTCCATCAGGTGATGGCTCAACTCTTCTAAAAACACCCGGTTTTCCAATTTTTTTCATCTTACCCTTAATATCTACATGAAGAACTTGGGCGCTCACATAATAATCAAATAAATCTTCATCATATGGGCTTGTTAACAAATCTTGATATGTACGAGCGGGAGAAACATTCCCTAAATTTTCTTGAAGAATAGGACCACTTGGGACATTAGATAATTTTGGAGAATTACCCCTATTATCAATAATGGTTTTAATTATTAATGATTTACTATCACTTAACCAATAAAAGGCTGAACCATAAATTGTATTTAGCGGCTTTTTAATTAATAATTTTGCCTTTCCAGTTTTAGTCTCAGATAAATATAAATTTATCTGGTTACCATTAATTACAGACATAGCAATTCTTTTACTGTCTGGTGACCAACTTACAGAGGAAATTTTCGCGTTTTTAGGAAGGCCTTTTACTTTCTTTTGTTTACCTGATTTAATATTTTGGATAAGGATACCCTTATAACTATTCGCTCGACTTCTTCCATTAGTCATAGGGCTTATTCGAAGTCCAGCTAATCTTAGTTCAGGTTGTGATAATTCTTCAATTGAGGGAAGGCTTGCTCTTTCGAGAATTAATATATTTTTTTTATCAGGAGATATACTGATGTTTGGTGTTACCGGTGCATCTACTAAATCTGCAATTGCTTTTGGAGGCATTTTATATCCTTCCTCAGCTAGTGTAAACGAAAATATAATTAAAGTAAAGATGACGCTTATGTTGATCTTTTTATTCATGAATTCCTCCTAGGGTGATTACTAAAATTAAAAAGGGTTAATATTATATAATACATCTATAAAAATCATTTATTAGAAAACCTAGATACAATATCCTTGTATCTTTTTGAACCTGCTCTGAGAGATCTTTTTTGAGTTAAAAAATCAACTTCGTACAATCCAAATTTCATTTCATACCCTTCAGCCCATTCAAAGTTATCCATTAAAGACCAATAATAATATCCACGAATATCCGCTCCTTCAGAAATAGCCTTAGATACTGCATATAAATAACGCTCAATGAAAATAGACCTAAGGCTATCTTTTTTATCAGCAACACCATTTTCTGTTATAATTATCGGCACGTCAAGAGTAACAGCCCTTTTTATTGAACGATAAATTGCCTCTGGATAAATTGGATAAGCCATATCGGTCATTTCTTCTTCAGGATAGAACTCAAATCGAAAAAAGTTGTTTAAATTTAATTGGGATTTCACTCTCTGATGTGAATAGTTATTTAAACCGATGAAATCTAATGCTCCTATACCCTCAGAATTTTTAACTGTTATTTTATCCATACCTGGCATACTAAACTCAAACTCACCTGTCCGAAAATAATCGAGTGCACCTTGATTAAAAACACCATCTAAAGTTCTACTTACAAACCAATCTAAAGGATTCCAACGATTATAGGGATCAAATGGAAAAATATTCTTTACAATTCCAATTTGGTGATCTTTTCCATCTTGATGGTTTTTTAATTTCTTATAAACGCTAGTATGAGCTAGCAATAGATTTTTCATAACATTACCAGCTAGTTCAGGATTTTGTTTACCTGGTGGGAAGACTCCATTGAAATATCCTTGAGTTGTATAAACAGCAGGTTCATTTATCGTACACCAAATATGGACCTTATCTTTTAGTCCTTCAAAAACATATTCGCTAAATCGAATAAAATATTTAATATTATCTTCAATTTCAAAAGCGCTCATATCCTCAAACCAAAGAGGATTTGTAAAATGGTGCAACGTAACAACGGGGGTAATGCCAGCTGTTATTAAGGCAGTAGCGACGTCTCTATAATGTTGCAGTGCAATAATATCAAACTTTCCCTCTTCTGGTTCAATCTTACTCCATTCAACTGAAAATCTATAAACATCAACTCCTAACGCCTTTATTAATGATATATCTTCATTATAACGATTCCAATGATCACATGCTAAGCCCGAGATATCTCCATTATGGATACGGCCACCACCGTCTTCTTTTATATCTTTTTCCCATCTCGACCAGTTATTTATGCAATTACCTTCTACTTGATGTGCGGCTGTTGCCACGCCCCACTGAAACCCTGAGGGAAAATCCATTGTATCTACTTCAATTTCATTCCAGTCCCAACGCGTTTCAGGATGACGAACCTGCATCGTTATAACATAGATAAAAATCAGAGCTACCGGGACTGCCAGTATCGAAAGCCATTGTTTAGTTTTAAATGACATCAGCTTTCCTTTATTTGAGCCAGAGGCGTTTCAAGCTTTTTCCAAATAGTTATCGATTGCCTCGATCAAATCTTCTATTTCTTCCAAATGCGTCGTGATTACACGCGTTATAAAGTCACGAAGATTTTTTTGTTCGTTTAAAAAACCATATACCGCTTCGTCTGATAGAAAAGCAGCCAATTCTTTTTGCTTTCCAGTTAGATCAGGATTAAGTAATGAAGGGTGGTTTCTAATAATGTACTCATTAAATCTTCTATAAAAATACTGCTGGTTATCGACCCCTTCAATTAAATGATTCATTCTTATTTGAAAAACTTCATTGATTTTTTTCTTTATTTCAGCGTTGGATATCAATCCAATACTACCATCATTTGAAAGACTATTATAGATTGCTTTGGGAGGATGAAACGCAAGGTAGGCTTTTAAGGACAGAATCAAATCCCACCTCGCCAATTCCATATTTATTAATGAATCAGTATTAATATTTCCCCAATTATCGATGATATAATGAAGCGCCTTACTTTCTCCTTCAATCCTTTGAACCCTACTTTGCCCATATTTTTCAGCATTTTTCAATTCTTTTTTTAAACTTTCTAAAGTGATAATTGTTTTTTCCTGATTGGCCAATTCTATTCGATAATCATCCACCCAAAGAGACCCAGAGATTCCCAACAACACCGCTAAAAATTCAATACCTCCTCTTGCAAGTATATTTTTCATATTTAACCTTTATTTGACCCAGAGGCGTTTCATACAGGAAATTACATAGAAATTTTAATAGCCGATATGCAAAAAGGTGTTATCCTGTCCTTGGTATTTCCTGCATCTATATTAAGTACCCAAACCTTGGATGGGGTGGTCTCATACTTTCTCCTATTTAGGGCAAAGTTTGATAAAGTAACTATGGTGTTGCGAATATTAACTTATAATGAGATTAAAACTAAACGAGAGGGTATTTTTGTCATGAATAAAATAAATCTTAAATCATTACTTTACTTAATTATAGTACCATTTTTGTTTGCTGAAAATCCACCTTCAGAAAAATTAAAACTAATGGCGGTTGAAAAAGTAGACTCACAGTCAAAGCTTATTCAAGAAATGGTAGATATGATTTTTAGTTTTGGAGAGTTAGGCTTTCAAGAAATTGAAACATCTAATTATTTAATTGGGATTTTGGAACAAAATGGTTTCAAAGTTACCCGTGGTATATCAGGTATTCCTACAGCTTGGATGGCAGAATGGGGTAAAGGTAAACCTGTGATTGCCTTAGGCTCCGATATAGATGGTATACCAAAATCATCCCAAATGCCGGGTGTCGCTTATCATAAGCCTATTATAAAAGGTGCGCCTGGGCATGGTGAAGGACATAATTCTGGTCAAGCGGTAATTGTAGCAGCTGCCATTGCTATGAAAGAAATTATGATTAATGAAAAGATTAAGGGAACATTGAAAATTTGGCCAGGAGTTGCTGAAGAATTGGTCGCAACGAAAGCTTATTTTGTTAGAGATGGTTATTTTAAAGATGTTGATGCATGTATTTTTACTCATGTGAGCAGTAATTTGGCAGTGACACATGGACAGGCCGGTGGTAATGGATTACTATCGGTAGAGTATTCATTTGAAGGTAAAACAGCCCATTCTGCTGGCTCACCTTGGAGAGGTAAAAGTGCTCTAGATGCTGTAGAGTTAATGAATATTGGCTGGAATTTTCGTAGAGAGCATCTACGTCCACCATATCGAATTCATTATATAATTACTGATGGTGGAGATCAACCAAATGTTGTTCCAAGAAATGCTTCAGTTTGGTATTATTTACGTGAACTGGACTATGAGCATATTATGGAACTTTTTGATTATTCAAATGATATTGCAGAAGGCGCAGCTAAAATGAGTGGCACAGAACTTATATCTACAAGAATATTAGGTTCGGCTTGGCCAAGATATTTTAATGAACCAATTGCTCGTGCTATGTATACAAATATAAAAGAAGTTGGCCTTCCTGTATGGGATAAGAATGATCAGGCTTTAGCAAAGGCTGTTCAGAAAGAAGCTGGAAATAAAGAAATAAAAGGACTTCCTACAGAATTAGATTCATTAAGAGGCCCAGTTTCAAGTAAAAATAATTGGGGTGGAGGATCAGATGACATAGGTGATATTAGTTGGACAGTTCCTACCGTAACACTACGTTTTCCATCAAATATACCAGGACTTCCCGGTCATAATTGGCTTAATGGTATTTCTATGGCAACCCCTATCGCTCATAAAGGAGCTGTTGCAGGTGCAAAAGTGACAGCTATGACACTTGTAGATCTTTTCACAGATAAAGGTTTATTAAAAGATGCGAAAAAATATTTCAAGAATCAAACAAAAGAAACGAAATATCAACCTATGATTCGTAAAACGGACAAACCAGCAATAGAATTAAATGAAGAGATCATGCGTAATTATAGAGATGAGATGAAAAAATACTATTATGATCCAAGTAAGTACGACACATATTTAGATCAACTTGGCATAACATACCCAACTATTAAGAAAAAATAGTATAGATAATAGTTTTTTAAACCTCCTTATTCATTAAATTTCATTTTGATTATGTTGAACATAACTTAACTGCGATGAATCAATATTTAATATGAAAGTCTCCACGGACATTACCTTAAAAACGGGCCTTACCCGCGAAATGGGAACTCTAGGATTAACTGCAACGGGTATTTGCTCGATGTTAGGTGCTTCCATCTATGTGATGCCTTTCATGATTCAACGCAATGTACCCGGCATTGGTCCCTATGTCCTGCCGGCTTTTCTTTTGGCAGCTATACCAGCCATTTTAGCTGCATTTGCTTACAGTATTTTGGCATCAGCAATGCCTCGAGCAGGCGGGAGCTACATCTATGCAAGCAGAGGCCTTAATCCATATTTAGGATTTGTAGCCAGTTTTTCACAATGGTTTGGGTTGTCGATCGTAATAGGGGTTGTATCTTACGTTATTGTTCCCTTTATCAGGGATATAGCATTTGCATTAGACTGGCAGGAGACGGCAGCTTTACTCGAAACGGGCTGGGTGCGGGTAAGTTTAGCGGGATTATTATTGTGGACATTTGTAATTGTCAATATCCAAGGTACCCGATTGTACGAGCGTATAGTAATTCCACTAATGTTCTTGATGTTTTTCCTAGGGGCCATTGTAATTTTTGCAGGCTTCTTTTTTACACATGAAGATTTTACCGCCGGCTTGCTGGCTAAGGAGGGTAGGATTCATATTCCGGAAGTGAATGGTACATTTAATATCAAAACATTAATAACAGCCTCCGCCGTGTTATTTGCCAGTTTCATAGGCTTTGATTCTATCGCGCAGGCTGGAGGGGAAGCCCGAAATCCATCTCGATCTTTGCCGCTGGCAATAGGACTTACTATTATCGTAGTGGGAAGCTTTTATATATTATTTACTGCTGCTGTTTACCATGCTGTACCATGGACTTTTGTAGCACAGGAAGCCATCAGTAAAGATATTACTGCCCCTGGAATGTTGAATTATATACTTCCTACAGGAGTCACTATTGTCATTGTTGCAGGAGCGGCTATTGCTCTTATAAACGACTTGCCAGCGATGTTGCTATCTGTATCAAGATTAATGTTTGCATGGGCAGAAGACGGCATATTCCCCAAGAATGTAGCTAATGTTCATCCGCGTTTTCACACTCCTCATATAGCAATCCTGATGAGTGGAGGAATGGCCAGTATAGGCATTTTAGGGAGTCATTTTGCCGGCGATTTTTTTTTAGGAATTGATATTATGGTGACCTCCATGATGGTCAATTTCTTGTTGATGTGTATTACCCTAGTAATGATTCCAAGAATAAATCCAACTTTGGAACGTGAAATCAAAATCATCCGTAATAGAAACATTCAAAAGGTATTAGGATGGGCTGGTATCCTTATTTTATCAAGTTTCCTTATTATTCATATCTGGAAAGATCTTTCATCGGATGTCGAAGCTTGGTATTACCATTCAACTACAATATGGCTAATTGTCATGACTATTGCTTCCGTAATTTTTTTCAAAGAATTTGCTGTTCTGAAAAAAAGAGGTATTGATACCGATCAAGTGTTTAATAATCTACCCCCTGAATAAAAACATAATCTTATGGTAGAATACTGTGAATTAGCGCCAAATCTTAAAATATCCCGCATTTTGATGGGTTTGTGGCAGATTGCAGATATGGAAAAGGGTGGGACTAAACTTGATCCTGAAGAAACTGCAAAAGCAATGAGTCCGTACGTAGATACCGGGTTTACCACGTTCGATATGGCAGATCATTACGGGTCAGCGGAGGTCATCGCTGGTACTTTCAATAAAAAACGACTTCATGGGAATACACTACAATTATTAACAAAGTGGGTCCCAAAGCCAGGGGTTATAACCCAGAAAGATGTTCAAATTGCCGTAGAGTTATCCTTAAAAAGGATGCAATTAGACACTCTGGATCTATTGCAATTTCACGCATGGAACTATGCAGATCCAAATTGGCTGGACTGCCTTTTCTGGTTGCAGAAGTTAAAAGAAGAAGGCCTCATAAGGCATATCGGACTCACAAATTTTGATACGGCTCATCTACGGATTGTAGTCTCCAGCGGCATTGATATCGTGTCTAACCAGGTGTGTTATTCCCTGATTGACCAAAGGGCTAGAGACCAAATGGCAACGGTTTGTGAACAATTTGGTTTAAAGATTTTAGCATATGGGGCGCTGGCAGGTGGTTTCCTATCAGAAAAATGGATAGACCAACCTGAACCATCAATACCTAAGCTTTCAACTTGGTCAGAAATGAAGTATAAGCGATTTATTAATGTTACAGGAGGGTGGGAAAAGTTTCAGCAATTACTTAAAACTGTGCACGAAATCGCTAAAAAGCATAATAAGTCTATAGCGAATATCGCAATTAAGTATATGTTGGAGCAACCAGCCGTAGGGGGTGTAATCATTGGTGCCCGTTTAGGTAAAAAAGAGCATATAAAAGAGAACCTAAAGGTATTTGAGTTTCAGCTAGATAAAGATGATAAAAACCGTATTCGCGAATTTCAAATGCAGCTTGATCCTGTGCATAGTGATTGCGGGGATGAATATAGAAAGACACCGATTTTAACTGCTACTGGTGATATGACACATCATTTTGATACAGTGCCAACTCCATTTACTCCAATTAATATGAATTCCAAACGAACCAAGGTACTCAGTGGTACGATATGGGAAGATATGGCTGGATATTCACGGGCTATACGTAAAGGCAATCGCATTTTTGTATCCGGAACGACAGCAACTCACGGTGAAAGAATGATCGGTGGAAATGATCCAGCAGCACAAGCCCATTTTGTTATCGATAAGATTCAAGGAGCGATTGAGTCATTGGGTGGTAAACTGGAAGATGTCGTTCGTACCAGGATCTTTATAAATAACATCAATGATTGGGAATCTGTTGCACGAGCACACGGAGAACGCTTCAAGGATATACAGCCTGCCAATACATTGGTAGAAGCCAGATTAGTAGGAGAAGGCTACCTCGTGGAAATAGAGGCAGATGCTATAGTTAATTTGGAGAATTAATTTTTTCCACAAACAAAAAAGCCTCCGTGAGGAGGCTTTTTATGATATCATACATGAGAAAAACTATTTTATTTATTTAAGCAAGAGGCGTTTCATTATAATTTCTATTAAATTTTTTAGAGTTATTACAACATTATGAATCCAGAATGAACACGATTGATTTTAATCCTATGCTAACACCAAAAGAAATGCTTCATAAAGGCATATTTGGCGGTACGTACTTTAATCAATTGATAAAAATAAATGATTTCCCAAGAAATTGGTTTGATGAACTAGATAAAAAATATTATTTATCTAAAGACTACAATATAGAAGTAAACCATTTTAATATAAAATCTGGCTTATCTCAAAAAGAGTGGGAAGAAAGAGGCTGGATTCACAGAGATGATCCTAGGGGATGGTTTGAATGGTATTGTAAGTACTTTTTGGGTAGACGACACAATGATGATGAACGACAAATTAAAAGATGGCTAGCATTTTGTGGTCCAAAAGGAAGATGGAGAAATACTTTCTACAGAAAAATGTATAATTCAGGATGTCCAATTGAACTTAGTTGGGATATAAGTAGAAGAATACAGCAATCTTTATTGCATTGGTCATATATAGTCAATGAGCAGGATTATGAAATTTGGATTAATAATCAATCCTTCTAAGAACAAAAAAACCCCATCTTTCGACAGGGCTCTTGCGGTTCAGAATTGCTACGTTTCGATTACGTTATTCTGTAAATGCAGATATTGTTGATCATCATTCTGCAAAAATGTTTTCAATTGCAGTAATGGTGAACTTCGTTTCTTTACCCTGAATTTCAAGCGTAAAATCTTCATCAACCTTTTTTCCAACTATGGCTTGACCAAAAGGTGAATGGTAGGTTGCAATCATGGGATAAAGATCCAAATCAAATTCGATGGGACCTAACAGGTTATAGTCTTCGGCCTCATCCTTGCCCTCTTCACGGATTGTAACCTTATTGCCAAATCCTACCTCGTCGGTTTCAATTTCGCTTTTCTCGATGAACCGGAATGGCGCATGGGACTGCATCAATTGTTTCTTACGTACTATTAAACTCTGTTCCTCCCTGGCAGCGTGGTATTCCGCATTTTCCTTAAGATCTCCATGACTAGCTGCATCTCTAATCTTTAATGAAGTCTCTCTCTTTAATTTATCTATAGATTTCATTTCCTCTTCTAATGCACGGTATGTATCCCGCAAAATCAAAGTCGCCATATTGACATTCCTATTCTTGATCGGATTAAATAAATTGTTTAGTTGAGATTGCAATTATCTGCAATTCAGTACAAAAATTAAGTCAAAGAAAAAAACCAATCAAGTACTTGTTTCTCCTTGTCTATCATGGATATCTACAGAATATATTAAATCGTCTGGAAACGTAAAAGGAAAGCCTCAACTTCCCGATAGGAAACCAAGGCTTTTCGAGTGTAGCGGGGGAAGGATTCGAACCTCCGACCTTCGGGTTATGAGCCATAGCTAACACCCTTCTATAATTACCATTTATTGAACTATAGGCCGTAATTGTGACGATTTAATTCGTCAAATATTCCACTTTTTAATAGATCCTTTTCTATGCACAAAGGCGCGCCTCTCGCATTTATGCACATATCCCTTTACTCGGCCCTTTATTCAATATAATACACTTTATGGGGGAAATGACTACCGTGTGGCGAAAAACTATAAGTGTGAACACGCTTACATCACCCCATCATTTTGATCAAAAATAGGGAAAAAATGGACCTTTTTCACTAATTGTAAAATTATTTCTCGACGAGAGCCCCAATTATTTTGAGGACACGTCTGAATTTTTTCGACTTTTGGCGTATATATAAAATATAGGGTCTTTTTAATAAGACTAATTAATTGACTTAGTAAGTAAAAATAAGGAGTAAGAATATGGTTGATACTATTCGATTGATCATCAAAGGATTAAAAATAGATTCAAATAAATGTGAAAAACTGACATGGACTGATTATCCTGGTCGAGATTCGATGAAGTGTAAATACAATGCCTGTATTTGCAAATTTATAACGGGTGATAAAGATGCACATGGTTCATCTTTTAAAGTGCAAGGAGGATTATATATGATTTTTGGTAGACCCAAGGACCAATACCTTTTCACAGTCTTCCCTAAGGTATTAAATCCTTGTCACAACTTGAATCCATATAATAAAGATCAAGCGAAACTCGCGTTAAATAAATTATATAATTCTCTCTGCGAAGACGGAATCGAACTTGAATTGGAAAATTCATTATTGAGTCGCGTCGATTTATTTAAGAATATTTATCTAAATCATCCATTTGAGAGTTATACACCACTGTTTGAAACACTTCGTGCCTCGAGATTGAAAAAACTACCACATGAATCGAGTTGGTACTTTAATAATACTCTTCGAAGCATCGTCATTTATGATAAAAAGGGTCAAATGAAGGACAAATTCAAAATTGAGAAATCAGATACTAGTATTGTGCGATTTGAGTATAGAATGAAAAAACGAAAAAAATGTAAAAATGATTTACCTTTTGATACTTTTGGTGAATTAATTGATGGTTGGGATTCTCTCCCAAGTATTTATCATAAATTAATGACTAAATTCATTTTTAAAAGTGCTGATAAATACTCTGTTAAAAAGTGTGATGCAAAAAGTGATTTGGATGAACTTATTTGGTTTCATGATAATTTTTCTCGAAGATGGTTTGAAAAATATCTGCTGGTAAATGGAGCATCAAAAGTTATGGAAAAAGTTGGAGATATTGATCTCGTTCACAGAGAACTTATTGATAATTCCCTTTCATCTTATCCCACACGTCAAATAAAAATATTGAATAGCTATCTATTGATGAATGGTGAAAAATCCAAATACGGTGCCTCTGTGCGTGAAATGTATGATGAAATACGTTCTGAACTATTAAAGCCCGTTGCTGATTATCTAGATGAGAGTGAAATGATACCATAGAATTCCTTCGAACATACTCTCCGCGCGGTCTATATTTTTTCGTCACATTGATAAACTATGTCAAAGTTGTTTAAACGAAAAAATAGCCCCTATTGGTGGTGGACCGCGCGGTATAAGGGGGTTCGTTATCGTAGATCAACTAAGATGAGGAAAGAAAGACTCGCTCACAAGGTACAGGATCATTGGGATTTGAACCTTATGTTGGAAAAGCTGGACTTTTTAGGGCCTTCCTTTTCCAAATCCATCACTATTAAGAAGTTTATTTGGGAACATCTTATTTTTCTTTCAAAAAGGAAGTCTGACGCCACTGTTTATACTGCTAAAGGTGCATTGAATCGCTTTTTGGATTACTGTAATTCTCAAAAGGTAAAATTTATTGATCAAATTACCATTAAACTGATCGATGGATATATTGAATTGCTATCCTGTAGCCCTAAAACAAAGAGAAATCACGTCGGTGTCATTTCCCGGATGTTGTATGAAGCCGTGAAGGATGATTTAATTGCTAAAAATCCCGCTAAATTCGCCACACTTCCAAAAATTATTCCCACCAACCGCCACCGACTTTTAGAAGCGTCTGATCTCAAGATCATATTCGGCCAGAATTCGCCCTGGGAAACCTATTACTCCTTTTTACTTTATACTGGACTTCGCGCGGGAGATGTAGCATTACTTCAACGAGAAAATATTGATTTAGATAAAGGCTGTATCGTCAGCTTAGTACGGAAAAGCCGCCGTACCCATGAATTTCCCCTAGCTGATAAACTCCGCGCTCATATACCCCCCGATATGAGCTCCAAACAGCCATTATTCCCTCGGCTTTATACAACGAACGAAAGAAAACTAAATGGTAGGCTAGCTATACCACGTAAACATCTTCAGCAGCTTTTAGCTGCTGAAGGCCGGCCGAAGGCCACGCTTCATTCATTTAGACATACCTTTAATACTATGTTGCGGGATTTAGGGATGTCAATTGAGGATCGACAAATCCTTCTTAGTCATGCTACCAGTTCAGTGACTAAAATCTATACTCATCCAAATCTGGAAGTAGCTAAAGAGTTTATAAATCGGTTAAATCAGCCGCTTTGATATTTTTCTATTTGAGTAGCCTGAGTGGCGATTAGATACCGAATCAATACTCTCCACAAACAAAAAAGCCCCCGTGATGAGGCTTCCTTGTCTACAGTGTAGCGTTCATATTACTTCAATAAGACCATCTTTCGAGTCTTAACAAAGTCTTTTGTCTGTAATTGGTAAAGATAGACTCCAGCACCTACAGGGTCACCATAATCATTGGTTGCATTCCATTTAACGGAATGATAACCAGCGGATGTATTCTGGTAATTAAAGGTTCTCACCTTTTGTCCCAGCATATTGTAGATAGTCAGTGTAATGCTACTTACCTCTGGTAGGTCAAAGCGTAGTGTGGTTGTTGGGTTAAATGGGTTCGGATAGTTTTCATGTAATGCAAACTCTACTGGCACTCCTTCACTTTCAGTTGACAAGTAATCATAACGATTAACATAGATAACTCTATTATCGCCCGTTACATCTACCGTATCAACACCATCCGTTGCTTTTACATTGAATCTTACGGTTGCACCATTAACGGGACGCCCTTCAAATACTCCTTCTAATAATTCCTGATAGGTGATCGGAACTGATGTACTGGTTGTATCAAATGCTTCTTCTGCTGGATAGACACCTATTTTAGCATAGACGAGATAATTAATTGAGTCACCATCAACATCAGTGCTGGCATCCCATTGAAGAGTATAAGTGTCAGCAAGATTTGATTGAGTGATATTTACTGTATCTAAAGCGCTACTCACCCAATCAAAAGCCGTGGGGGCATCCTGTACTGGATTTACAGTTAATTTAAATGAAGTTGAATCCTTCGCACGGCCATCTGTAGCATATATCGTAATTATTGATGCGCCAAACCAATCCTGAGCTGGTTTAATTACCAAAGTGTCGTTATCAATATTTAAGCCGATTTTTTCTTCGCTAGTTGTTGCTTCGAGCATAATTTTGTCTTCATCAGGGTCACTGACTTCCACATAGACTTTATACTCATTATCCTCATTGATTGATATATCACTCAAATCTTTTATGGCAGGTCCACCAATATTTATTAGGTCTAATTTCATATCATTCCAAGCTCTTATTCCAGCTATACCATCAAATTGGAAAATTTCCCCCTTTTCACTCATAGCTACAATATAATTCCATGTTGAGGCTAATTTGACTGCAGTTCTATTTATACTGAGTCCAGAGCTTATTTCACCCAGAGTCCCAAGTTCAAAAACCTTTGGTACTAGAGAAAGATTATGACCTCCCCAAATGGCAATTTTTCCTTCATCAGTGATTACGCTGGAGTAATTTTGTCCAGCAGAAATTTCTTTGACCGTCTTCCCTTTAAGATCTGTTCCATCTAGATTAATTAAACTAGCAAATCTTTTTGATTCCTTAGTCCCATCTCCCAATGCGCCAGCATTGTTATTTCCCCAAGAAAACAATTTGTTTGATTCACTCAATGCTAAGTAATGAAATCTTCCTGCAGCAATATCTGTTATTTTTTCACCATCAATATCCGTTCCAGTTGTTTTTATTCGAGTAGGTCTATAAATGTGTTTGTCATCTGATTCAGTTCCAATGTACTTGTCCCAATTCTCACCCCAGACAAACACCTCCCCCTCATCAGTGAGTGCCATCATTCCTCTTTCTGAAGCAGTTATTTTTATAATTTTTTTTCCACTGAGATCAGTGTTAGGTAAGTCCAACTTTATTGGTACGAAACTTTTATCAGGGTTCCAATTACCAGTGCCAAATGCGCCCATCGAGTTTGTTCCCCAAGAAAAAATATCGCCATCATTAGTGAGTACTGCTGCATGTGTCCAACCAACCACTAATGTATCTATTTCGATTCCGTTAAGTGGATTGCCAATATCATTAAAGACCTTCGGTTGGAGGGAGTAAAATTTTGAATCCATGTCGTTATCATCCATACCCCAAAAGTAGATCACATTTTTTCCTGTCAACAAATAAGTACCTTTACTATTGCCACCAACTGCTTTTACCTTACCTATGTTTTGGTATAAAAAATAATCAACTTGGCTAGGAGTGTATGACTCATTATCCATTCCGATTCCTAAAGCTCCATCTTGATTTTTGCCCCAAGAGTGAATTTTGCCTTCGCTATCAATTGCAAAAGATAAATCTTCACCAGCTTTTACAAATATTGTGCTTTGATTTTCTAAGGAGCTATTTTGTGTTTCTAAGATAATTGGGTTGTAATAAGAATCCCATTCTAAATTAGCTTTACCTAGTGCCCCATATCCAGAACTACCCCAACCAATAATTTTACCTTTTGTTGTAATTACTAAAGAATGATACAAACCAGCTGAGAAAGATTCAATTTTTTCATTTTCATCTAATAAAGATAAATAATTAACTAATATTGGTTTATTTGTATTGGAACTCTGAATATTTCCTAGTGCACCACTCTGATTAGATCCCCATGAATAAAGAACACTATCTTCATCCATAGCTATACTACAGTAATAACCAGCATCAATTTTTATAATTTTATTCCCCTCCATTGGCGTGCCTGTGTCATCAAGAATAACGGGCTTGTTTGAATTTGTATCATAGACATTGCCAACATTTGAAAAATAAATACCACCCCATTGGTATACTTTGCCATCCTTGTCTAGTGCAATTGTATGTTTTCTTCCAGTTGCTACAGCTACAAACTTTTTATTCTTTATTACACCATCTGAAAAAACCCTAACTGGAGTTTCACTATTATTATAAGTTCCATCTCCCAGCTGACCAGAGGAATTATCTCCCCATGCAAATAAGGTACTGTCTTTTGATATTGCAACACCATGCTTGTCTTGAACTGCTATATCTAAATAGGTTAAGGTGGGTGAATCAGTAACAATTTCGGTATAATTATTTGAAAATGATCCCCCTCGAAATAATCTACCATCTTCATCAAGAAAGTAAGAACCCATCCCTATTGATGACGCAATTTTAATTATTTTTTTATCATTAATTAATTTTCTATCAAATAATAAAGGAGTATTTGAGTTCTGGGGAGTCGATCTACTCCATTTGTACAAATTACCTTGATTAGTGATTGCTTGAATAAGAAGACCACCAGCTGAAATATCTATAAATTTTTCATTTTCATTCAAGGTTTCAATTTTTACGGCAACAGGATAAAATTGAACTCCTGCACTAAAACCCAAACCTAATTGACCCCAATCATTTCTGCCCCAAGTAAATATCTCACCATTATCTTTTACAGCAATAGAATGCCAAATCCCCGATCCTAATACTTGACTGTAGATAATTGAGAATTGTAAACTTATAATTAACGAAAGAAAAATAGCGACTTTTTTCAGAATGAACTCCTTGGTTTATGATACAGTTAAATTTACACAAAAATCACCCAGCAATGTGCGTGTCTCTTTCATAAACAAAAAACCCGCCAATTAAGACGGGTTTCTTTTAGTAGCGGGGGAAGGATTCGAACCTCCGACCTTCGGGTTATGAGCCCGACGAGCTACCAGACTGCTCCACCCCGCGTCATGTGTAATTCTTTTGTTAAAAAGCGCCTAATATTTCATTAGAAGGC
>Ga0315339_1001179_pt1 | contig 24912 bp, 26 predicted proteins | sample ASW17metaG_FD_204514 | JGI IMG/M metagenome (GOLD analysis project Ga0315339, IMG submission 204514) | Ammonia-oxidizing marine archaeal communities from Pacific Ocean, United States - ASW #17 | ecosystem: Environmental > Aquatic > Marine > Oceanic | place: USA: California | collected 2016-12-05
ACCAGCCGGAACATGGTGGCCCGCAGGGTCACGCCCTCGGCCTTCCACGTCTTGAGGGCGATGGCCTTCCTGAGCGCGGCCCTCGCGACCTTGATGTGTGGGGGGAGCTTAGCCATTGGTCACCTCCGGCTTCCGCAGGTAGACGACGGTGGCCTTGGCGAGGGTCGTGCGCTCCTTGGGGGTGAAGGCTCGGCCACCGACGACTCGTGGCTGGCCGGCTCGGGTGATGGTCACGGATCCAGTGCCCACCGAGCGCACCTTGATCTTCTTACCGTTGTGGTCGAAGGCCACTCGGTTCCTCGTCAGCTCCCCCAGATAGACGGCATCCGGGCTCGCGTCGAATCGGACTTCTGTCATGTTGCACATCTCCATTGAAGGTATTGCTACTCGATACGTCATACACCACTAGGGAATTAAAGTTCCATCGCCCTCAATGTCAAGTGTCACGATGTCGCGAGGTTCTCTCTACATATACATTGATGAGGCAGCTCGGGCCGCTCCGGGGGGGCGGTGGCCTTCGGGCCCGAAGGTGGGCCCTGAATCCACTGAAGCCGGGTGAGCCATCCACCGTTCAGGGAGGTGATACATGAGGTTGAAAATTAGGAAGTGGGACCAGTTCCAGCACTACTCGAAGCGGCGGCCGCCGTGGATCAAGCTCCACAGGCAGCTACTCGAAAACCGCCACTGGGCAGAGCTCTCGGCGAACTCAGCTAAGCTCCTCGTAGAGTGCTGGCTTCTTGCTAGCGAAGAGTCGGGAGGCGTCCTTTCCGGCGATGTGGTCACCGATTTAGCGTGGCGGCTTCACCGCACGGCGAACGATTTGGTGCCGGCGCTGCAAGAGCTTGCAGACGCTGGGTTTATCGACGTTGATTACAGCGACAAAGAGGGCGACGCGGGCGAAGCGCTAGCAGAGCGCTACTCTAGAGTAGAGAAGAGAAAAGGAAAAAAGAGCAAACGTGCGGTGCGAAAATACTCGGAGGCATTCGAGGAAGTGTGGAAGATCCACGCGAGAGGTCCGAAGACCAAAGCCGGCGATGCATACAAGAAGGCGGTGAGCAACGGCGTCACCCACGACGTGATCGTGGAGAAGCTGACCGGGTACGTGGCAGCAGAGCTCCGGCCAGACGACAACCCGCCGTTCAAGGGGCAACATCTTTTCCGCTGGCTGAACGACGGCCGGTGGGAGGAGGAGTTCGAGACCAAGAGAGATGGCAGCTACCAGCCGTCGTCAGTCTTCGACTGGTTCCCGCCGAGTTTTGAGGAGGTGGTCAAGTGATCGGCGCGGGTGAGCTAACCGACCTCAACTCGCCGGAGTTTATGAAGGCGTTCGCCGAGGAGCAGCAGCAGGAGACGGTTGCGGTTCCAACGCCATTCGAGGCGCTGAATCGAGCTCTCCGCGATGCTGGTGGAGGCGTCGGGTTAGCCCCGTCGTGGATGTGCATCATCGGGGCGAACCCCGGCCATACGAAATCAGTGCTTGCCCTCAACTTCGCGGCGAAAGCTATCGAGCACGGACAGGCGGTGGGCTTCGCGAACTTGGAGATGTCTAAGACTCAGGTCGCCTCGCGGTTCTACGCTATTCAGTCCGGGTTGCCGGTGGCGGCTATGGAGCGGGGCACGTTCTCGCCTCGCATCTTCGAGACGGTAGAGGCGTCGAGGGAGCTCCCGGCGATATACACGCCGAGGACGGTCAGCACCAACTACACGGACGTTGTGGATTTTGTCGCTGAGTGCCACGGGGAGAGAGGCGTGTCGTTCTTCGTGGTGGATTACGTTCAGCTCTGCGCGATAGCAGGCGCCAGCGGCAGCGACAGCGTCGTCGAGGCGGTGAGCAACGTGACGCTCGATCTCCGTGAGTGGGCGGTGAACAACAACGCGATCATTCTGCTGCTCAGCCAGTTCAACCGGACGACCTCGGCTAATTACAAAGACACGCCCCGAAGCCAGGGCCTCTACGGGTCGATGGTGCTGGAATCGAGCGCAGACGTTTGCCTGTTGGTCGATCACTCGAAGGTGATCCGTTCGCCAGAGGGATCCGGCAGCTTTCGGTCGTATTTGGTCTTGGACAAGAACCGGCATGGACCCTCCCAATTTGCCATACCATTCGAGGTTTCGATGGGCACCTTACGAGCCCGCCAGGGTATGCCAGATGAGATAGATCAATACTGGCCGAAGCCGTGAGGAGGCTAGGAGGAGACCCGGTCCTTCGAGACATCAAGCGGGCGGTCAAGGCCGGCTACTTCGATGACTATGAGCCAAGTGAGCTGATGAGGACTTCAGTCGAGGAGCTGCTAGAGCGTGTCGATTTGATGAGCGACGCACGCCGCCGCAGCTACCTGGCATCGATCAGCGCCATGCCGGAGACTGGGGGTGGCAGGCTGTCGCCCAGAAGAGATGCCGGCAGCCAGAAGAGGGGGTGGCTGTCAAGACATGGAAATCAGAGGTGAGCGTGCCCTGGGCCTCGCGGTGATCAACCAGGCCACCAAGGAGATGAGGGACATCAGTCCGTCATTCACGCAGCAGTTGAGTAGGGCCAAGCTGAAGCTACGGATTGAGGCGACCGCGTGGCTGTCGAGCACACAGGCCACCATATGGTTCGAGGGATGCGACCTCGACCAAGGCTACGCTCTAGGCAGGATGGACTGGGCAACGCACGCACGTGAGCTACTGGAGGACGAGAGCATCTCCCTCGACCCCCAGACGACTAGGGTGCTGGAGCTCGGACTCGACGCGGCCGAGCCCACGGGGTAGGTTAGAATTTGACCTACACAAGGAGACACAGCATGAAGCTGGAGATCAAGATCACGGGCCAGGCAGACGACCCAAGGGCCATCGCTCAGGTAGCAATCAATGCGGTGGCAGGTGCAGGCATGGAAGGCGGCAGAGCCAACGTCAGCTACGGCAACGTCCAGAGCTCAGACCCCATCTTCCCCGAAGAGGTGCAGGTAGCGGAGGAAGAGGTGGAGGTAGCCGTAGAGGAGGAGCAGGCGTCGGTCATGGCGGTAAGCTTCGCGAGCTCCAAGGCTGCACTGCTTGCGGATCAGCTCAACGTCCCAGCGTCGGCTTTCGTTGGCGTCGTACCCAGTGGCGTGAGGGGCTACACCATCGGCGACGTGAAGGCGCTTGCGCGTGGCTAGCGTGTCTTCTGCCGTCGTTGGGGCGAGTTCGGGTGCTTCGGGAGAGGCCTCGGGCGCCTCCGAGCCCGCCGAAACGACCACGCGGGGGGACGCAACCCCTTGCAGCGTAACGACTTACGTGACCGAGGACGGTATCGAGATGATACCACAGGCGCACGGCGGGGCGCTACAGCGCGGCAACCCCGGCAACAGCGGGGGCTCGGGCGTCACCAGGCAGCTCCGAGAGGCCTTCCGTGGCGACCTAGAGACAGCCAGGCTGCGCCTGGTGGAGATCCTCGCAGACGACGACGCAGACCCCAAGGACCTCATAGCCATATTCGACAAGCTGGCGAAGTACAGCGTAGGTGAGAAGCGTGAGGGGGTCACGGTAGACCACGAGCTGCTCAATGAGCTCTTCGAGCCCGTGCAGCGCTGTGTGCGCGACGCCGTCCAGCTCTCGGAGATACGGGAGCGGTGGCTCGACGCGCTAGGCCAGCGGCTCAAGCTGTGAGTGGCGACCGCACGCACGATGCAAGAGTATGCAGTATCGGGGGCCGAGAGGGCATCCTAGTTAACGTAATATACCTTATACGAAGTGCTTTTTGGCTTAGGTACGCCACTTCGTTGATTATGCACCCGCGTCCTGGGCGAAGGTCGCCATATGCACCATCGGGCGCTCTATGATTATGCAGAAAGCCGAGGAGCGAAAGTCGGAATCGGACAACCAAAAAAACGAGTTTTGTGATGCGTAAAATCATGGACCAACAGAAATCCTAAAATTTTTCGGTATCAAAAAAAGGAGACAGTTTTTTGCAGGCGTTCTCAGCCACGTCATTAGCCCCTGACACGTTACGCGACCGTGCCGCCCTTCAGGAGTACGAGGGGTTCGGCAGGCGCTCGGGTGCTCGGGCTCACACGGAGTACCAGAAGGATCCTATGGGGTGGATCCGCGACAAGCTCGGGGTGCCGGAGCACACGCTACGCTGGAGCCTAAACGACGGCTACGGAGCTCACGAGTGGGACGGCACCGTGGACCCTCTCGCCGAGGTGCTTGAGGCGCTTGCCAGGTGGGAGGACGTGGGGGTTGAGAGCGGCACGGGCACAGGCAAGACGTTCCTCGGGGCAGCGGTTGTGCTGTGGTTTCTGGCGTGTTGGGAGGACTCGATCGTCGTCACGGCGGCGCCGAAGCTCGCGCAGCTCACGAAGCACATCTGGAAGGAGATAGGTGTGTTGTGGCCGCGTTTCCTGGAGCACTTCCCTGAAGCTGAGCTGTTGGCATCTGGCGCTATCCATATGAGGCCGGGCATCGAGGAACGGGAGTCGTGGGCGGCTACGGCGTTCGGTTGCGGGGTGGGCGCAGCCGAGGCGTCAGCTACGAAGGCACAGGGCTGGCACGCGGAGCATATGCTGATTTTGACGGAGGAGACGCCAGGCGTTCACCCGGCGATCATGGTGGCCTTCGAGAACACGTGTTCGGCGCCTCACAACCTCCGGCTCGCGTTCGGCAACCCTGACTACGAGGAAGACGAGCTCCACCAGTTCTGCCTGCAACCTCATGTGGCCCACGTCCGTGTCAGCGCGTTGGACCATCCCAACGTCGTTGGCGACGAGTCAGGCGTCGTCCCTGGTGCTGTCAGTAGGGAGGCGATCGATCGCCGCAAGGGGCTCTACGCGCACATCCCGGCGATGTACCAGTCGAGGGTACGGGGTATCAGTCCCAAGCAGGCTACAGGCGTCGCTCTGGGCTTCGTGGAGGCCGACCACATGGAGCATACGTCGGTGGAGACGCTGATCGACCAGAAGTGGCCGATGTTCGCCGGCATTGATTTCGGCGCATGGCGTTTCAGCTTCGTGCTGGCAGCCAGTGACCGTGCGAAGCGGCTGCACATCTTGGACGAGCTCTTCAGCCAGCAGGAGACGCTGACTGCGCGTGCGGAGGCGATCCATTATCTCTTGGACAAGCACGACGCTCCGGCGAGGACCCCGATCTGGGGGGACAGCGCCAACCCACAGGACATCATGGAGATCAACGCGGCATTCAGGAAGCTGGGCAGTCCCTACGTGGTCCGGGCGGTAGCCAAGACCTCTGCGGAGGGCAAGAGCTTCCGTGCTGCCTGCGTCGAGCGCCTGAACGACCTACTCGGCCGGCGAGCGCTGCTGTTCGACCGGGATCTCGGCAAGGGGCAGGAGTGGTACAAGGGCGCGTCTGTCGCGAGTCAGGGGCGCATGGTGAAGGGCTCACGGCTGCTGTGGGAGATCCGCAACTGGCGCTACCCTGACCGGCAGAGCGGGCGAGCCCAGCACCAGGACGCTGACGACGACACTGCGGATGGCGCTGACGCGATAGCGGCCTTACGCTATCTGGTGATGAGCTGGTGGCGTGCTGCGAGCTTCACTGCACCGCCTAAGCGTGCTGTACGCAACCGCGACACCGGGCTAGAAGATCGCCTAGAGCGTATCGCGAAGGAAAACCGTCAACTAACGAGGCATCCATTTTGAGCAGCGAGTCCCGTGCGGAGAGGCGCCGCGAGAAACGCGGTGGCAACTACCTGAAGAAGACGACGACAGTCGAGGACCAGCAGAAGCTGATCACGATGTACCACGAGCGGCTGGTCTCTCCCAGGTTCCAGTACCTGGAGGAGTACGTGTTCTACCGGAAGATGTGGCCTCACCAGAAGGCCTACTACCATTGGCTCAATCTCAAGAGCTGGAGCAAGGCTCGCTGGCGTGCGTTCGGGAAGTGGCGTTACGTTCAGCGCTGGCACAAGGGGAACGACAAGGAGAGAGGGTTGTGAAGGCTGACCTGAAGCTCATCGACGGTGGCCTGTCTACCGGCAATGCGGAGAAGTCGAGCATTGCGGGTGCCGCCATGTCCGACTCTACCGGGTCCGCCGAAACCACGCTAGCAGAGCGCTTGCTCGACCTCGGGTTGAGCGAAGACGCGCTGACGATGGACGGCTACGATGATTGCGCGATGGGGATCCTAGAGCGCTTCGGCATGACGCCGATTGTGATCTACGACAAGGAGGGGGTCCTCCAGAAGCTTATGGACAATGGCTGCGACACCTACGAGGAGGCGCTTGAGTTCTACTCGTACAATCAATTAGGTGGCTGGCACGGCGACGGCACGCCTGGCTTCCTTGAATGGCTGCCAGAGCTATGAGGCTGCCCTGGGTGTCACGCACCGCCTACGAGCTCCTGCTGGACGAGCGCGACCGTCTCAGGGCCAAGGCCGACGCATGGGAAGACCACTCGCGCCGCGTGACTCGCTCGCAGCAGGGCTTGACCGAGCTACCAGCGGGACGCAAGAAGGCGCACGAGCCCATACCCTCGTCCCTGAGCCGTATCATCAGTAAGTTCGACAGCGAGCATACCCGCCAGGGCCTTCGCAACAGCGCTAGGTTGGCGCACCACCGGGAGGGCAAGGCGTGGAGCGAGATCCAGGCAGAGCTAGAGCATAGTGTTGGCTGACTCATCCCCGATGTGTATATTGAATTATGGCGTCTCCTCTTAATACGACAGTCACGTCTTCGGGCCACTACGGTGGCCCTGACGCGGTAGGGTCTCAGCCCAACAACGAGGCTGACTCGTTGTCTATCGACCCCAGGGAAGTTGCACGCGAGGTCGCCGAGTTCCACCGCAACGGGCTCAGCAGCCGGCGCTTCCACGACCTGACGGCCGAGAAGTACCTCATCCACATAGATGGGGAGGGAGACAATCAGTGGGCCGATCTGTATAACGGCGAGCGGATCCAGATCCCACACAACCTGAGCGGCGTGCCTAGGGCCCAGAACAACCTGCTGCGTCCGATGGTCGATAACATGGTCGCCTACCACACGACGATGCCGTTTCGGTACGTGGTGGATAGCAGGCCAGATCGCCATTCTCGGGAGTCAGGCGCGATCGACCAGGCGTTCGCGAACTACATCACGAAGGAGCAGAACCTCAATAGTCTGTTCGCCGAGGCGATGTATATGGCAGCGGCCTACGGGCACTGCCCCGTCCACGCACACTGGCGTGACGACCCCCAATTCGACGCCTACCAGCCGGTACACGCGGAGGGTATGCAGGGGCCGATGCGTGGCACCATTGATTGCTGGGTAGGCGACCCGTTCGATACCGTCTACAGTACTGGCGCGACACGCGGCCGCATCGAGAAGATGACCTATGCTCGCATAGTCAGCGCGGAAGGCGTCAGGCAGGCGTTCCCCGAGGTGCCCGGCATCGAGGGCTCGACCAAGCTATCTTCATCCAGCCGATTCCAGCGCACCGTGCGTAAGTGGCTGATGGCAGGCAACAGCATCCACGGCACGGCCGCTCTGATGAGCGGGCAGGGCGGCGACGAGCTGATCGCGCTGATCTACCGCGAGATCCCGGCTGGTGTCGACACTAAGTATCCGGCGGGCCGACTCACGATCGTGGCGCTCAACGGCAGTGCATCAACCGACGCGGCAGACGCCTCGGGCGGTGGCGCGGCCGGCGGCTACGGCAACGCGCTGCTCCTACACGACGGCCCGCTGCCTGGCGGCGTGCTGAGCTCTGTGCAGGTCTATAGCGCGAATCGCTTCGATGACGTGCTGGGCAAGCCGTTCGTGGCCGACCTCGACGAGGACCAGGTCCAGCTCAACCAGCTCGAAACGCTGGTGAACGAGTTTGTAAGGCGCAGCGTCAGGGCCCCACTGGTCACGGCAGGGGTCATAGCCGACGACTCGGCAGCCTATATCGACGACGGCGAGATCGAGATCGACCCCGGTACGGGCTTCATCCCCCAGTACCTGGAGCTCCCGAGCAGGCACATCCCGCTCCTGGAGCACAAGATACAGCGCATCGAGGCCGGCCTCTTCCGCAAAGGTGGCTGGCAGGCTGCTAGCAGAGGTGAGAGCCAGCCATACGACGCGGCTGCTAAGGTTGTGGCGCTCGCTAGGGCCGACGACACGGTTCATGGCCCAACCAACCAACGCTTCCGCGAGAGCGCCGAAGGGTTCATGGGCATCTGCTGGCACCTGATGAAGCAGTACGGCGACGTGCCGTGGCTCGTGGATGTCGCTGGCGACGAGATCATGCACTTGATCAAGCCCTACATAGGCAGGAGCCAGCTCAGCGAGATGAAGCCGATGTACCGGCTCACGAGCGGGTTTGGCGCCACCACGGAAGCCAAGGCCCAGCAACTGATGAATCTCTGGCAGATGTTCGACCCAACGACAGGCGAACGAGCGATCTCGACCAGACAATTCAAGAAGCAGTATCCCGACAGGAGCCTATGGCCTGACGAGCACGACCCAGAGGAGATGCGCGAGCGCAGGGCGAAAGTCGTCAACCAAGGCATCCGCGAGGTGGTCAAAGAGTTCAGAGAGCAGTATGGTTTGCCGGAGGAGGAGGTCACCGGCCTGGGCGACCCAACGGTCGAACAGGCAGCTCAGTACCTCTGGCCCATGCTCGACAAGCAGTATCCGATAATGATGGACGACGACTCGACAGCACACCTCGAAGCGTTGTCTACGATGACACAGGACGAGAGCGAAGACTCGATCGTGAGGCGCATAGCGATGCTCCGACAAGACCAATTCTTCCAGTGGCTGAGCGGCCAGCAAGTGGCCCGTGCCGCTCAGGGCGCCGAGCCGCCAGCCCCAGCACCCGGATCGCCGGCTGCTGGACCGGCTGGACCCGCCGCTGGACCCGCACCGCCCGCTGCTGGCCTCGCCGCCACCCCAGGGGCAGGGGCAGCAGGAACGTCTAAGAACAAAGTGGCAAACCTAACGGCCGCAGCGCGTGAAGGCGCGGTCTAACCAGATGAGAGACCATGACTGAGATAGCCGCCGCCGCAGAGGCCCCGGAAGTCGTTGAAGCCCCGGTAGTCGTTGAAGCCCCGGTAGTCGTAGAGGCCCCAGCAGAGGGGGCCCGTACCGTATCGGACATCAAGAGATCCGCACGGGAACGTCTAACCGCGAAACTTGAGGCGGGCGAACGTGCCCGCACACCAGCAGGATCACCCGAGGGTGGTCAATTTACGAAGCGAGAAGCCGAGGAGTCGCCCGCAGAGGGCTCCTCCTCCGGCACCGAAGACCTCGACACCATAGCCGCCTCTTCACTTTCTGGGGAGGTTGTGGCCGAGGCCACGGAGACCGAACAGGCCATCACCCCTGTTTCTACATCCGTGACAGTCCCCGTCGCAGACGGTCATCCCCTGCGACAACGGGGGCGCGAGGCGTTCAAGGTAGCTCCTGAAGATGAACGCGATCTCAGGGCGCTCTTGAACAGCCACACCCGTAGGGCCGAGCTCGACCAAGTCTCACAGCAACTCGACGCTGTCGGAGCGCAACTCAGAGAGTCCCGCGCCGACGCTGACTACTGGAGGACCCAGGCGAGCTCTGGCGGTATCCTGAGCACGGAACAGGAGTCCACATACAAGGACATACTAAACACCTACGGGGAAGCCGACGCCAGCATCTACCGCAACGGCATACTCGCCACTGCCGGCAACGAAGGGCTCGAACAGGCGAAAGCGGAGGCGCGTCAAGCGCACGTGCAAGGAGCGGCGGCCGAAAAGGCCAACCAATTCGCACACGACGCGATCAACGACGCGATGAGGGGTAATCCGAACACTAAGGTGCCCCCGCAGTATCCGCTCTGGAACGAGACCGAAGTGAGGCAGGTTCTATCGGGCTACGGCTCGATCTGTCAGGCCAGAGGTGAGACACCGACACCTAACGGGTGGTACACGTATGCGAACGCTGCATACGGGTCGAAGCCGGAGGTGGCTGCGAAACAGAATGCTCGGGCTGCCGAAGTCAGGGAGCAGGAGCTGATGGCAGCGAAGGCGAAGGTCACCAAAGAAGCGCGGCAGCGTGAGACGAAGAGTCTCGAAGACGCTGCCACTCGTCACGCGACAAGGCCGGGGGTAGTCCGAACTACAGCAGGGGTGCGCGACGCTGGCACGCCGGCCGAGAACAGGGAGATCAACAAGATGACTCCCAGTCAACAGAAACGAGCACGCAGGACCCGCGTAAGGACGTGGGGCCAGCAGTCTCAATAGATAGGGACAGAAGACAATGGCATTAGGATCACAAGTCGGGAACCTTGAGGCGATTACCGACCTCACGGGACTCGTACATGAGATTTATGCCGGCGAAGTTAAGCCGAACGTCTCCAGTTGGTCACCGACCAGCCAGCTCTTCCAAGAGGCTGGTGCAGGTGACTACAGGATGGACGGTGAGAAGTTGGTATTCTCCGCAGACCTGACCTACGCAGGTGGGGCCCAGGGATCTGACGGGAACCTTCCAGACCATCAGTACGTTGATGCGGTGGAAGGCGAAACCACGCCGGCACGACTCTACGTTCGTAGAGCGATCGACAACTTCATCGAGAAGCGGGCAGTGCGCGGACCAGGCGCGTTCGGGGACCTACTAGGTCGGATGTTCGACCAAATGTGGGACGCCTTCGGACGAGCTCAGATCCGTCATGCTGTCGGCACATCTAACGGTACGCTATGCAAGGTATCGTCCCGCACGTCTTCAACCGTGTTTGTGGTCAAAGATGGTTACGGCCACGCGGATACGCCGCCACTGCTCCACATCGAGCCCGGCATGATCCTCAACTGGGTCGACGTGAACGACAGCAACGCGCTAGCAGGCGCGGGGACTGTATCGGCTGTTACCTACTCGACCAACACGGTCACGGTGACAACGGCAGGTACGTGGGAGCCCGGCAACAACTTGGCGGCCAACGATCTGATCGTGAACGCCACCACACCTAACATCTCGACGGATTACTTTGCGTCGGAGTACACCAACGCTCCTAATGGCCTACTGAATATTGTAGACCCGGACGCGGATGCGACTACGGTGTTCAACATCAGCCAGTCCTCGTATCCGAGGTGGACGCCATACCGTAAGGCCTCGGCCACTTTTGATCACATCGAAGTGACAGAGCATTTCCGGCAGCTCAGAGCGAAGAGCACCTCACCTGTAGGACCAGCCACTCATGTGTGCTGCGCCCAGGGTGCCGTGATCGCAGAGCTCGCCAGGACCTTGGTCGGATTCCAGCAGCAGACCCAGCTCGGACGCACGTTCGAGGGCGGCTATGAGGCCGTTCGGATCGCCGGCATGGACTTCATCGAAGATGATTGGCAGATCCATGACGTGCTGTACACGTTGTCGGTGGAAGACCTGTTCAGGGTCGATCTCGACGGCGAAGCCGACTACTTCGCTGAAGACGGAAGTCAGTTCTCAAGACTGGCCGACTTCGACGGCAAAGAGTGGTACGTGAAATCGTACCTCCAGAACTTCAGTGATCGCAGGAACAGACACGCCGCGTTGACGGGCATTACGCTTGCCAACGTAACGGCGTCTGACTTTAGCCCAGTGCCTAGCTGATAGGCTGCTGGGAAACGAAATGGGTTGTTGGGCGGGGGGCACTAGGTCCCCCGCCCAGCCTCTAACGCCTTCAGGGCAAGGGACCTAGAAAATGTCAAGTCAGGAATTGAATAACCGACTTCGGAATGCTTTGCGCGAAGTGAAGTATTCTCAGGAGCTACGGGATCTCATTAACCACACGACCGGCTCTGTCTACTATGTGGATTCGGGTAGTGGCGCCGCAGCTAACACAGGGGATGCGTCGGATGAGGCGCTGATCACGATTGACGCCGCCATCAACAAATGCACGGCGAGCAAGGGCGACATCATCTACGTGATGCCGGGCCACGCGGAGACGATCAGCGGCGCCGCAGGTATCGCCGCAGACGTGGCGGGCATCAGCATCATCGGCCTAGGTCGCGGCACCGACCGCCCACAGGTCACGCTCAGCGCCACGGACTCGACCGTCACGGTGACGGCGGCCAACGTGAGCATCCAGAACATCCACTTCATCAACGATATAGATGCGTTGGTTGTGGGCATTCCCGTCACAGCAGCTCACTGCCGGATCCAGGGCTGCCTGTTCGACGACGCTACGGCATCGAAGCAGACGACCCACTGGATCACGCTCAGTGCCGCTGCGGACTACTTCGAGTGCATTGGATGCGAGAACCACGGCAGCGACACCGCCGGGGCCACCGCGTTCATCACCGGAGCGGCGGCAGACCATGTCACGATTCGTAGCTTGGTCAGCCACGGCGACTTCGCTGCGGCCAACATCGACATGAGCGCTGCGTGGACTGACTGCCTCATCGAGGACTGCGCGTTGGAGAACGCCAACGCGGTTGACGTGAACATTGAGGGGTATGCCTCGGCCACGGGGCAAGTCAGGTACAACAGTTGCATGATTGCAACGAACGGTCAGGTCACTTGGATCAACACCCCCGGAACGCTATCCCTGTTTGAGAACTATGGGGTGAACCTAGGCGGCGAGACCGGAATGCTCATCGGAACAGTGAGTAGCTGAAGGTGATAGCAACTGTGGGTGGGGCACGGCAGGAACGTCGTGCCCCACACGAGTTCTCGGATGCGGTTGAGCTGCACTTCAGGAAGAGCGGCCGGCACGCGAATATCGTGTGGATCCCTGAGCCCGTGTGTCAGTGGCAGATACGGATCACGCTCAGACCGGACGACCCGGTCCTTGCGGCGTGGCGGGCCGGCGAGCTGGAAGAGGAGCCGGTCGAGACGGTCGAGATCACGTTCTACGACGAGGAGGCCGGGCTGTATGTCGGCCGAGAGCTGGACGAGCTCGGCGTGAGCGGCTTGACTGAGATGCTGGAGAAGGGTGATATGTGGAGCGGGCAGGGCCGCTTCGGCTCGATCCAAGACGCGCTGACTTGGCAGGTGGAGAATCAGCGCAATACGCAGGAGCGTCTACGCAATGCGATGCGTGACGAGGCTATGGCGGTTGGCAGGGCTGTGCGTAAGCGCGTGACCGGAGAGCCGATACTGCCTGTAGGTATAGACCTATCAACAACAACGTCCCCTCCCGACAAGCGGGGGCCGACACAGGAGCCATTATGAGACGGCAGAGACTCAACAGCATCAGCGGCCTACGTCCGCGCACGGTATACGGCGCGGACGAGAAGATCATCGGCACCCACACGGACGGGCGCCCGATTGTCCGGCGTGTATTCGTGAAGGAAGAGAGGCACCCGGTCCTAGACGGAAGGGGCGAGCAGAGGTGGAAAATGAACCAGATGGGGATCCCCACGGTGCCCATCTTCGAGATGCGTCCCAGGGAAGTGACCGAGGAGTATGTCTACGATGAGCTCAAGACGGGCCACAACCACAGGAACCACCATTTCCGCACCGACCCCGCAGAGGTCGAGCGCAGCGCGAAACGCGAGCGTGTGAGCAACTTGCAGGAAGAGTTCTTCGAGGCCGCCGAGGCTCGTGGGCTGACGGCAGACCAAATCACGGACTTCGTTGCCGCCGGCCGCAAGGAGGTGGACGCCGTGGAGGACCGCGTCGCACCACGCAAGTCCAAACAGCGAAAGGCGGCGACCGGGTAGATGTCCGTACTCACCAACCTCGCGAGTATGCAGCGGGCCTTCTACAGGCTGACGGATACCGCTGCCGACGACGATAGTCTAATCGAGCACGACGACTCGACGCTGGAGGGTGTGAACCAGTTTCTTCAGTACGGGGCGAACGACGCGCAGGACTATATGATGGACTGCGGGCTCAGCGATCGGTGGGTATCACAAGCGACAGCGATCACCTCTTGGAGCGGTACGGAGTCAAACGACGGCGGCCGCTACAAGCCGCTCGAAAGCGACTTCTTCCGGCTTTCCGGTGACGACGCGACGAGTGCGCTCAGGAAGATCGACGGCACGCGCTGGGGACAACTGGTAGACTTTCGGGACAGGTTCAAGGTGAGGGGCAACCGCTATTGGTTGCAAGGCACGAACCTGTGGATTGCCCGAGGCGCCAACCCGCCGGCATCGCTCATCTACGACTACCATCACAGGATCGCCACCCTGTCGAGCGCTACGGTGGACTTCCCGTCCGAGGATCGCCCGCTCATTGTCGCCTACGCGGCCGAGCGTGCGATGCAGGACAGTTGGCTGCCTGGCGGCCAAGAGATGATGGTTAAGCTCTCGGCTAATCGCAGGGCGTGCGAGCAGCGTGCGTTCCGGCGTGCTCGCCGTAGCAGGACCATGCGGAAGCTTCGGCCGAAGCCAACGGTCGGCACACATTATTTCACATAGGGGATCATCATGCTTGGCTTCAACGCAAGTCAGTATGTCAAAGTAGTCGCCACGGGCGAGCACGCTGGCAGCACTTCTGCCGACCAGCTCCCCGACATCACGGCGAAAGCCGTCAACATCAAGGCCGTGCTCGGCAACTCGGGCAACGTCTACGTGGGCTTCGCGGGCGTTACGGTGGTGGACGGTACGACGGATGTCACATCGGGCTGGGAGCTCAACGCTGAAGGCGAGACCGGCTGGATCCCGGTCGGGAACCTGAACAATCTCTATATCATCTGCGACAACGCAGGTGACGATATCGTGTACATGATAGCGAGGTAGCCCAATGGCCGCGTTCGGCATCAAGGCGATTCAGCCGCAAGACAACGAACATATCTTCGGGTTCGCGACGGCGCGTGGGACTGCCGACGACAGCCTCCTAGAGGTGTGGAACGGCCCAACGAACGCCGACCTCGTGTACACTCTCGACAAGGAAGGCCAGCACCAGAGCGCGAGCGGCTCTGCTGCGCGGCCGACGTACAGCTTTGAGGCTGATAAGGATACCGGCAGGTATCTGTCAGGCGCGGCTTCGATGCTCGATGTGGTCTCTGGCACGGCTGTAGGCACATGGACGGCGGGCAAGCTCACGCTGGTTCAGCTTCAGGTGGACAACCTCAATCTGAACGGCAACACACTGAGCTCGACTGCCGGGACGGATCTGCTCATCACGCCACTGAGCGGCCAACAGATCGTGCTCGACGGCGCGATAGTGATCGACGCCGGGGTAGTGACCGGGGCGACCTCCATCACCTCGACCAACTTTGTAGGAACGCTCACGGGGGCCTCTACGGCCACCCTAGTGACCGTGGTGGACTCAACCGACACGACCTCCTCCATCGCGATGTTCGACTCGGCTACGGGAACCCTAGCAGCGAAGACCGACGCGGGCCTGACCTATAACGCCGGCACAGGAGTGCTCACGGCTACGGGTTTCACTGGCCCGCTCACAGGGCTAGCGTCCACATCGACCCTAGCTAGTACGGTTGTCGTCGTAGACTCGACAGATACCAGTTCATTCATCGCCATGTTCGACTCTGCTACCGGGTCGCTAGCCGCGAAGACCGATGCTGGCCTGACCTACAACGCCGGCACTGGGATGCTGACGGCCACGGGCCTGACCGGCCCGCTCACGGGCCTAGCCTCTACAGCTAGCGTTGCCACGCTAGCGAACACCGTCGTTGTGGTGGACTCGTCCGACACGACCTCCTTCCCCGCTTTCTTCGACTCGGCTACGGGCAGCCTCGCAATCAAGACCGACGCATCAAACCTCACCTACAACGCTGGCACCGGGATCCTGACGGCGGCTGGGTTCGCAGGGCCACTTGTTGGAGACGTGACTGGTGATCTCGCAGGAGACGTGACTGGCAATTCGGACACTGCCACCCTCGCCTCCACGGTCACCGTGGCTGCCTCTGGTGGGGACACGACTTCGCATATCGCGATGTTCGACAGCGCTAGCGGCTCGCTTGCGGCAAAGACAGACCCCGGCATCACGTACAATGCGACCTCGAATGTACTGACTGCTGCCGGGTTCGCAGGCCCGATCACGGGCGCGGTGACGGGCAACGCCGACACGGCGACTCTGGCGTCCACGGTTACGGTGGCGGCAAGCGGTGGCGACACGAGCTCTCACATCGCGATGTTCAACAGCGCCACCGGCTCGCTAGCAGTATTGACTGATCCGGGCATCACCTACAACGCTGGTACGAACGTACTGACATCGACGTTTGCCGGGAACATTACAGGCAACGTCACAGGGGACGTGACCGGGGACCTCCAAGGGGACGTGACCGGCAACTCGGACACGGCCACTGTCTCGTCCACGGTAGTAGTGGTGGACAGCACGGACGCCTCGTCCTTCATCGCCATGTTCGACTCAGCTACGGGAAGCCTAGCCGCGAAGACGGACGCGGGGCTCACATACAACGCTAGCACGGGAATGCTCACGGCCACGGGCTTTACCGGCTCCGTGGCGCTTGCTACTCTAGCGACTACAGTCACTATCACGGATAACGAAAGCACCGACGAAGACAACGCAATTATCTTCACCGCTGGTGGGGACGTAGACGGTGGGAACCTCGGCCTGGAAAGCGATGGCACGCTGACGTACAACCCAAGCGATGGGCTTGTAACCGCAACGGCATTTGCCGGGGCACTGACCGGCAACGTGACCGGCAACGTGACCGGGAACTGCTCTGGCAGCGCATTAACTGTAACCCAAGCCGCTCAGACGGCGATCACCAGTGTCGGAACGCTGACCTCGCTCGCCGTTGGTGACATCACCTCGACGGGCGATCTCGTCGTAAATGGCGTTGGCCCACACACGATTGGTGGCGCTAATATTGGTTATGTCCAGATGCACTTCACTGGGGCGTTCACCAGTAGCGGTGCATCTACCACTGCAACGGGGATACTGGGCAACCAAGTTATCACGGGTGCGAGTGGGGATACTGCGTCAATATGTGCGATGCGTTTGGCCTCATCTACGGTAACCCAGACTGCGACCGAATCCATTGGTTACATCTCCCAGTTGTGCGTAGAAGAACCAGCCATCACAGATAACCTTACGGGCGATATCACGGTTGCTTCGACGGTCTACATCAAGAACGCCCCCACCGAAGGCGAGAGTAACTATGCCCTTTTGGTGGACGCTGGCGCGGTGCAGTTCGATGGCACTCTGGGCGTCACGGGCACGACCACGGTACAGCGAGAAAGCACGGGTGTGTCGGTTAACGCAAGCTCCGTCCTCAACCTAGAGGGCAACGCCGCTGTGTACGCGAGCTTCATCAGTAACGGCGCGTCCGAGCAGGGCATCCTCTGGTCTGATTCGGGATCGTCGGCGGCGGCGCAGCTAGTATATAACCACGGCAGCGGCACGATGGGCTTCACCGCAGAGACACTGTTCTCTTTTAATAAGTCTGTCTACATAAACGACAGCGCCAACGCCAAGTCTACGCTGGGCCTCACGATCAACCAAGGTGCGAATGACAACGAGATCCTCGCGCTGAAGTCGAGCGACGTAGCGCATCCGATGACGGGTGAGGCTGAAGCTGATACCTACGGTTTCATGCAGAAGCACAACGGCACCGCTGGTGGACTCCAGATCAGTGGGCTGAAGGACGCTGACAGTTCAGCAGAGGGTGCGCTTGCCCTCACGGGGTTCTTGGGCGAGGCCGCAGACACCACCAAGTCCGCATCGGCTGGCGGCGTAATAAATATGACTTCCGTGATAACCAATGGATCGACAGGTGCGACGGTGGTCGGAACGGACGGCAACCTCGTCGTAATACACAACGGAGGGAGCGCCCGCTTCATCTTCGACGCCGAAGGCTCAGGCCACGCCGACGTTGAATGGACCACATTCTAGTGAATAGCCTAGTCGCCACAACAGGCACCGACCTAACGGAGATGCACCTAGCGGACGCGCCCGACTACATGACGGCGATAGCCGCAGGTATCGCGCACGGGCTACCCGCTAAGAAGGCGCTACACAGCGCATACGGAAAGTTCCTGACAGACCATAAGGAAGCGGTCGAGGGGCTAGGACTCGCCAACGTGTACTCGGACACTGGCGCTATGGTAGACCAGAGCCGCAGCATCCAGTTCCTGACGCTGCTGGTAGTGGAACAGGCCGCAACGATTGCAGCAATCACAGAGCGGCTTGAGTCCGCAGAACAGAAACTAGGAGACACGACATGAGTCACACCGAAGGGCTTGCCACGAAGGAACGCGAAGAGCCGCTGGTCATCAGCGAGACATACACGCACGACAATTTGATTCAGGTAATCATTCACAAGACTACCCCCACCGAAGATCAAGCGATTTTGATGTGGGATATCCCAGAAGCAGACGGCTCCATGCGAAAGTACACGGAGCGGATTATGATGAGCGACTTGCCTGCCGCAGAGAACGCTGCACTGACCACACTGGTAGACGGGCTTGTTGCTGCATCGGTCGCAGCAGAAGAGGGGTAGTGTGATTGAGATTCCGACCTGATGGCACCTCGGATGAGCGAAAACAGCGAGGTGACGATTCCAGTGCGGAACCTGCTGGCGCTGATCGCTGCAACCGCTATTGCGGTCATGGGGTACTTCCGAGTCGGCGAGCGATTGAGTGTGCTCGAACGCAACAGCGAGTTGTCCGGTGTCCAGATTGAAGCGAACAGTGAGTTCAGGGTGCTATGGCCGCGTGGTGAGCTTGGTAGCTTGCCAGCCGACGCAGAGCAGTTCATGCGGCTAGATTTTATTACTGGTGAGATTGCAGAGATCCACATCGAATTGGACGCGCTCAAAAATCGATGAGTGTGGGAACTGACATGACGAATACTCGGAGGATTGGAATGAAAAACGGAGCAGTCAGGATTCGGAACAAGGATCTTTCAGGGGCGCAGGCCGCGCTACGGGAGTGCGGCAACACGCGGATCCCGATGGCAGTGGCGTTGCGTATGGTCTCGGTTCAGCGGCTTATCAAAGACCGCATCGACGACGTGAACGAGATCAATAGCACCCTGGTCGAGCGCTACGGTGAGCCGGGCGAGGGCGAAGAGAAGGCGACCCAAGTGAACTCCGAGATGCCCGGCTGGTTCGCGTATGTGGCCGCGTTCAACGATCTAATGAACGAGGAGCTGGAGGTCTCAGGGCAATTCGTTCTATACCAGGACGGCGACAAGGTCGGCTGGGGCAAGGACGAGATGAACGGCCTATCGCTAACGCCGAATGCGATTATGGACATGGCAGCCCTTCTCCGCATCGAGGACCTCGCCGACGAGGCACCCGAGTAGTCCAATGGCGCAGATGATCAGGGAGCAGCAGCTCACGTTCGCAAGGGGGATGAACGATACCGCTGCGCCTATCGAGTATCAGGAGGACGAGTGCGAGCTCCTCCTGAACGGCCGGGTCTCATTCGACGGACAGACGGTCCAGAGGCGTGGCGGCAGCGAGAAGACGCACGCCAGCGCCCTCAACAGTGGAGGTGACGGCTACGGAGGCATCGAGTACTACACGGCCGCCGGCCAGCAGCAGCTCGTCGTGTTTATGGGCGACAAGATGTACTACTCGACCAACGAAGGCGCTACTTGGACAAACGCAACCGGCGCCACGGGCCTGACCGAGGCCGCCTGGGTTCTGGTCATCATGCGTGAGGGGGCGGCCAACGTGCTGTGCTGTGCGAACGGCGGCACGAATAGCTACCAGTGGAACGGCACAACATGGGCGGTGATCTCGAACATCCCGAACAACGTCAAGTATTTGGCGGTCCACGGTAACCGCCTCTGGGCGTCTGGTCACAGCGGCATCGACGTGGTGGCCTCCAAGGTCGGCGACATCGACACATGGAGCACACCTGACGGGCTGACGGTCAAGGCGCAGACCCACGATGGCGACCCGAAGATCACGGGGCTCTTCCAACTCGGCAGCGTGCTGATGGTCTTCAAGAGCGAGAGCACCGGCTACATCGAGGGCTACGGGTTCACCACGCTTGAGGTAGAGGCGGGCTCACGCGGCATCTCCCGGTCGGTCGGCTGCATGGCTCCGCGCTCGGTCCAGGCCGTAGGCAACCAGGGCGTGTGCTGGCTGTCCAAGCGAGGCCTGGAGCACTATCAGGTGGGTGGGGTGGTCACGCCCGTCTCCCGCTCGATCCAGAAGTTCATCGACGGGATCAACTGGTCTCAGATCAGAAGCACGCCGTCATCGGTTACTGCCCTCTGGTGGCCTCAGAAGCACGAGTACTGGTGCAGCCTGCCAGTGGCTTCCAGCAACAACGACTACATGATAGGATACCGCCCTCCGACAGAGGAGCGCCCTCCGGCGCTCATGCTGCACAAGTACGCCGCGACCGAGGACGACACGCTATTCATAGGCGGCAGCGGCTATCTGGACTTTAGCACCACGTCCAACCGTGATCAGGGAGACACGCTGTTCGGCTACCTGACCACAGCGCTGACCGGCGGGCAGTACATGACGATCAACGCGGACGGCCATTTGGAGTTCGCCACTGCGCCACACGGTGACGCGACCCTGTTCATTGCGGAGATATCTGGCGCAGAGCTGACCACAACCCCAATGAGCTGTGGCTACGATGGTTTCGTGCGGCAGCTTGAGAAGGGCGACGCGGACAACCAGGCTCCGGGCGGCGGTGGCGGTGAGAGCATCTCGTTCAAGCTCATCACGCGCCCGTTCTTCTTCGGCCAGCCTATGCGTGACAAGCGGGCTCGTGTGGTGCGCGTATCGTCCCAGCAACCGGACACCAGCACCGTGACCGTCAACGTCAAAGCAGACGGCGTGGACGGGGCGCGTCACTCGATCACCTACGGCATAGCACCCAAGCCAGTGGTCAAGAAGGTTCGCGTCGGCACCAAGGGCAACGCCCAATCCGTGGAGCTCACCTCGACAGACAACGTGAAGATCGGCTCGATCGAGCTCGCTGCCGGCGTGTTCGAGGAGGCTTGGTAGATGGCCGGCCCGTTCGGGATCCCACTGGGGCTGCCTCCAGAGCTCGACCGCTTCCTGCGAGGGATGGCGTCGTCTTGGGACAACCAGCAGCGCGTGCAGGTCATGGGACAGAAGGATACGGGCGCCGGCACGGACGTGAACATCCGCTTCATGGCCTCACGGGCTACGCAGTGGGTGCAGGTCCACGTACAGAGCACCGCCAGCAGCAAGGGGGGCGCGACGTACAGTACCTCGAACTACGTGAGTTCGGCCCGAGTAGATTGCAGAAGCGACAGACAGCAGGATCAGACGATCGCACGGAACGGCACGAATCGCTACTACCTATGGCTTATCCCCGTCTTCCTAGAAGGGGACGAGAGCACATACAGCAAATTCGATGGCGCGACCACGACCGACCGCATGGCCTTCGTTGACCTAGGAACATAGACAGAGAACCTTATGGCTATCAACACAGATACGCCGGATGTCCGTCCTCCGACCGCCGAGGATATGGCGAACAACGGGTTCGCGGCTCCCCCGTCCGAAGACTTTGCGGCCGGCTCAGCGCCCAGGCCGGAATACTCTCCTGCCGAGGATGCGTTCAAGGCCGAGGGTCCTGGCGACGAGATGGAAGACTTCGCTAGCAAGGCGAGAGAAACACCGGGCCGCTACGACAGCGACTACATCAAAGACATCACGGGCCAAATCGACGCCGAGCTCGAACAGAAGAAGCTGTACGCGGGCACTGAGCTCGACGAATTCATGTCTCAACGCGGCATGGTAGGCAGCAGCGTCGAGGGCGAGCTCCGCAAGTCGATGCTTGGCGACATGGAGCGCCAACGCCAGGAACGTCTGAACGAGCTGAACACCCGTGCAGCGGACGCATGGGCAGAAGACAGGTCTGGCGCGGCCGACATCGGGTTCAAGTCAGCCGAGTTCCAGCGCTCGCTAGGCGGCGACAAAGAGAACGCCGCACGCTACGAAGCCGAGTTCGGACAGAGCCAGTACGAGTTCGACAAGACGTATGGTCAAGGCGCCTGGGGCAACCGCATCGAAGAGAAGCGGCTGGAGCTCATGGAGAAGGGCATGGACCAAGACGATGCCTACCGCATGGCGATGGCCGATATTCAGGAAGCGCAGTTCGCCGAGACGATTGGCGAGGAACGTGCGGCTCGTGTACAGAGATACGGCCTCGACATGGGGGCGCTCGAAAACGAGACCAGAAGAATCGAGAACGAAGAGACGGGCTTGTCGATGCAGGAAGTGCGCGACCAAGCAGAGATCAACCTGCGCCTAGAGCAACTACAGGCCCAGAAAGAGGAGGCCGGCGAGGCGTTCGAGATCGACCGCGAGCGGATCCGCATCCAGAACGATCAGTTCAGGGATGGGCTGGGGCTGGAGCAGCTCAAGTATGAGGAGCAGCGTGCGGCCAGGATCGCGACGATCGGCATGGACTCTCGTGCGCTCGACCAGTCAGCCGAGCGGTTGCAGCTCGACGCGCTCGTGCAGGGCAGGGACATGGACCTACGGGAAGCTCGCAACCTCGCGGAGATGGAGTTCCGCACCCTGGAGCTCAGCAAGACGATGGGCCTAGAGCAGGCCCGCCTGCAAGCCGAGGACGATCAGTTCCAGGCGCTGCACAAGCAGAACGCCGCGCAATGGGCCGACAGCCTGGGCATGGACCAAGCCCAGTACGAAGAGGCGGTAGCTGCCAGGAAGGCCGAGTACGGGGATCGCAGCAACGCTCGCCTAGCCCAGATGAACCTCCAGGAGGGCTCGCTGGAACACGAGGCGATGCAGAACTCGCTGAACCGCACGCTCGAACGCGAAGCGGTAGCTCTCCAGGAGCGGGGCCTCGATGAGGAGACTGCCTGGCGTCTCGCCGACCGACTCCAGCAGGAAAGGCTGGAGGAGAAGGCCTTGGATATCCAAGAGAACGGCATCGGCGCAGATACTGCCTGGAGAGAGGCGCTGAACGAGTCGAACGAGCGGATGCAAGAAGCTCAGATCGCGTCAGAGAAGGCATTGACGACCCTCGGGATAGGTGCCAACGCTGCCCGCGACTTGACGCGAGAAAGCCACGAGGCGGCGATGAACGCCGCGAACATAGCCAGCACGGAGAATATCGAAGGTCTGGCCCGGCTGCTCCAGCAGTCGGGCATCGACGCCGAGACCGCGTGGCGAGCCGCATCGGACGCAGCGCAAGAGGCGATGACCAACGCCAACAACTCTGCCCGAGCGGATTTGCAGGCAGCTCTGCTAGAGTCGGACACGACGCTGCAAGCATCTCGAATTAGCTCTGCCGAAAAGATGCAGGCACTCGGTGTGGGTGCCGACACTGCTCGCGACACTGCGCGGTCTATACACGAGACGGCGATCAACGCCGCGAGCCTGACCAACGCGGAGGATATCGCTGCCCTCAACAATGCGGCCCAGATCACCCTACAAACAGCCCTGCTAAACTCGAACGAGACGATAAGCGCGGCTCGGAACACCTCTGCCGAAACATTGCAGACGCTCGGGCTAGGGTCTGCGGAGGCTATTGCCACCGCGCGGAACGTCAGCGACGCAGCGATCAACGCCGCGAGCCTGACCAGCGCGGCAGAGATCGCCGACGCCAACAACGACGCTAGGGAAAGCCTACAGGCGTCGATGATGGAGTGGGAGACGGGAATAGATCCCGAGACAGGAGCGGCAATTGCGAAGTCTGTAGTTGACGAGTCGTTCGCTGCTGCCCGCGAGACCGCCGCCGCGACAGCGGCTAGCACGAAGGCGACTGTTGACGAGACGTTCGCTGACGCCCGCGCGAGTGACGCCACGGCAGCGGCTACCGCGAACGAGACGCATCAGAAGGCAATCGACGCGGCCAACAATACCTCCCGCGAGACGATCCAGACATCGGTCAGGAATACGGTCGGCGACCAGCTTACGGCCGAGGAGGGGTGGCGTACATCACAGCGCGACCATGAGAAAGCTATGCAGGCCTTAGACCGCGGACTGGTGACTAGCGAGCTGAGCGACAAGGCATGGGCTAGCGATGAAGACCGCCGTCAGCGGGAGTGGGAGTTCAGTAACGCGAACGACACCCAACGGATGAATACGATATTGGTTGCGATCGCGAGTGGCAAGATGGAGACCAGTGAAGCGGAGAGTTGGTTGCAGAAGTACCCAGTCACGCCCGCTTCGGCCGCAGGTAATGCTCAACTGGCAAGCCTGCGAGACCAGCTCACGGCGGCACGGGCCCGAGAAAAAGCGTTGCAAAAGGAAATAGACGCTCTGAGGAATACGACTACACCGATTGTGTAATAAAAGCACCGGCCGGCTAAAACGAGTGGAGAACACCAATGGGTTTTTGGGATAAAGTAGGTGGGGCAGCGAAGTGGATAACAGACCCTAAACAGCTACTAACGGCTGCCGGGTTTGCTCTCGGCGGTCCCATAGGTGCGGGCATAGGACGAGCGGTCGGCGGGGTTGTCCCCCAGTCTGCTGGCCCAGTACCGTGGGGTGCCCTTGGCGCTAACACTGACGAGTTCCGCAAGTCCACGCTATCGGACGGCTTGCAGTGGGAAGATGTCGGCCAGGCCGGCAGTGACTTCCTCTCTGGTTACTCAGCCGGCAAGGTGGGCCAGCAGATCCCAGGCCTACGGAACCTGGAGGGTGCGTTCGGAGCGGGAGCGGGCGGTGCGGGAGCGGGCGGGATACAGAACTTGGACAAGCTGGCGCCCGGCCAGATCCCAGGACAGGGCGGGATACCGAACTTGGACAAGCTGGCGCCCGGCCAGATCCCAGGACAGGCTACGTTGAGCGCAGGCATGACACCCGGCGTGCCAAAAGCGATGGAGATCGGAAAGTATTCCACTGATGCAATGGGCCACGGCGGCGGCATGACAGCTCCGCACAGTCCGTTTGAGATCGGCCAGTACGACAGTGCGCAGGCTCGCGCTCCTGGGGTGGTGCCCCATAACTGGCGCAATGTGTCACACGGCATGGATGCGGATGTGAATCTAGGGTTCGAGTCTGCGGTGGAACACCTAAACGGCGGCACCGCGCCCAGTTTCCAGCCACCGGACCTCTACAGTGCTCTGCAAACACCACCTCCACCCCTTAGCCCGGTGCAGCCTAACTACGGCGTCACGAATCTGAGAGCCCCCACACCACAATACGCATCTCCTCCAGCCCTTAACCAGTCGACTCGGGCTGCCGA
>Ga0315339_1001180_pt1 | contig 24896 bp, 26 predicted proteins | sample ASW17metaG_FD_204514 | JGI IMG/M metagenome (GOLD analysis project Ga0315339, IMG submission 204514) | Ammonia-oxidizing marine archaeal communities from Pacific Ocean, United States - ASW #17 | ecosystem: Environmental > Aquatic > Marine > Oceanic | place: USA: California | collected 2016-12-05
CCGCATCGAACACCTGGGTCGCGCGCAGGTGGCTGTAGTTGCGCATGGCGATATCGTTGGGATGTTCGGTGATACTGACCACGGGCACGGGCAGGCCGTATTGGTCCCTCTCGCTCCCATGCAGGGTGATGCCGTTCTTTTCCATCGGCATGTCCTCGCCGGAAATCCAGATGCCGGCCATGTTGGCGAACTGTTCCAGCAATAGCGTGTAGTCGCGGCCCCAGCCGCCTGGGCGCATGAAGCCCGACACATTGGGCAGGCCAAGCCCACAACTCGTCATCCAAAGGCCGGCCGCGAAGCCGCGCTCAGGCTGGTGCCAGGACTCGTCACGGATAATTCCTTGGCCGGCCGCGCCACGATGCATGTTCACCGGCTTGTCGAAGATGCCATAGACGAAGCTGGTCATGTTGCGGACGTAGTTCTTGCCCACCTGCCCCGACCCGTTGGCGAGCCCGTCGGGGAACATCGAGGATTCGGAGTTCAGCAACAGGCGCGGCGTTTCGATCGAGTTGCCGGCGATGCACACCGCCCGCACCTTTTGGAACTGATGATCGCCGGCGGGGTCGGCATAGAGAATGCCAGTCACCCGACCGGCATTGTTGTGCTCGATCTTGAGCGCCATCGACGCGTGACGCACCTCGCACCGCCCGGTCGCCTCGGCCCTCGGAATCTCCGTATACAGCGTCGACCATTTGGCTTCGGACTTGCACCCCTGCATGCAAAAGCCGATCTGATCGCAAGCGTTGCGCCCGTCGTACGGCACCGAGTTGATCGCCATATGGCTGGCGTCGTAATCGCTGTAGCCCATGCGTTTGGCGCCGAGCGCCATGACCTTGTAGTTGTTGTTGGTGGGTAGCATGGGTCGCCCGCCACGGCCGCTCACGCCCAGCTTGTCCTCGGCGCGCTCGTAATAGGGCAGCATCTCGTCGAGCAAGATCGGCCAATCGATGAGGTTAGCGCCATCGATGGTCCCGTACGTGGTGCGCGGCTTGAACTCGTGCTCGCGAAACCGCAGCGACTGGCCGGACCAATGGGTAGTCGAGCCGCCGGTCGTCTTGCAAATCCAGGTCGGCAGATTCGGCCAGTCACGCGCCATGGTCGAGCCGCCGGCCGTGATGCGCCTGTCCATCCAGCTCAGGCGCTCGAACATCACCGCCTCGTCGTTCTCAAAGTCGGCCGGCTTGAGGCGCGGCCCAGCTTCCATCAAAACGACATCGATGCCCTTCTGGCAAAGTTCGTTGGCGAGCGTACCGCCGCCGGCGCCCGAACCCACTACCACGACCACCGAGTCGTCATCATGATCGAAGGTGACGGCCGCCACCGCCTCGTCGAAACCTTCAGTCGATGTCATAGTGGCTCGCCCCGTCCGACGCCGCGCTCCGCCGGCGAAGACTAGCACCTTCAGGAAGTGCCGGGATAGCTCCGAGCGGCTGCCCGAACCATCCCGGCAGTTGTCAGCCTCGCCCGCCGGCGATGGGTCAACAGTTCACAAACCTCGGGTCGCGCAACCCTGCCCCTCCGACACTTCACGATCCGCCTACACCACGGCCCAGACGCCGCGCGCGCATCTCGTCGGCGTTCGTACGGCGGCCCAGTCAGTTCTTTCTGAGTCGCCATGAACCAAAGTGTCGCGTTAGACCTTTGCTCTTCTTGCCACACTCAAATCTCGTTGCCGCGCATTTTTTCGGCGATGGCGTCGGCTTGGCGGATAGCCAGGGTGACGATGGTGAGGGTCGGGTTGCCGGTGTTGATGTGGGTGAACTGGCTGCCGTCAGAGACGAACAGGTTGGGGATGTCGTGGGCCTGGCCCCATTTGTTGACCACGCCCTCGGCCGGCTTCTCGCTCATCCGACAGGTGCCGATATTGTGCGCTGAGCCGGGCTGAGCTTCGGAAATCGTGCGCCGGGCGCCACCGGCTCGCATCATCTCCTCACAGGTGCGCAGGCCAAAGTTCTCCATCCGCCGCTCGTTCTCATGCATCTCCAAATGGACGTGGGCGACCGGCAAGCCAAACTGGTCCTTCACCTCGCTGTTCAGCCGCACGTGGTTGCGCTCCTGCGGCAGATCATCGCCACAGAACCACACGCCGGCCATGCGCTCGTAGCCCTCGAGCCCATCGGTTTTCTCGCGCCCCCAGCCCTTCGGATCGAGCATGTTGGCAAAATAGGGCATGCCGACCGAGACCAGCCCGATCCAGATGCCGCCGACGAAGCCGCGGCTGTCGGGTTCATTACCACCGAGGTCCTCGATCAAGCCCGCGCCGACCGAGCCGCGGTACATGTTGACCGGCTTGTCGAACTCGCCGAACACCATGCCGTGGCAATTGCGCATGTAATTCTTGCCAAGCTGGCCGGATGAATTGGCCAAGCCATCAGGAAATCGCGAGGTCGCCGAGTTGAACAGAATCCGCGGCGTCTCGAGCGAGTTGCCGGCGACACAGACGGCGCGCGCCTTTTGCAAGTGCTGGTTGCCGGCCTTGTCGGCATAGAGCACGCCGGAGATGCGGCCGGCATCGTTATGCTCAATCCGCAGCGCCATCGATTCGGCCCGCACCTCGCACCGGCCGGTCGCCTCGGCCTTCGGTATCTCGGTGTAGAGCGTCGACCACTTGGCGCCCGAGCGGCAGCCCTGCATACAAAACCCGATCTGATCGCACGCGTTGCGGCCATCGCGGGGCTCCGAATTGATCGCCAGATAGCTGGTCGAGACCTTCTCGAAGCCCATCCGTTTAGCAGCCTGGAAGAAGACCTTGGCGTTGTTGCTCTTCGGCAGATGGGGGATGCTGTGGCGTCCAGTCACTCCCATCTTGTCCTCGGCCTTGTCATAGTACGGGAGCATTTCATCGAGCGTGATCGGCCAATCGATCAGGTTGGCGCCAGGAATCTCGCCGTAGGTCGTGCGTGGCGCGAACTCGCGTTCCTGCAGGCGAATCGAGTTGCCGACCCAGTGAACCGAGGAGCCCCCCACCGTCTTGCAAATCCACGTGGGGAATTCGGGTGCGTTCTTGACGAAACCCGCATCGCCCGAGCTGGTGCGCTTGTCCAGCCACGTCATCTGTTCGAGCGCACCGAATTCGTCGTTGACGAAATCGGTCAGCTTGAGGCGCCCCCCCGCCTCCAGCAGCACGACATCGATGCCCTTCTGAGCGAGTTCATTGGCGAGCGTGCCACCGCCCGCACCGGAGCCGATGATGACAACAACCGAGCCATCGTCATGGTCGTAGGTGACGGACGCAACGACATCATCTTCGTGTATATCGGTCATTGGTAGTTCCTTCTCGGCGCTTCGGCCACCGCCATTAGACCGCCGTTCACGGGGGACCTCAAGCAGACCCAACTCTCCTCACGCTCGCCCTTCGGAGTCGGGCCATGTGGGAAGTCTCCTACTCCGGCTTGGCAGCGCTAATCACCCACGACGAACTGTCCATGATAATCCTGCCGCGGTGAGCTCTCGTCGATTTCGAGCGTGGCCATGGGTGTTGGCCCTCTGCTGCGAGCGGGCACCTCCGACCTCAGAACTCATTCGTGCGCATCTGCTCGGCGATGTACTCCGCTTGGCGAATGGCCAACGTCACGATCGTCAACGTCGGGTTGCCGGCATTGTTGGAACTGAACTGGCTGCCATCCGAAATGAACAGGTTGGCGATGTCGTGGGTCTGGCCCCAGCCGTTGCACACGCCATCCGCAGGCTTCACGCTCATGCGGCAGGAACCGAGGTTGTGGGTCGACGGCATCGGCGGGCACTCGATGATAGTACGGGCGCCGGCCGCCTCGAGGATCCGCGTCGCGCATTTGTGGCCGTAGTTGCGGAGCACGAACTCGGTCGGGTGGGAGTCCATGTTGAGGACCGGGACCGGCAACCCGTGCTGATCCTTGTCGGTGGGGTGCAAGGTGACGTCGTTGGACGCCATCGGCATGTCCTCGCCGAGCACGGCGACGCCGCAGGTATACTGGTAGCCCTCGATCAACTCGCTGAATTCGCGGCCCCACGCGCCCGGATCGAGGAACGCGGCGTGGTACGGAAGGCCGAGCCCGAGCCCGGTGATGTAGAGCCCACCGGGAAAGCCGCGCGAGGGGTCGTGGCCGGCTTCATCGCGCACGATGCCGGGCGCGATGAAGCCCCGGTGCATGTTCACCGGTTTGTCGAAGATGCCGTAAAGGAACGCGAACATGTTGCGCATGTAGTTGCGCCCTACGTGGCCCGAACCGTTGGCGAGCCCATCGGGAAACTTCGACGTGGCCGACTGCAACAGGATCCGCGGGGTCTCGACGGAGTTGCCCGCCACGCACACGACCCGCGCTTTTTGAACCTGCTCGGCGCCCGCGCTGTCGACATACAGCACGCCAATGACCTTGCCGCCCTCGTCGTGTTGAATCTCGAGTGCCATGCACTCGGGCCGCACCTCGCAGCGGCCGGTCTCCTCGGCCTTGGGAATCTCGGCATAGAGCGTCGACCACTTGGCGCCCGACTTGCAGCCCTGCATGCAAAAGCCGATCTGATCGCAGGCGTTGCGGCCATCGCGCGGCACCATGTTCACCGCCACGTTGACCTGCGAGACCTGCTTGAAGCCGGCTCGACGCGCGCCGTGCATGAAGACCTTGGCGATGTTGCTCTCGGGCATGTGCGGCATGTCGTGGGTGCCCGAGACCCCCATCTTGTCCTCGGCGCGATCGTAGTAGGGCAGCATCTCGTCGAGCGAGACCGGCCAGTCGATCAGCGTCGCGCCCGGCACCTCGCCGTAGGTCGACCGCGCCCGGAACTCGTGCTCTTGGAAACGCACCGCCTGACCCGCCCAGTGCTGAGTGGTGCCGCCGACGCCCTTGGCGACCCAGGTCGGTGCCTCGGGGAATTTAGCCACCACCGGCGAGTTGCCCGTGCAGGTGCGGCGGTCATGCCACGTCAGCATGTCGTAGGCGGCATGTTCGTCGTTGACGAAGTCGGCGATCTTGCGGCGCGGACCGGCCTCGATCACGACCACGTTCACGCCTTTTTGGGCCAGCTCGTTAGCCAGCGTGCCGCCGCCAGCGCCCGAGCCGATGATCACGACCACGCTGTCATCGCCTTGGTCGAACGTGACGGACGCGACATCGTCGCTATGGGTGTCGGTCATTGGTCATGCCTCCCCTGTGCCTTTGATTGATTAGACCGCGCGCACGGGTTGGTCACAAGGGGCGCGCGCCGGCGGGCCATGAGCCGCACGCAAGAAAACGCCGGGGACCATGCCCCGGCGCCTCCAGACGAATATCGCGTTGACCCTCAGATCGTGTTGGCTCGCATCTGTTCGGCGATGTATTCGGCCTCGCGGATGGCCAGCGACACGATGGTGAGCGTCGGGTTGCAGCCCCCCGCGCTCGCGAAGACGCTGCCGTCGGCCACGAACAGGTTGGGAATGTCGTGGCTTTGGCCCCACTTGCTGACCACGCCATCGCGCGGGTTGTCGCTCATCCGGTTGGTGCCCATGTTGTGCGAGCCCGGCATCGGCGGACATTCGATCACGCGGCTTGCCCCGGCCGCCATCATCAGTTCGGTGCACCGCTTCATCGAGTGATTGCGCATCGCGATGTCGTTGGGGTGATCGTCGATATTGATGTTGGGAACCGGCAGTCCGTGCTGATCACGCTCGGTGTCGTGCAGGGTCACGGCATTGGTCTCGATCGGCATGTCCTCGCCATTGACGAAAATACCGGCGACATGGTTGTAAGCCTCAATGTCGTGGGTGTGCGCCCGGCCCCAAGCGCCCGGCTTCACGAAGGTCGAGAAATAGGGAAGGCCGAGCGAGATGGTGCCGAAGACATAGCCGCCAGCGAAGCCGCGCTCACCGTCGTGGCGCCACTCGTCCTGCACCAACCCCGACGCATTGGTGCCGCGATGGTAGTTGATCGGCTTGTCAAACACCCCGTAGGCGTAGCCGGTCATGTGCCGGGTCCAGTTCTTGCCAACCATACCCGACGAGTTGGCGAGGCCGTCTGGATACACATTCGACGCTGAATTCAAGAGAATCCGCGAACTTTCGACCGCGTTGCACGCCACCACCACCAGCCGCGCCTTTTGCAGCTGTTGATTGCCATAGCGGTCGACGTAGTTGACGCCGGTCACTTTACCCGAGGAGTCGTGCTCAATTCGCAACGCCATGCAGTTGGCGCGCAGTTCGAGGTTGCCGGTCGCCTCGGCCTTCGGAATCTCCGAGTACAGCGTCGACCATTTCGCGCCCGAGCGGCAACCGGACATGCAAAAGCCAATCTGATCGCAGGCGTTGCGGCCGTCACGCGGCTCGGAGTTGATCGCCATGTACGAGGTACTGACCTTCTCGTAGCCGAGGCGACGCGCGCCCAGGCTGACAATCTTGTAGTTGTTGGTCTCGGGCAGATGCGGAATGCCGTTGGTGCCGGTTACACCCATCTTGTCTTCGGCCTTGGCGTAGTACGGTTCGAGTTCCGATAGGCTGACCGGCCAGTCGATGAGATTAGCGCCCGCGATATCGCCATAGACCGAGCGGCCGCGAAACTCTTCCTCGTTCCAGCGTAGCGCCAGCCCGGCCCAGTGCACCGTCGAACCGCCGACCAATTTGCACACCCAGCTGGGCGAGTCGGCCCAGTTCCTGGCTATATCACCACTGCCGCTGACGGTGCGTTTGTCCACCCACGTGAACATGTCATAGGAGTCGTATTCGTCGTTGACGAAGTCGGCCAGCTTGAGGCGCGGCCCGGCCTCGATCACCACCACGCCGATGCCCTTTTCGCACAGCTCGTGCGCGACCGTACCGCCGCCCGCGCCGGAACCAATGATGACGACGACCGAGTCATCGTCATGGTCGAAGTTCACGGCTGCGACATCGTCATCGAATACATCATCGTCGTAGGTAGTCATTTCCTGCCTCCTCGACCTCGCGGGTCGGTTCTGTCGGTGCCCCGAGATTGTGCGCGGGACGCCATCTCAGCGCAAGTTTCGGCCACTGAACGGCGCGACAGCGACGCCGAATGCGGCTAACAATACCACGGTCCCAATTCAACCCAATGCCCCGCAGAGAAGATCGCGCCCCAAAGAGACGATAGAGGGACGATGACGAAACCTACGCCGCTGAGCGGACCGCGACATTCTCCAGCCGGGGGCGGCCCAGCCCGGCAGCTGGTTGTGCTGCTGCATGGCCTAGGCGCCGACGGCAACGACTTGATCGGGCTCGCGCCGCACTGGGCGGCCCGCTTGCCCGACGCCGCGTTTGTCGCGCCCAACGCACCGGAGCCCTGTGACATGGCGCCCGCCGGTTTTCAGTGGTTCAGCTTGCAAACCCTGTCACCGCCCGAGGTTGACGCGGGCGTCGCGCGGGCCGCTCCACTCCTCGACGCGTTCATCGATGAGGAACTCGCGAGCCTCGGGCTGAACGAGGACCGCCTAGCCCTCGTCGGCTTCTCCCAAGGGACGATGATGGCCCTCCACGTAGCACTACGGCGCGCCTGGCCGTGCGCCGGCATCGTCGGGTTTTCGGGCCGGCTCGCGAATGCCGCGAAGTTAGAGGCGGAGGTCCGGGCCAAACCTCCCATCTTGCTGGTGCATGGCCGCGTCGACGACCTCATTCCCATCACCTCGATGTTCGAGGCAGTCTCGAACTTGGGCGCCGCGGGGCTCAAGCTCGAGTGGCACGTTTCCGAAGGCGTCGGCCACGGCATCGCCGAGGATGGCCTGCGACTGGCGGGCGATTTCCTCGCGCGCGTGTTGAGGTAGCGGACGGCGACGCCAGCGGCTTTTGAAACAACGGCCAAATCGCTATAACTTGTGGCCTTGGCGAGCCCTGCGGGCGGGTTTGGTCCGACCGCTGACGCCGTTGAAGAGGGGGAGCCTGTGGCGCCGCCGCTTGAAAGCTGCCATGCGCTGGTGCTGAATGCCGACTTCCGGCCGATCAGTTATTTTCCGCTGTCTCTCTGGCATTGGCACGACTCCGTGCGGGCGGTGTTCGGCGAGCGGGTCAACGTTCTGTCCGAATACGATCGCGCCGTGCGCTCGCCGTGCTTCGAGGTGCGACTGCCGAGCGTGATCGCGCTCAAGCGCTACATCCAGCCGGCGCGCCGACCGGCGTTCACGCGCTTCAACCTGTTCCTACGCGACTCGTTTACCTGCCAGTATTGCGGCAGCCGCGATGAATTAACCTTCGATCACCTGGTGCCACGCTCCCAAGGCGGACGCACTACCTGGACCAACGTGACCTCCGCCTGTGCCGGCTGCAACCTGCGCAAAGGCGGCAGCACGCCCGACCAGTGCGGCATGCGACCGCGCCGCACCCCCCGAGTTCCGAGCGTCCATGAACTCCACGCCCTCGGCCGCGCCTTCCCGCCCAACTATCTGCACGACAGCTGGCGCGACTATCTGTACTGGGACACCGAACTCGAGACCTGATCTCCGGTCGCGAGCCGCCAAAGGCTACGCGTCGCGGCTGGCCAGCCGCTCCCTTCCCCGCCGCCTACAGCCGCTGCGAGAGCCAGATGGCCAGGCGGGTACCGCCCTTGATGCCGGTGCTCAGCAGTTCGTAACCCGGCGCATCGCGGGCCCCGTAGTCGAGCGCGGCGTCGCGGTGGGCGACCTCATCGGCGCGCGCCTCCTCGATGCTGGCGCGCAGGGCACTTTCGTCATCACCGAGCGCGGCCGCCTGGGCGGCGTAGTGCTCGTCGATCACCTCCTCGACCGCAGCCGTGCACGCCATCGCCGCCTTTTCACCCGCCAGCGCCGATGCCACCCCCAGCATGTGACCTGCCAGGTGCCAGAGCGGTGACAACGCTGTCGGACGCACCCGGCGCTCGGTCATCAGCCGGTTGAACATTTCGAGGTGGCGGGCCTCCTGCACCGCCATTTCGTGAATCGCCTCGACCGTGGGACCGCCACGCCGGCCCAGCACAGCGAGCTGGCCGGCGTAGATGCGCGCGGCGCCGTACTCGCCGGCCTGGTCAACCCGGATCATGCGCTCGATCACGCGATCGCGCGGCGGATCGCCGGGCAGGCGATCTTCAGCGGTGATTTTGGGCCGCTTATGCCGCTTCATCGGATGTGGATCGGTTAATTTGGTGCCAGGCGGCGGCCGCGGCGATGACGGCGAGAGCGAGCGACACGAGCAGGTTATAGCCGGCCAGCGAGACACCGAACAGCGACCACGGCACCTCATCGCAGCGGGCAAGAGGCGCCGCCTCTAACCGTACCTTCAGGTCCTCGATCGTCTCGACCTTCTCTAGGGTTCCGGTGCAGGCGGCGGAGGCTTGAAACCATCCCTCCTCGACCCCGACATGATAGAAAGCGATACCCGCGCCGACCGCGAATGCGAGCCCGCACAGTCCCAGCAGGCCCGGCGCCAACAGCCCGCCGAGTGCGCGAGTGTGGCCAGCGACACCGAACACGACGGCGCTAAGGCCGATCGTGGCAGCATAGGGATATCGCTGGTAGATACATAATACGCACGGATCGAGCCCGCCAACTGCCTGGAACAGGAAGACCGCGACGAGGATAGCGACGCTCGCAACCAAGATCATCATCGCCGTGGCGCGCGGCGACTCCAAGGTGGCTCCAATCCACGCGATCATCGGGCCAACGTAATGCGCCGGGACCAGCGGCGCTATGGGGGCAGCGCTTATATGAGGAAGCGGATGGCGGCAAACCCAGCGATCAGCATCACCACGAACACCGTCGTCACCAAGCCCAGCCGACGCTCGATGAACTCGCGGATCGGCTCGCCCATGTAATACAAAAGCGCGGCCTCGAGGTAGAAGCGAACGCCGCGCGAGAGCACCGAGGCGATCAAGAAGGTTGTGAAGTCGAGCTTGGCGACCCCGCTCGCGATGGTGATGACCTTGTAGGGAAAGAAGGTGACGCCGAAAAATGCGACGATCAGTGCCCCGTGCTCGTTGTACCCCCCACGGAACTCATCGAAGGCGTGTCCATAGCCGTAGAACTCGATGATCGGCGCGGCCAAGGCTTCGAAGAGAAAGAAGCCGATCACATAGCCGAGCACCCCGCCACCGACCGATGAGACGGTGCAAACGGTGGCGATCAACCACGCCCGCGCGCGCTTGGCCAGGATCATCGGCACCAGCATCACGTCGGGCGGGATCGGGAAGAACGCGCTCTCGATGAAGGCGATCAACCCGAGCGCCGGTATGGCATGCCGGTGCGCGGCAAGTCGCATGACCCAGTCGTAGAGCGCGCGCAACATCAGCAATACCCACCCGGCGCGCTCGGCGGCGCGACCTGCCGGCCCATAGCAGCCCATCCCGGCCTTGACAACGCCGACCCCCGGTGTGACGTACGATGTTCTATCCGACCGAGCGCAGGGCCAGAGACATCAATCTTTTAAACGGCTTAATTGCGCACGGGACAAGCGCGGCCGGCCCGCTATAGCAGCCCACCCCGACCCTGACGACGCTGCCCGCCGGCGTGACGTACGATGTTTAATCCGATCCAGCGCTCGGCTATGATCCCCCATCGTACCCGAGCCCCTGTGGCGGAATTGGTAGACGCGGCAGACTCAAAATCTGTTGTCCGCAAGGACGTGCCTGTTCGAGTCAGGCCAGGGGCACCAAGCTTTTCAACTGGTTAGCCGGAAGAGCTACCTCGAGAGACGACAGCGCCACCCGCCCGGGTAAGCGTGGGGTATGCAGCGAGGTTGGTTTCGACTTTTTATTGTGTGGCGATTGATTAGGCCGTCGTGCGGTAACTAAGCCGGCCTCTCTCCGGCTTGGCCCTGCTAGGATCGCCCGCTATATGACGGATGGTGCGACCATTCATGATGGCTTGGATTGGTTGCCGGGGTAGTTCGGCACACCCCTCTGGGGCACGTCGGGCCCTGTGGGATTTCGCGCACGCAGTGCTGGGGACCAGTCGTTTGGGATAAGCAACACAACCGTCCGCGCAACGGGCGCTGCCGAATGCATGGCAGGTTGAGCAACGGGCCGCGGACTGTTGAAGGGCGGATACGGTGCTCGCCAACCTTAGGCAGAGCTGAGCGGCGTCGGGCTCAATCGGCGTCAGGTTGGGCCTCGGGCGCTGCGGCGCGGAACCCCGCCAATTCGCCGCAGGCGACGTCGATCCGCTCGATGGTGGGACAGGCGGAGAGATCGCACTCAAAGTGCCTAGCGTTGTAGAGCTGCGGCACGAGAAACAAGTCGGCCAGCGCCGGGCGACCGCCGTGGCAGTACACCCCGGCCATCGGATTATCGTGCAGCAGGGCCTCGAAGGCAGCCAAGCCCTGGCGCACCCAGTGGCGATATCACTGCAGCTTGTCCTCCTCGCCGTGGCCGAGGTCCTTGGTCAGAAAGTTCATGACTCGGAGATTGTTGAGCGGGTGGATGTCGCATGCGAAGATCTGCGCCAGCGCCCGGACCCGAGGCCGGACGATGTGATCGGCCGGCAGCAGAGGTGGCTCGGGATGGATCTCCTCGAGATATTCGATGATCGCCATGGATTGGGTGATCACGGCCGCGCCATCGCCGAGGGCCGGAACCTGACCTTGGGGGTTGAGGCGAAGATAGCTAGGGTCGGACTGCTCGCCGCCACCGCGCACGAGGCGCGCCGCTACCGTTTCGTAATCTAGCTGCTTGAGGTTGCACGCGATGCGAACGCGGTAGGCAGCCGATGAGCGAAAATACCCATAGAGCTTCATGCCTCGCCCCCCGAAAGTCTCAGACGTCGACCCCAGGCGCCGTCCAGACCAGCGGGAACATCTCGCCGCCGAGGGGATCGCCGGGTGCCAGGTCGTGGCCGCGAATATCGGGCGAGATCAACCCGGGGCGTTCGGCATAGACCACGTTGTCGCCCACCCAACGGGTGACGTAGGCGCGCCGCCGGGGCCGACGCAAATTACCCGGCGAACCGTGCAGCGTGAGGGCATGAAAAGCGATGCAGTCGCCCGGCTCAAGATCCCACGACAATACCTGGTAATCGGCACGGTTCGCATCGATATCGGGCACCGTATCGAAGCCCGAGTCATCGTAGTAGTCGCCGCCATCGGCGAAGTAACGCGGAGCGAACCGCCGGCCCCAGCGGTGCGATCCCGCGGCAAACTCGACGCAGGTCGCGCGGTCCACTAGGTCGAGCGTCAGCCACAGGCCGCATACCTGATCGCCGTCGATCGGGAAATAGGGCAGGTCATGGTGCCACGGGGTACGCTCCGGCGTTCCCGGCTCCTTCACCAGCAGGTGGTCGTGATAGAAGGTGACGCGGTCGGCGCCCATCAGTTGGCCGGCGATGGCGGCCGCCGGCGAGTTCAAGGCGAAGTCTCCGAACTCCGCGATGCGCCGCCACATCACCAGATCGCCGAAGTAGAGGCCGGGTCCGCCCTCGGGCGTGTAGACCTTGACGTAGGGACCGGGATCGGCAAGGTCGCGCTCGATGCCGACGGCGAGCGTATCGAGCCACCTCCGGTCAAACAGGCCGCGCAGGCGGCAAACCCCGTCGCGCCGATAGGCGGCGATCGTGTCCTCAGGCAGCCAGGGCTCAGTCCGCGTCACAGGCGCATGTTAGCGCCCAGGTTGGCCGCGGGCCACGCGTTGCTCGATTGCGCCGAAGATCGACACGCCGGCCGCATCCAGCATTTCGATCATGCGCCGCTCCGCTATACACGACGATCCGAGCGCGCGATCGCGATTGGAGACGGTGCCCGAGCCGATGATGGTGCCAGAACCCAGCGCCCTGGTCTTGGCGGCATGGGCGATGAGTGTCGGGAAATCGAAGGTCATGTCGGCCCCCGCGTTGGGCCGGCCAAACAGCTCGCCGTTGAGATGGCTGAGGAGCGGCAGGTGACGCTTGGCGCCGTTCCATGACGGGCCCAGTTCATCGGGGGTAACCGCCACCGGCGAGAAGGCGCTCGCCGGCTTACTGTGAAAAAATCCAAAGCCCTTGGCGAGTTCGGCCGCGACCAACGCGCGCGGGCGCTTATTTGCGATTGGTGGCAGCGAGGTCGTCAAGGGACAGCAGTGGGGGCGGGTCATTATCCTCGCGCCCCGTCGTCGCGCCATCGGAAGCGCGCTCGCGCGATAGCCCGAGTACGGCTTGTCCCTCGGGCCGGGCGTCAGCGACCTGAACGTCTTCAATAGTCTCCCCGCGTTTGACGACCTTGTCGGCCGAGATGAGGATCTCGCGAACGTCCTCGTTGGCGCGGGCAAAGTGTGCCTCGAGATTACTGGTGCGCTTACGTAAGCGGCCGACATCGCTAAGCAGAAGCTGAACCTCGCGCTGGATGAGATGAGCTTGTTCCTGCATCCGCGCGTCCTTGAGGACGGCGCGAACGGTATGCAGCGTCGCCATCAGCGTGGTCGGCGAGACGATCCAGACCTTGGCACGGTACGATTTCTCGAGAACGTCATAGAAGTTGGCGTGAATTTCGGCATAGACCGCTTCGGAGGGCAGGAACATAAGCGCCGAGTCTGCGGTCTCGCCGGGCACTATGTAGCGATCGGCGATATCGCTGACGTGTTTGAGGAGGTCGGTGGCGAAGGCGCGCCGGGCCGCTTTTCGCGCGGGCTCGTCGATGGCGGCGCGCAGCGCTTGATAGCCTTCGAGCGGGAACTTGGCGTCGACGCCGATTGGCCCCGGCGGATTCGGCAGCAGGATCAGGCAGTCCACGCGTTTGCGGTTCGACAGAGTGAACTCGAACGCGTAGGCCGCCGGTGGCAGCGCGGCGATGACGAGGTCGTTCAGCTGGATTTGTCCGAATGCGCCCCGTGCCTGCTTGTTGGAGAGAATATCCTGCAGACTGACAACCTGGCTCGACAGCTCCGTGATGTTCTTTTGGGCTTGATCGATAACCGCGAGCCGAGTCTGAAGCGCGCCCATACCTTCGGCCGTCTTGGCCGCCGATGCCTGGAGGCTCTGCCCCATACGGTTGGAGACAGCGTCGAGCCGTTCCTCGACAGTCTTGTTGAGTGCGGCCTGGCTCACCACCATGTTCTCGGAGAGGGCTTGGAGCCGCCCGCTGATCTCGCCCTGAGAGCGCGCAAGCGCCTCGGTGGCGTGAGCAAGCTGAGTCGTTTGCGCGGTCGCGGCGGCATCGGCGCGCCGTCCCCGTCGCGCGATGAGCACGATGACCGCAAGCAGCACCGCGCCCAGCGCGGCGACGGCAATCGTGATGGTGAGAACTTGGCTGTCCACGGACGCTCAGGGAACGGGATTCACGGTAAGCACCCTGCGGCCGCCTTGACGGCGATGATCGCCATGACTACCTGTCTCCGGTATCGGTACGACCCGCCGCCGTTCGCGGCGAACGCGATGGTACTAGGCTCAACGAATGGCGATACGTTCCATTATTACGGCCCCCGACTCCCGACTCAAGGTCAAGTCGGCGGCGGTCGGGGAAATCGACGACCGAGTGCGCCAACTGATCGACGATATGTTCGAGACGATGTACGCGGCGCCCGGCATCGGTCTCTCGGCGGTTCAGATCGGCGTGCCCGAACGCGTGATCGTGATCGACGTCGCGCGCGAGGACGATCCCGTGGGCCCGCTCGCTCTCGTCAACCCCGAGATTCTGTGGTCGGCCAAGGAAACAATGAGCCATGAAGAAGGCTGTTTGTCGCTACCCGATCAGTTCGCCGAGATCGATCGAGCAACCACCATCAAAGTCCGCTACCTCGACCGCCAGGGCGATATACGGACCCACAAGGTCGACGGCATTCACGCCGCCTGCCTACAGCACGAGATCGACCATCTGTCGGGGAAGCTGTTCGTCGATTACCTGTCGTCGGTCAAGCGGAACATCATCCTGCGCAAGCTAGCCAAGGTGCGGAGGCTGGCCGAAGTGCCCGCCTGACGCGGCATGTCTGGTTTGCCGCTTGCCTTCATGGGTTCGCCCGATTTCGCGGTGCCGACATTGTCGGCGCTGCTCGACAACGGGCACACGATTGTTCGCGTCTACACCCAGCCGCCTAGGCCAGCCGGCCGGGGCCACCGCGCGCGCCGATCGGCGGTCCATGAGGCAGCGCTCGCATGCGCCTTACCGGTGGCGACGCCGGAACGTTTCGATGCCGCCGCGGTGCGCGAGTTCCGCGCACTCGAGATCGAGGCGGCGATCGTGGTGGCGTACGGGCTCATCTTGCCCGAGGCCGCACTCGCGGCGCCGACCCATGGCTGTATCAATCTCCATGCGTCGCTCCTGCCGCGCTGGCGCGGCGCGGCGCCGATCCAGCGCGCGATCCTGGCCAGCGACGAGGTCACAGGCGTGACGACGATGCAAATGGACGCAGGCCTGGATACCGGTCCCACGTTCGGCTACCGAATGGTACCCATTACGCCCGAAACCACATTCGGGAGTCTACACGACCAACTGGCTCAACTCGCGAGCAAGCTGGCGGTGGAGACGCTGGCCCGGCTCGTCGGGGCGAGGTTGACCGGGAGTGGATTGCGGCCAACGCCCCAGGATGAATACGGGATGACCTACGCGGCGCGCATTGCGCCGGTCGACCGCCAGATCGATTGGACCTGGTCGGCCGGCGCCATCGAGCGCCAGGTTCGGGCGTTCCATCCCTCGCCTGGCGCTTGGTTCTCGTTCGCAGGCGAGCGGATCAAGCTCTTGCGGGCTGACGTACTCGATCACCCCTCCGGTCAGCCGGGAACGGTGCTCAACGACCAGCTGACCGTTGCTTGCGGCGTTGGTGCGATTCGCATGCGAAGCCTGCAGCGGCCCGGCAAGCGCGCCCTCTCGTCGAAGGCCTTCCAGCGCGGTTTCGCTATGCCGGCCGGCGCGCGCCTCACGGTCTAATGCCGCGCTACAGGTTGACCATCGAATATGACGGCACGACCTTCGTCGGCTGGCAGCGTCAAGCCAACGGACCCTCGATTCAGGAAGCGATCGAAGACGCGATCGTGCGCCTGAGCGGAGAGTCGGCAACGCTCGCAGGCGCGGGCCGTACCGACGCCGGGGTTCATGCCCTGGGACAGGTCGCCCACCTCGACCTGGGGCGCGAGCTGGAACCGGAGACACTCATGCGCGGCATCAACTTTTACCTCCGTCCCCAGCCCATCGTGGTGCTGTCGGCCGAGTTGGCGGCGGCCGATTTCCACGCTCGTTTCTCGGCTACCGCCCGGCGCTACCTCTATCGCATTGTCAATCGCCCCGCGCCACCGACTCTGGATCGCGGCCGCACCTGGCACATGCCCGCGCGCTTGAACGCACGAGCCATGCACCGAGCGGCGCAGGCCCTGATCGGACGGCACGACTTCACCACCTTCCGGGCCAAGGCCTGTCAGGCCGAATCGCCGGTCAAGACGCTCGACGAGCTGCGGGTCACCCGGCATGGCGATGAAATTCACATCGAGACGAGCGCGCGTTCCTTCCTCCATCGCCAGGTTCGCAATATGGTGGGTACTCTCAAGCTGGTCGGCGAGGGCAAATGGACGCAGGATGACGTCGCGTCCGCCCTCGCCGCCCACGACCGCGCCGCTGGCGGCCCAACAGCCCCGCCCGACGGCCTTTATCTCGTAGAAGTGCTGTACTGATCGTGGCGGCAGTGGTCCCAAATGCCCGTCCGTGGCGGGCGAAAACAGCTTGGGACCGGCCTGATCAACAAAATCAAGCGGACCTTGCGCTTCGATAATTACTTGGCGTTAGAAATCATGCGATATCCCGCACACCTCGTCCCTGACGACAACGAGGCGCTGTGGGTGACCAGCCCCGACTTCCCCGAACTCGCGACGTTCGGAGCCGATGAGCCCGACGCTCTCGATCAGGCGCGCCGTGCCTTCATCGCCGTCATCTCACAATATATGGTCCCTGGGGGCTCGATGTTTCGCCGCCCTCGCCCGCGCGGGACTGCCGTGGATGATGCTGCCGCCGCTGGTCTCGGCCAGGGTGGCGCTCTACCAGGCGATGCGCGAGTTCGGTCTGAGCAACGTGCAACTCGCGCGCCGGCTCGGGGTCACGGAAACCATCGTGCAGCGCCTCGTTGACCCGACCCACGCCAGCCGCATCGAGAAGCTGGATCAGGCGCTGGCGGCGCTGGGCAAGTCCTTGGACGTCACCTTGCGTCAAGCTGCTTAGGCGGAGGGCACTATGAAGGTATGAGAAGTTCGCCTGGCGGGGCCGGGCGTCGCCACGTCCGATGGGGCAGGGGTTCAACGAAACCGGCTGATCAGCGGGCTGACGCTGCCCGACCTCGACCCTTTTCTGTTGCTCAACTCCTTCGATTCCGGTGAGAGCGCCGACTACATCGCCGGTTTCCCCGCCCACCCCCACCGTGGCTTCGAAACCGTGACCTACATGCTGGCCGGCCACATGCGCCACGAGGACAACCAGGGTAACGCCGGCACGCTCCGCGCCGGCAGCGTGCAGTGGATGACGGCGGGGTGCGGCATCGTACACTCCGAGATGCCGGAGCAGGAAGAAGGCCTGACGAGCGGCTTCCAGCTGTGGGGCAATCTGCCGGCAGCCGAAAAAAAGTGTGCGCCGCGCTATCAGAACATCGGGCCGGCGGATGTCCCCGAGATAGAGCGGCAGGGCGGCGTTAGCATCCGCATCATCGCCAGCCGGCCGCTGAACGAGCCGGTAGAGCGCTATGGCCCCTTCGTTATGAACAACCGCTAGGAAATCGTCCAGGCAATTCACGACTATCAGAACGGCGCGTTCACGTAAGCGTCGGCGAGGCTCAAGCCACTGCCCGGGCCGCGAAGTTGATGATCAGCCCGAGAAGGACGTCGATGACGACGATCCCGGCGGCCACGTAGGCGCTGGTCATCAGCGCCGTGCGGGCGATAAACCACTGATAGAACAGAACCGCCGCCAGGGCCGCCAAATTCAACACCACGCCCAAACCGGTCTCGGCGCCCAGCGCCGCCGCGATCGTGGCGGCCACCCCGAACAACGCCCACTGCACCACATTGGCCCAGTTGTAGGCGACGATGAAGCTCACGTACTGGCTGCTCACGTTGAGCAAACGGGCGAGCAGTATCATCAGCAACGGAAAGGCGACCCAGCCCACGACGTAGGCACCAATATCGACCACCAGGCCCGGCCCGGGATCGGCCGGTGGCGCCCCCTCGGCGACCGGCGCGGTGGGGCGGATCAGGCGAATGTAGATGTAGATCGGCGCGACGATGGCAGCCGCAAAGAAAGACCGCCAGAACCCCTCGATGGTGAGCGAAAAAAAGCGCATGCCCGAGGAGTCAAGCCGCGCCAGGCGCCAAGCGCCATAGATCGAACTATAGATCTCGGCGCGATCGGGGATCATGGCGCGAGAAACCTCTCGATCACCGCCGCGTAAATGTCGGTCAGGGTCGCGAGGTCGGCGAGGGAAACGTGTTCATCGACCCTGTGCATGGTCTGTCCGACCAGCCCGAACTCGACCACCGGGCAATAATCCTTGATGAACCGGGCATCCGATGTTCCACCGGTAGTGCTGAGCGCGGGTCGCCGCCCCGTCGCCGCACCGACGGCTTCGGCCACCGTCTCGCTGAACGTCCCAGGCAGAGTGATGAACGCTTCACCCGACACCGAGAGCGTGAGTTCGTAGTTCCCGCCCACGGTATCGCAGCGTTCGCGCAGCCATGCGCTCAAGTCGCGCGCGGTATGGCGATCGTTGAAGCGGATATTGAATGCCGCGCTGGCCTCGGCCGGAATCACGTTGGTGGCCCGATTGCCAACGTCGATCGTCGTCACCTCGAGGTGGGAAGGTTGAAAATGCTCGCTGCCGTCGTCAAGCGGGCGGCCGGTCAGCTCGGCCAACATCGCGAGCAACCGGCTGATCGGATTGTCGGCCAGCTGAGGATAGGCGACGTGACCCTGGGTGCCCCTGACCGTGAGGTGGCCATTGAGGCTACCGCGCCGGCCGATCTTTATCATGTCGCCGAGGCGTAGCGGGTTGGTAGGCTCGCCGACAAGGCATGCATCGATGACCTCACCCCGCTCGGCCATCCAGCCCAACACTTTCACCGTGCCGTTGACGGCCGGTCCCTCCTCATCGCCTGTTATCAACAGACTAACGGAACCGCGCGCAAGGCCGCCATGGGCGCCCAGGTGACGTGCCAGCGCCGCCACGAAACAAGCGATGGCCCCTTTCATATCTGCGGCGCCCCTGCCCCATACCATGCCCTCGACGACCTCCGCAGAGAACGGTTCGATGCGCCACGCCGAAACGTCTCCGGTCGGGACGACATCGGTGTGGCCGGCATAGCACAGGTGCGGCGGGCCGGTGCCGAGCCGCGCGTAGAGGTTGTCGACAGCAGCCGTCCCGGGCTCGGAGAAGCGAAGCCGATGGCAGACGAAGCCGAGCGGCTCGAGCGCCCCCACCAGAACGTCCAGCGCACCGGCGTCCTCGGGCGTCACGCTGGAGCAGCGGATAAGCGCCTGGGCGAGCGGCAGCGGATCGAGGGACGGCGCGGGCGTCACGGCGTGGTGATAAACGCTGCCTCCGAGGGGGTCAACTAGCTGGCGGTCATGCCCCTCGGGGCCGTGCGCGCCTGCTAGCCATCGGCTATACTCGTGACCATATAGCTAGGCAGGTCGAGTCGCCACGGCAATTAACCACGAAGGCATTTGACATGTTCATCCAGACGGACGCCACACCAGACCCGGCAACAATTCGCTTCCTGCCCGGCCAAGAGGTGCTGCCTTCGCGAGCAGTCGAATTCGACGATGAAGCGGCTGCCGCCGGATCCCCTTTGGCACGCCGGTTATTTCAGATCGACGCCGTGCGGCGGGTCGGACTTGGTCGCGACTTTGTGTCGGTGACCAAGGATGGCGAGACCGAGTGGCAACATCTCAAACCGCAGGTCCTCGGCGCCATGGTCGAGCACTTCATGTCTGGCGAACCCGTCCTCTCCGACCCCGCCGACGCACCCAGCACTGCTATGACGGGGGAAACTGACCTCGATAGGGACGATCTCAGCGAGATGGCGGCGCAGGTCCGCGAGTTGATCGATACCCGCATCCGCCCCGTCGCGGAGCAGAGCGGCGGTGAGGTCTTGTTCCGCGGACTGAAGAACGGTACCGCCTACCTCGAAATGTCGGGCGGCGCGACGACGCTCCTGACGGGTATCCGCAACATGGTCCGCCACTATGTACCCGACATCCTCGATGTCCGCGACTACCGGGACGCGATCCCCAAACCAGGCCTCGACACGGCCGAGGGCAAGGCCATCCAGTCGTTGCTGAACGACCAAATCAACCCGTCGGTGGCTAGCCACGGCGGCCACATCGCGCTTGTCGACGTGCGGGAGGACACGGTTTACATCCGGCTCGAAGGCGGCTGCCAGGGTTGCGGTATGGCCGATGTGACCCTCAAGCAAGGCATCGAGGTCGAGATCAAGCGGGCGGTGCCGGCCATCCTGGCCGTCCTCGACGTGACTGACCACGCGGGCGGCACCAACCCCTACTACCAGCCGGGCAAATAGAGAGCGAGCGCCTACCGGGCGCGGGAATCGGTCGCCTCCTGCTGCTGATCCCGACGGAGTCGTACCGCGTCAGCGACTTTCTTGCGGCGGCCGAGCGGGTTGGCGCCATCGTGACGGTGGGTTCGAACCGACGCCAAGCCCTCGAACACCTCTCCCAGGGCGGCACGACCCGGCTCGACTTCACCAATATCGAGCGGGGCGTCGAGCAAATCGCGACCTATGCCCAAGCTCACCCGCTACGTGCGGTTCTCGCCACCGACGAAGCGACGACCGTGTTGGCCGCCGCCGCCGCCGCCGCGCTTGATCTGCGATGTAACCCGCCCGAGGCCGTGCGCGACTGCATCAACAAATACCGCTTGCGGTGTCGCCTCGCCGACGCCGGATTGCCCTGCCCCGGCTTCCGTCGCGTCGGCCGGGATGAGGACGCAGCACTGCTGGCGCCGGAGATCGACTATCCCTGCGTCCTCAAGCCTCTGTCGCTATCGGCCAGCCGCGGCGTGATCCGAGCCGACGACGAGGCTGGGTTCGTCTCAGCGTTCCAGCGTATCGGGCGCCTGCTCGACGATCCAGCAACCACGACGCCCCGGGAGACACGTCGGTACATTCTGGTCGAAGATTACGTGCCGGGAGTCGAGGTCGCGCTCGAAGCCCTGCTCGATGACGGCGAATTGCAGCTCTTGGCCTTGTTCGACAAACCCGATCCCTTGGTAGGGCCGTTCTTCGAGGAAACGCTCTACATCACGCCCTCGCGCCTGGCTCGCGCCGTCCAAGACGCGATTCTCGCTGCCGTCGCCCAGGCGGTCAGCGCGCTCGGCTTGTGCGACGGCCCGATCCATGCCGAACTTCGGCTCGGGCCGCGCGGGCCGGTCGTCATCGAGCTAGCGCCGCGCTCAATCGGCGGCCTATGCGGCCGAACGTTGCGCTTCGGCGTCGGGATGAGCCTCGAAGAGCTGATCGTGCGCCACGCCCTTCGATTGCCCATCGAGTCACTGGGGCGCGAGCGCTCGCCAGCAGGGGTCATGATGCTGCCGATTCCCCGCGCCGGCCGGCTCCGCGCCGTCGAGGGCCTCGAGCGGGCTCGGTCCCTACCGGGGATCGAGGACATCACGATCACGATCCATCTGGGACAGCCGGTCGTGCCGTTGCCGGAGGGCCACCGCTATCTCGGATTCGCCTTCGCCCGTGCGGAAACCGCAGCGGCGGTCGAGACCGCGCTTCGAAACGCCAACGCGGCGCTGCGCTTCGACATCGGGGAATGAGATCGCGCGCCGCGCGGGCGCGACATTTAGTCGCGCAGCAGCTCGTTGATCGAGGTCTTGGCGCGAGTGCCGGCATCGACCTTCTTGACGATAACGGCACAGTAGAGGCTGGGAACCGCGTTACCGGACGCCGAGGGCTTGCCCGGCGTTGAGCCCGGCACCACTACCGAGTACGCCGGCACCCGGCCGTAGTGAACCTCGCCGCTGGCGCGATCAACGATCCGGGTCGAAGCGCCGATATACACCCCCATGGACAACACCGCCCCCTGCTCGACGATCACGCCCTCGGCCACCTCCGAGCGTGCGCCAATGAAACAGTCGTCCTCGATGATGACGGGCTCAGCCTGAAGCGGTTCGAGCACGCCGCCAATGCCGGCCCCGCCCGATATGTGGCAACGGCGACCGATCTGGGCGCAACTTCCAACCGTGGCCCAGGTATCGACCATGGTGCCACTGTCCACGTACGCCCCGAGGTTCACGAAGCTCGGCATCAGAACAACGCCTGGCGCGATATACGCCGAATGACGGACGACGCATGAAGGCACGGCGCGAAAGCCCGCCGCACGGAAACGCGCCTCATCCCAGCCGTCGAACTTGGAAGCCACCTTGTCGAACCACGAGGCGGCACGCCCCGGCCCTCCGGCGATGGCGCTCATGTCGTTGAGGCGGAACGACAGCAACACCGCCTTTTTCAGCCATTGGTTGACCGACCAAGCACCGTCGTTTTTCTCGGCCACACGGAGCCGGCCCGCGTCGAGCTCGGCGAGCACGTGGGTAACCACTTCCCGCACCTCGCCGCCAGTCGACACGCCAATGTCCTCGCGCCCTTCCCAGGCAGCATTGATCGTGGTCTCCATCGCCGTCGTGCTGGTCACCCGGTATTTTCCTCCAGCCAGGCCACCAGATCGTCGGTGACATGGTGAATATGGTCGCCCTCAGCGCCCTCATGGCCATACGGCTCGTCGTTGCGAATCCACACGGTCTTCATGCCGAGCGCTGCGGCGGGCTCCAAGTTGCGCGCGATATCGTCGAACATAATCGCCCGTTCCGGCTTGATTGCGTGGCGTGCGACGAACCTGCGATAGGTCTCGGGGTTCGGCTTCGGCACATAGTCGGCTGCGGCGATATCGAAGACCGCCTCGATATGATGGCGCACGCCGAGGCGGCGCATGACCCGATCGGCGTGGTCAGTCGATCCGCTCGTGAAGACGACCTTTCGCCCGTTCAGGCGCGCAAGCGCGCTGTCCAACTCTCCGTTGGGCGGTAGCCACGTGACATCGATATCGTGGACATAGTCTAGAAACTCGTCGGGATCAGTGCCGTGCAGCAACATCAAGCCGCGCAGGGTGCTGCCATGGGCATGGTAGTAGGCGGTCTGAAGCCGTCGCGCCTCGGCCCCATCTAATTCAAGCGCGGTGGCGACGAACTGGTTGATCCGTTGTACGACCTGGGAGAACAGGTTATAGCGGGCGTGATAGAGCGTGTTGTCAAGGTCGAAGACCCAGACATCGAAATCGCGCATCTGAGCGTCGGCCGATGGCTTCATCAATCCCGGCATAGTCTTGCACACCCCGTTTCGCGACCGGAAGTGTCGTCGCCGCACCACGGTGGGGCAAGAACTAAATCCCACACCCTTTTCGAGCGCCGAGCACACGGACGGCTTGGCTTCGGTCGAAGCCCGATTCTTAAACGCTTTTGGCGGACCCCGACGATACGTTGAATCGAAGTATGACTAGGTTCGCATATGCGAAAATTCGCGGTGCCGGCATCGCTTACCGATGGAACACATCTGGCCGTGCTGGGCGCCGGATTTGAATCGCTGATCGGTGGTTTCTCCGGGCACGCACTGATCGTCGACCGCGATCTCCAGCCGACCGCCAACAACGACGCGGCCGGCCCGCTTCTCGCCGCGCTGGTCGGCGACCAAGGCCCAACCTGGCCGATCTCCTCGCGGTGGTGCGGGAGATCGAGCACAAGAGCCTCGAGTTCGTCACTCAGGCGTCTCTCCCCATGGCCACACTTATGGAGCCGCTGGTGCGCCGAATCATCGACTCCAGGAACGGCAAGTCGGTGACCTCGCTGGCATCGTCAGCCAGGCTCAAGATAAGAACGGCGACCGTGTTGCAGCGCAGGGTCGCCAAGGTTCCCCGCCACTCCCTCGTGAGCCCCCAGGGCGTCGACTATCCCCTCTCGGAGGATGAGATGGCGTGGCAGGTCGAGTTCTTTATGACCTGAGCCGCCCCATCAGTCGCGCTTCAGCATGGTGCCGACGCCCTGCTCGGTGAAGATCTCGAGCAGCATGACGTGGGGGATGCGGCCGTCGAGAATGTGCGCCGCGCCGACGCCGTGGGCGACCGTGTCCAGGCATGTCTCAACCTTGGGAATCATGCCCCCTGCGATGGTGCCACTCGCAATGAGGCGGTGCGCCTCGGCGGCCGAAAGCGCCGCGATCAGTTTGCCCTCGGTGTTCAGGACGCCTGAAACGTCGGTGAGCATCAGCAGCTTACGCGCATTGACCGCGGCCGCCACGGCGCCGGCCGCCGAATCGGCGTTGATGTTGTAGGTCTCCCCATCAGCGCCGATGCCAATCGGTGCGATCACTGGAATTACCGCAAGGCGAGCCAAGGAGTCGAGAAGTTCGGCGTTGACCTTAACCGGCTCGCCGACGAAGCCGAGATCCTGCCGTGCGCCGGCGCCCCGGTGCTCAAGCTTGCGCGCCTCGATCAGGCGGCCGTCCTTGCCCGATATACCGATCGCCTTGCCCCCCGCGGTGCCGATGGTGGTGACGATCTGTTTGTTGATGGTGCCCGAGAGCACCATTTCCACGACCTCGACGGTGGCCCGGTCGGTGACGCGCAGGCCATCGACGAAGGTGCTCTCGATGCGCAATCGATTGAGCATGGCGCCGATCTGCGGACCGCCGCCGTGGACGACGATCGGGTTGATGCCGACCTGCTTGATGAGAACCACGTCGCGCGCAAAATTGAGGCTGAGGTCAGCGTCGCCCATGGCGTGCCCCCCATACTTGATGACGAATGTCTCGCCAGCGAACTGCCGCATGTAAGGCAGCGCCTCGGACAGCGTCGCGCCGGTCCGCAAGTAGCGCCGAAGATTCACCTTGTTGGAGGTTTCCATGGGCTGCGTCCCCGGCCCAAAGATGACTCGTGGGCGGGCCGAGGGGTTATAGAAGATCAGCGCGGCAGCGCCAAGCTCGCAAGCTCGGCGCGCAGTAAGGGCATGCCCGTCCCCGCCCTTGCGCTGGTGGCGATGATCTCCGGGTGGGCG
>Ga0315339_1001181_pt1 | contig 24868 bp, 19 predicted proteins | sample ASW17metaG_FD_204514 | JGI IMG/M metagenome (GOLD analysis project Ga0315339, IMG submission 204514) | Ammonia-oxidizing marine archaeal communities from Pacific Ocean, United States - ASW #17 | ecosystem: Environmental > Aquatic > Marine > Oceanic | place: USA: California | collected 2016-12-05
TCATCGACCGATGCGCCGTCGGAGGCCATCGTCGCCCCGGATCCGAGCATTTCAAGACGAGGGTCAAAGGATAGATCGGAGCTGCAGGAACCATCGCTATCGAGGTTGTGGCCGCTCACCGTCAAGGTTCCCTGAACCTCACAATCACTGACCATCGTTCCAGAGTCGAACACGATGGTGTTCGACAGCCCGACCGCGGCGCCGGAATCTATGAACAGACCACTGGCATGCTCGCCGGCCTCGTTCCCATACAGAGTGGCATTGCGAACGGAGGCAACGACGGATTGGCGCAAGTACACACCGCCGCCTGCCTGATCGGCCACGTTGGAGGCGAATGTGGAGTTCTCGACAACCAGCGACGCATCGCTGCTCAGCAACGCTCCGCCCTCGCTGCCGGCGTAGTTGCCCGCGAAGGCGCTCCGTTTGACGCTGCTACTACCGTTGCTGAGATACGCGCCGCCACCCTGCAGTGCCGTGTTGAAGATGACCTTTGACCCGTGGATCTGCACCATCGAGGCATCCGCCACGCAAATCCCGCCCCCCGCCACCTGAGCGTGGTTGTCCCTCACCATCGTGTCCTCGAACGTGATGCTTGCGAGGCGCACGTTGGCGAACACGGCTCCTCCCGAGTGTCCCGCCGCGTTGCCCTCGAACCATCCGTCGGTCACCAGCAGCGACCCCTCCTGCAGCATGAGCCCCCCGCCGTGTCCGTTGGTAGTCTCGCCTGCCGTGTTGCCCAGCAGCCTGAACCCGTCGAGGGTCAGGTCGCACCGAGCTGCATAGATTCCGCCGCCACCTTCCGCCCGATTGTCGGTGACTTCGCCGTCGCGCACCATCAGCTCACGGTCGAAGCAGGCCATCGCACCGCCGTAGTGCCCTGCCCGATTCGAATCGAACGTCGCGCCCTCGACGATCACCGGGCCACCGCCACTCAAGAAAGCCACGGCAGCGCCATGACCTCCTGCCCGGTTTCTGCTGAAATCTCCGCCGGTGATGCTATCGGCAGCCCCGGAGCTACTGACGGCACCTCCCCAACCTTGCGCAACGTTCATCGAGAAGTCCGTGTCCTGCAGGGTCAGCGTTGCCCCGCTCCCGCTGGCGATCGCACCCCCCGAACCTGCGTCGGCACGGTTGAAATCGAAGAGCGAAGAGACTGCGGAGAAGCTCGCGGCTACCGAGTTGTAAACCGCACCGCCAGTGTGAGCCGCAAAGCACTGGGTCACCAGGACATAGTCGAGGCTCGCGCGACCGGAGTTGTAAATGCAGCCGCCTCGCGGATTGGGATCCGGCGAGGTGAGCGTCTCATCGCCGGGCTCCGCAGTCTCGCCATCCGGCTCCGCAGTCTCGCCATCCGGCTCCGCAGTCTCGCCATCCGGCTCCGCAGTCTCGCCATCCGGCTCCGCAGTCTCACCGTCCAGCTCCGCAGTCTCACCGTCCAGCTCCGCAGTCTCACCGTCCAGCTCCGCAGTCTCACCGTCCAGCTCCGCAGTCTCACCGTCCAGCTCCGCAGTCTCGCCACCCGGCTCCGCAGTCTCGCCACCCGGCTCGACGATCTCACCACCGCTACCCCGCAGGGTGACGCGAGAGAGTTGCAGATCGCCCTCGGCGGCCACCGTGATCACCGGACCACCGTTCGCTGTGATTACGGCGGCGGAGGGGTTGGCCGTCGCCGATGCTCCCGAAATGCTGACCGCATGGTCGACGGTAAACCGCCCGGTGTAGGTGCCGGTATCCAGGGTGATCCGAGCGCAGCCACGGCGAATCGCGTCGGCGATGCTGTCACCACTGTTCAGCGCACACGACTGTGACGCCACTTGCGAAGGAGCGCTCCCGAGCGCGCACGCCAAGCACGCTGTGAGCACCAGTCGAGTGAGCATCGTCTTCCTCCAGAACCGCTGCCGCCAGGCATCTGGCGATGTCGGCGTCCGTTGGCGCGCTGGGGACCGGGAATCGCACGGCGACAAGCGAGCGCTTCACGGTCCCTCACCGTAGCGTCGCGAATATACAGCGCCACGGGAAGTAGTCAACGACCGCCCGCGTCTCCGAACCCACCCGAGCCCGATCCGGTAGGATCTGGCGAAATGGACTGCCAAGTCGTAGGGGAGCTTCGATGAAGACGGAGTCGCAAATCCTGGTCGTCGCACTACTGTCGGCAGCACTCACCTCGGGAGCCGAGCTCGACGTGCTGGCAACAGAACCCGACCACGCCGCCCGAACGGGGTCCGCGGCGGCGAGGCTGCGGGTCAAGCTACAACAGCCCGCACCGTCCGTTCTTCGTGTGGAGCCGATGCAACTCGAGCTCGAAGTCGGCGAGACAGCCCAAATCAACGCCACCGTAGTCGATGCCGAGGGCAACGTCGTGAGCGCGCCGGTGCTGTTCCTGTCGATGTCGCGGCGCGCTGTGACTGTCGAGCAGGATGGGCGCGTCGAGGCTAGGCGCCCCGGCGAGTTCACCATCATCGTCCGGGTTCCGAGGGCGCCGGACGCCGACCCTGCCGCGGGCGACGCGCTGCTGGAAACGACCGTGCACGTAACAGTCGCTCAGCCGGAGATCGTCGAATTGACGTTCATCGACCCACCGACACGCTTCTACGCGGGCTCGACTGCGCATCTGGAAGTTCGAGCCATCGGCGCCGACGGCGCCATCCGCCGGGATCCCGAGGTGCGTTACTCGACGGACAATTCGACAGTCGCCACCATTGATCGTCGGGGCAACGTCGCGCTCTTGGGCGAGGGAACTGCAGAGCTGGTGGCCCGCTCGGGGAACGCCCGCGCATCGCTGGCCATCGCCGTCGAGCACAACCCGATCGCCGCTCTAACGCTCGACGCCAGCATGACGGAAGCACGAACTGGCGACATCATTCGCTTCACCGCCACGCCTAGAGACAGCCAGGGAAATCCAGTTCCGGAGGCGCCGGTTCTGTACACGTTTCGCGCCAAGACCGTCGCACACGACGCCGGCGAGCCGCCGTCCGGCATGATCACCGAAGAAGGGCAGTTCGTCGCCGATCTTCCCGGCGACTACACCATCGTGGCGGTTTCAGGCGGCGCGTCCGCCGTCCGCACCGTGCACATCGAGCCGCGCAACGCGCGGCGGGGAATCGAGCTCGTCGGCCACGGCCCGGTGCGCGATCGTTTCGGCTCAGACCTGTGGGTTTGGGAGGCAGCGGACGGCCGCGACTACGCGGTCACCGGCACCTGGGGTGCCGAAGGCCACGCCTACTTCTGGGATGTCACCGACCCCGCGAACATGAAGATTGTCGACAAGGTGCAGGTCGACGCCCGCACCGTCAACGACGTCAAGATCTCTGATGACGGACGTATCGGAGTAATAAGCCGCGAGGGGGCCTCGACGCGGCGCAACGGGCTGGTAATCCTCGACGTATCGAACCCGGCGGAGGGGGTGCGTGTGTTGTCCCGCTTCGACGACCAGCTCACCGGTGGCGTCCACAACGTGTTCATGTACGACGATCACGTGTACGCGCTTTCGGCCGGCCAGCGGTACGACATTATCAACATCGAGGATCCCGGCAACCCGCATCGTGTCGGCAGCTTCGAGCTCGACACACCCGGACACGCCATCCACGACGTCTGGGTCGAAGACGGTGTCGCCTACTCCTCCAACTGGGCCGACGGCGTTGTGGCCGTCGATGTCGGCGGTGGCGGCAAGGGCGGCTCGCCGCGCAACCCGGTGATACTCGGTAGCTACGCCTATCCCGGCGACTGGAACCACGCGGCGGTGCCCTACGTCAGCAAGTCGACCGGCAAGCGTTACGTGTTCGCGGGCGACGAGGCAGCCCGTGGCCGCCCGGGGCGTCCGGAGTTCTCTGAGGGAACACCCGGCTACGAGAACGAGCCCGAGCGCTTCAAAGGCTGGATCCACATCATCGAGTGGGACGACTGGGCCAACCCGAAGGAAGTGGCCCGCTACGAGGTGCCGGAGGCGGGGACCCACAACATCTGGGTCGAGGACGACATTCTCTATGTCGGCTACTACGCCGGCGGTCTGCGCGTTGTGGACGTTTCCGGCGAGCTCATGGGCGACTTGTATCGTCAGGGACGCGAGATCGCCTACTTCAAGACGCTCGACCCGGAGGGCTTCGTGCCGAACGCCCCGCTAGTATGGGGCGCTCAGCCGTACAAGGGGAATATTTTCTTCGTCGACGGTCACTCGGGTCTGTGGGCGGTGCGGCTCGTCGATGCCGAGATCGTGGAGGCATCTCGCGAGTGATCCACCTCCGGTTCTCAGCTCCTCAGCACTGCGCCGCCTCTCCCATTCGCCTAGGGATCAGTGGGCCGGGCCGAAGAAAACGGCGTTGAGGAACAGCAGGTTCAGCCCGTCGGTGTAAGCGCGGAAGTTAGGCTCTTCCGCGAATGCCACCACGTGGCCGCTGCCAAGCGGCTGGTGCATCAGATAGGCGGTATCGGCGAATGTGGCGGCGGAGTCAGGCCAAACGAAACCGCTCAACACGAGATCATCCTCGCCGGAGTAGAGCGCGACGTTGGTACCGTCGGTTATCTCGAGCGGGCGGAACACGTTACCGGTGTCGACCATGACGTTGGCGTCACCGTCATAGCCTGCCGACAGCCAATGGTCGGGATCGAGCTGCACTCGGAAGATCGCCCCCGGTACACGGTACGGCAGTCGCGTCTCCTGCCCCTCGGTGCCTTCCAGCCGGCCGTCGCGTAGCTGGCGAGCTGTAGACAGCAGCCCGGCGCTCTCGTTAGTGAGCCATGCTGTGGCATCGCGGAACGTGATCAGGGTGCCGCCAGCCCGCACCCAGCGGCGGATACGCTCGGTCCCGGCTCGCCCTAGAACTTCACCGTAGTCGCCGCGCCGTGGATGAGGTAGCACCAGCACGTTGAAGTCATCGAACGAGTCAGCTACCAGCCGACGCGTCGGAATGACGGTCACCGGATAGTCGTAGGACTGCTCGAGCAAGTAGCGAGTCCATCCGGCTGACGAGGGATCGGTGGGGATGTCGTAGGCGATCGCCACCTTGATCGGTGGGATGAACCGCACCTGCGGGCTGCCAAAGTTGATGCCCTCTTCGACCCACGATGAATCGACGGCGTAGATCTGCGCACCGGTATCAGCCGCAACGCGCTCGAGCGTCGCGTGCAGAGTCTCGGGATTCTCCTTCACGGCAACGATCAGTGAGCCACGCGGAAAACCTACGCCGTCCGCCTGCATCGTCGCGTCGGCTGTCCGCACCCGTAGTCCCTCGCGCAACATGCGCGCCAACGCCCGAGCGGTATCGTTTTGCCCCCACGGCAACAGGTATGCGAGCTGCGCGACGCCGCCGTGCACGCGACCCACAGGAGCGGGAGGCTCGGTGAGCAACAGAAAGTCGCCTGCCGATGGGCTTTCTGCCTGATAGGCGTCGAGATCGTGGATCAGCGGCAGCGACCAGGCGCTGATGTCGTAGATCTGATGATCCAGGCCCGCGGCGTATCGACGCAGTTGCTCGTCGACGAACGGCTGATCCATCGGCAGATCCTCGACCATCAGCATTTTCACCAGGTGCTTGGTCGGCTGCGCCAGCGACACGACGTACGTTCCGGCCTCGAACTGCTGCTCGCCGACGGGCCCTCCGTAATAGTCGCGCACCCGTTGGTTGGTGAACGGTGCTGTCGCCCGCTTCACCTCTATGCCCTGCGCCATGAGCAAAGCCGCCGTACGATCGCGCCGACCAGGATCACGACCGGGCGGCAGGATGTACTCCTTGACGGTCTCGGCAGCACCCTCGGCTATGGCGTCACGGCGAAACTCGTAGAAGCCTCGCAGCATCGCCTGACGATTCGTCGCAGTGGTCTCCGCCGTTGCCAGGGAGGCAATGAAGTGACGCTGCACGCTGTCAGCGTAACTCCACACACTGTTGTCGTTCCGCTGCGCGACCAGGCCCCCGATCCCGGCGACCTCGTAGGTCATGCCTATGGAGCCCTGTGCCAGTGGCCAGCCATCCCCATACCCCGGATAAAACGAGTCGAACACCTGCCGGGTGTAGTAGGCGAACCCCATGCGATCGAACCAGCGGGCGTTGTTCTCACCGTACAGGGCGAGCCCATCGAGTTGCGCCGGAGTCCACTCCGGATTGATGGGCGGGGCTGGCGGCGCAAAGTAGTATGAGCCGTTCGTTCCCATCTCGTGCAGGTCGGGATGCACCTGCGGGAACCAATCGAGGAACGCCTTGGTTCGGCCGCGCGACTCGATCTGCGTCTGCGCGAACCAGTCGCGGTTGATGTCGAACAGGTAGTGGCTGTATCGACCACCCGGCCACGTCTGATTGCGCTCATTGGCCAACGGGTGCGCATCAGGCGTTCGGCCGCGAGTCTGCCGATAGTGCTGAACTACGCGGGCGCGACCGTCGGGGTTCTGCATCGCATCAATGATCACGATGCTGTTGTCGAGCACCGTTCGCGCCACTGGATCATCGACCACCGCCACCAGGTGATAAGCGGTGAGCGTCGCGGCAACGCTGCTCGAAACCTCGTCGCCATGGACGCCGTAGGAAAGCCAGGTGATCGAGGGCAGCGATGCGATCAACTCCTCGGCTGCCGCATCGCCGAGCGAGCGCGGATCAGCCAGCTGCTGCATGCCGGCCTGAACCTCATCCAGGCGCACCATATTCGCCTCGGAGGCCACGACCATGTAGTGCAAAGGGCGGCCCTCCCAACTACTTCCGTACTGGACGAGCTTGGCGCGTGATGAGGCGGTGTCGAGGGTGCGAAGATACTGGGTGACCTCTTCGGGCGAGGTAATGCGCTGCGCCCAGGCATGTCCAACCACCTCTTCCAGCGTCGGCACCGCCGGATCGTACTCAGCGCCGGGGTAGAACGGGAACGAAACGGCGGAGCCTCTGCTATCGGTGATCGGCGCGAGTTGCTGCGCGATGGGCGACGCCAGCACGTTCACGTGCAGCGCCGCGACCAAAAAGACCAACCCATATCTGCGTGCAGCACGGTGCATGGTGCCTCCGAAGTCATCGTTCTCGTTCGAACTAGTATCTCGTCGCCCGGCGCCTCTTCTCAAGCGACGTGGTAACACTTGGCACAGTTGGCTGTCTGCATTTCTCCTGGAGGTGATCGATGCAACTGGGCCGTATTCTCGTATTCGCAGGATTGAGTGTCGCCGTATCGAGTTCGACGGCGGCAGCCCAGGATCGAAATCCACACGGAATGCCCATTGTCGGCTACGCCGATCGAATGACAGTGCAACAGGGCGAGACCATCCGGTTCATGGTGAGCAGTCTCGCGCCGCAGTATCACGCCGAAATCGTGCGGCTGATCCACAGCGACCCCAATCCCAACGGCCCGGGGATCAAGGAGGCGCCCGTCGAATCCACCGTCAGCGGGCAATACCCGGGACAGTTTCAGGCGCTGCCGAACGGCTCCTACGTCACGGTGCCCGACGATCCGAGGCTGCGACCGAGCGCCAGCTTCACCATCCAGGCGTGGATCTACGCCACCACACCGGACAAAGGACAGCAGGGGATCGTCACCAAATGGTCGGCTGCGGACGGCACCGGCTACGGTCTCGGCCTCGACGAATCCGGGCAGCTGGCGCTTTGGATGAGCGACGGAGCCGGGCATCTGGCCGCGGTGAACAGCGGAGCGCCGCTAGCGCGGTCGTATCCGCGCTCCGATCCTCCGGACTACAACCTCACCACGCTGCCGCCGCGCGCCACCACCTGGTACTTTGTCGCCGCCACCTTCGACGCTGATGCCGGCAAGATCACGCTCTACCAAGAGCCGGCCATCTGGTGGGCTGGCGACACCTCGCGGAAGGTCGTCGAGCACGCCACCGACATTCGATCCGTTCATCACACCGAGGCTCCCCTGCTCATCGCCGCGGGGTGGAATCGCTGGAGCGCGGAGGAACCCGCACCAGGCGGGTTCTTCAACGGCAAGATCGACAGCCCAAGTCTGTTCGACCGCGCCTTGAGCGCTGATGAGATCGCCGCCCTCAGGCAGGGCTCGGCTCCCGTGCGGCCGACTGCCGCGTGGGATTTCGCCGACGATATGTCGTCGCGCCGGATTGCCGACAGCTCATCCAACGGCGTCCATGGCAGGACCGTGAACATGCCCACACGAGCGGTTACCGGCCACAACTGGAGCGGCAACGAGGTCGACTTCAAGCGTGCTCCCGAGCAATACGCCGCCATCCACTTCCATGATGACGACATGGACGACGCCAAGTGGGACGTCGCCTTCGAATACACCGTGCCCGAGGGACTACGCAGCGGCGTCTATGCGGCCCGTCTACGCGCCGGCGACGCCGAGGACTCGGTACCGTTCTTCGTCCGACCCAAGGCGGGCACCCACAACGCCGCGATCGCGCTGCTGATTCCGACCTTCAGCTACCTGGCGTATGCGAACAGCTTTGACCCCACTACGCCGGAGTTACGAGGCCAATACGACCACCACTCCGACGGCAGCGGTGTGGCCTACTCCTCGTTGCTTCGACCAAAGCTCGACATTCGCCCGAACGTCCCTTCGAACAACCCGTGGGAGTTCATCGCCGACATGCATCTGGTTGACTGGCTCGAGGCGAAGGGATTCGCCTACGACGTCATCACCGACCATGCGCTGCACGCCGAGGGTCGCCAGCTGTTAGACCCGTACCGGGTGGTGGTCACCGGAACGCATCCGGAGTACTACTCGCTGCAGATGCTCGATGCCGTAGACGAGTACCTGCAGGCCGGCGGACGCGTCATGTACATGGGCGGCAACGGCTTCTACTGGATCACCAGCCTGGACCCTGGATACCCCCATACTATCGAGCTGCGCCGTTCCGGCGGGACGCAGTATTGGGAGGCGCAGCCGGGCGAGTACTACCACAGCACCACCGGTGAGATGGGTGGCCTCTGGCGCAACCGTGGACGCGCCCCGCAACGGCTCGTTGGAGTCGGCTTCACCGCTCAGGGGTTCGACGTCAACTCGCCATATCGACGGCTGCCGGACAGTTTCGATCCGCGCGCCGCTTTCATCTTCGAGGGCATCGGCCCCGAGGAGATGATCGGCAACTTCCCTTCCCTCGTGCTCAGCTTCGGCGCCGCCGGCTCGGAGCTCGATCGCGCCGACCATTTCCTCGGCACGCCGCCGCACGCGCTGCTGTTGGCGACCTCGGCGGGCAGGCACTCCGATGAGTACCAACACGTCGTCGAGGAGGTGCAAACGTCGAACCAGGGTCCGTGGGACGAGATGGTGCGTGCCGACATGGTGTATTTCGAGTATCCGAATAACGGCGCGGTATGGACTTCAGCGTCGATCGCGTGGTCCGGCAGCCTCTCCTATGACGACTACGACAACAACGTCTCGCGCATCACCGAGAACGTGCTGCGGCGGTTCGCCTCGGAGTGGTAGCTACTCGCCTCCAAGAGGCGGAGGCAACTCGCGGATCCAGATGTTGCGGAAGCTCACCGGCTCGAGGTGATCCTGCAACTGAAGCGGCTCCTTGGGTCCGTGCGTCTCATAGGCAGCTCCGCCAATGAACGCGGTCGAGCCGTGCAGGCGCACATGGTGTTGCACCAGGACGCCGTTGTGCAGAACGGTCATCTTCGCCGGACGTTCTATCCCACCTCCCTCACCGAACCACGGAGCCTGGAAGAGGATGTCGTACGTCTGCCATTGACCGGGCGGCCGCGAGGCGTTCACCTGCGGAATGTACTGCTTGTAGATGCTCGCTGCCTGGCCGTTGGAGTAGGTGCGATTGTTCCATGAGTTCAGCACTTGGACCTCGTAGCGCTGCATGAGGAACACGCCGCTGTTACCGGGTTCCTGGCCCTCCCCGACGACGACGGCCGGAGTACGCCATTCGATGTGGAGCTGAACATCGCCGAATGCCTGGCGGCTGATGATATCGCCGGCCCCGGGCACAACGGTCAGCACTCCGTCTTCGATCGCCCAAGCAGCATCGCCGTCGACGCCGCGCCAGGCATCGAGAGTCGTGCCGTCGAACAGGACAACGGCATCTGAGGGCGGAGCACCGCGCTTGCCGGGACCGACCAACCGCGGCTCCGGCTCCCAGACCTCGGTGAGCACCGGATCGCCCTCCTGCTGGGCCATGACCGGCGATGTGGTGACAATCGCGACGGCGGTCGCCACGCGGATCACCGCCAGCAGGCGCCCCGCCGATACCGCCGCAATGCTAGCGGTGCTCGCCCTTTGCCGGTCGCCCTTCCTCGTTACCGGACTCGACATTCTTGTTTTCCTCCTCAGACAAGGCGTTGCCCCCAGGACCCGGCGCACCGGTGGTCTTGATCTTCCGATTCGCTCAGTGGTCGGCGACGATGCGCCGGGACGGGCTCGCCAACTCACCGGCCGCATCGTCGGCCGCACGCTGGCGCGGCAGACGAATCTCGGCGACCATCGCCACCACTTCGGCGGACGGTGGTGGGGTAAACCGACTGACAACCAGGGTGACGACGAAGTTGAGCAGCATGCCGACCGCGCCAATCCCCTCCGGGCTGATGCCGAGCCACCATTCATCGGCCCCGGCGCCGGGGTTGATCGAGCGGAAGTAGATGATGTAGCTAGCGGTAAACAGCACACCGCTGAGCATGCCGGCGATAGCACCCTGTTTGTTGACGCGCTTGTTGAAGATCCCCAGAACGAGCACCGGGAAGAAGCTGGCGGCGGCGAGCCCGAAGGCGAAGGCCACCACTTGCGCCACGAAACCGAGCGGGTAGATGCCGAAGAATCCGGCAACAACGACGGCGCCGGCGGCGGCGATGCGCGCCAGCCGCAGCTCGTCGCGCTCGCTGAGGTCAGGTTTCAAGATCGATTTGACGAGGTCGTGGGAAACGGACGAGGAAATAACCAACAGCAAGCCCGCGGCGGTCGAAAGGGCGGCTGCCAACGCGCCGGCCACGACCAGCGCCACGACCCAGTTCGGCAAGCGCGCGATCTCCGGGTTGGCGAGCACGATGATGTCGCGATCCACGGTGAGCTCATTGGCCGCCGGGTCGCCGCTGTAGAGAATCCGGCCGTCGCCGTTCTTGTCCTCGAAAGCGATCAGCCCGGTGGTCTCCCAGTTGGTGAACCATTCCGGCGCCGCGTCGTAGCGCGTGTCGTTGAGCGAGTCGATCATGTTGACGCGCGCGAACGCCGCAACCGCGGGAGCCGTGGTGTAAAGGATGGCGATGAAGATCAGAGCCCACATGGCGCTCCAGCGCGCCGCACGGGCGCTGCGCACCGTGTAGAAGCGAATCAGCACGTGCGGCAGCCCCGCCGTACCGACCATCAGCGCCAGCGTGATCGCGGCGACGTCGATCATCGTCTTCTTGCCACCGACCCAGGCAGCAGTGTACTCGGGCAAGCCAAGGTCGCGGTGGATAGCGTCGAGCGCCTCGAGCAGGTAGCGGCCGGCGTTGTTGCCCTCGGTAAGGGCACTGCCGAAGCCGAGCTGCGGAATCGGATTGCCGGTCATCTTCCACGAGATCGCAATCGCCGGGATCAGGTAGGCGATGATCAACACGACGTACTGCGCCACCTGCGTGTAGGTGATGCCACGCATGCCACCGAGGGTGGCGTAGATGAACACCAGCGCCATGCCGATTACCACGCCCTGCTCGACCGGCACCTCCAAGAAGCGCGAGAAGGCGATTCCGACGCCGCGCATCTGGCCGGCCACGTAGGTGAACGAGATGAAGACGGCGCAAAAAACGGCGATGACACGCGCCACGTCCGAGTCGTAGCGCTCACCGACGAACTCCGGCACGGTGAACTTGCCGAACTTGCGCAGGTACGGTGCTAGTAGCAACGCCAGCAGCACATAGCCGCCCGTCCACCCCATCAGGTACACCGCGCCGGTGTAGCCCATGAACGAGATCAGCCCGGCCATCGAGATGAACGATGCGGCGCTCATCCAGTCGGCGCCGGTGGCCATTCCGTTGGCGATCGCCGGCACACCCTGCCCGGCAACGTAGAAGCCCTTGGTGGTTTGGGCGCGGGTCCAGATCGCGATGCCGATGTAGAGGGTGAAGGTCAGCCCGACGATGATGTAGGTCCAGGCAAGCACGCTCATCAGCGGCTCAGTCGACGCCGTAGCGCTCTGCCAAGCGATCCGCGAGGCGGGCGTACGTCCAGATCAGGATGATGAATACGTAGATGGATCCCTGATGGGCAAACCAGAAGCCGAGTGGAAACCCGCCGAGCCGGATGGCGTTCAACGGTTCGACGAAAAGAATGCCCAGCCCGTAGGAAACCAGTGCCCAGACGCACAACAGGCGGCCCACGAGCCGAAGATTCGCTCGCCAGTAACCCTGAGGATCCGCCTTGGAAGAAGACATGCGGACGCATGGGACAACACTTCTCGCGGCGAGTCAATCCGCAGCCCGGCGGCCGGTCAGCGCTGCGACAGAACACTGCCGTTGCTCAGCGACCAGACACAGGCTGCCAGCGCATCGGAATCCTCCCACTCCGGATTCATCTCGAACCTGCGACTCTAATCGGCGAAGTCACGTCGCCGTGCGCCCCAGAAGATCGTCTCCCGAATGCCCTCCAGATCGCCTCCCGACTGCAGCCAGGTATCGTCGGCGAGGTCCGGCCCAGCGGCGGAGACCACCGAGCCCGACGCTGATTCCGGCTCTGGCTCCAGCTAAGCGACTAGCCGGTCAGACGTTCCCGCAGCCCGATTGGCCGCTAGGTAGTCTTGCTGCCCCGACTGCCCAGGCTCGCTTCCTTGACCTCCTGGACCAAGGCCTGGAAGAGAACGCCGATATCCTTGCTGGCCTGACGTAGCCGCTGCGACACGATCTTGCCGAGGCGACGATAAACGACTACCGCATGCTCGGGAAACGCGTCGGCGAACCGATCGAACGCCTCACGGTCGACCTCGAGCAACTGGCAGTCGGTCTCGGCGATCGCGGTCGCCGATCGCTGCTGCGAATCGAACAGCGCTAGCTCCCCGAAGCACGATTGCTCCTCGCTCAACGTCGCCACGGTGATTCGAAGAATTCCGGACTGAAGGAGTGTGGCCATTACGCTACCTTCGCCCTTTCGTCTATCGGCACGTCTCGAGCCATATCACTTTTTTACCGGAGGGTGGAAACACACTGCCGTTTGACTGGTAACCTATGTATACACGTCGAAGCTGATGGACGGCGAGTGATTCTCTGCTCGCTTGCTCAGGTTGAGCGAACAGTGCCGATTGGTCGGCGCCACACCCGTACCCAACAGCATTCGCAATTGCAAGGAAGAGCAGTAATGGCCGAAGGCACTGTCAAGTGGTTCAACGATACCAAGGGATTCGGATTCATCGCGCAGGAGGGTGGCGAGGACGTCTTCGTCCACCAGACCGCGATCACGATGGAAGGACACCGGACTCTGATGGAGAACCAGAAGGTTCAGTTCGATGTCCAGCAAGGCCCGAAGGGTCTGCAGGCTGCGAATGTTCGCCTTCTGTAGATAACCTTACCGCCACCTCGAGTCGCTAGCGCGGCTCAGGGCGGCAGGTATCAAGGCGCCGTCCCGCTTCTGTGCGGGGCGGCGCCTTTTATCTTGCCCTGCGATCGCGGCTAGCCGGCGCCGCTGCTGAGCTCGGCCACGGCGAACACGCGACCCTGGTACTCACGCACGAGTGCCTCCCAGGCGATCTCGTCGCCATCACGACACCGCGCCAGCAGGGTCTTGAGCTCTACCCGATCCCTTCGCCTTTGGTGAGGTAACGTCCGTTTCGGTGAGACAGCGTCGGCTTTCCTGTTTTCCCAACGGCCGGCATCGCCTGCGGTTCTCAGTAGCACAAACATATTGGCTGGTGAAAGGTTCGGTCGATCGCGCCGCGGCGCGATAATTCCGGTCGCGCCTTGCTGCTATGGTTGCTCGCTGCTGTATCCTCGTATCCAGGTGAATCGATACTTCAGGAGGATTCGATGTTCTCGAAGGAAGACGGCTTCACGCAGATTGGTCGTGTGGCGACACTGCCGCTCTTGATTCTGGCATCGGCCGCCTGCGGCGGCGCCGGCGACAGCGCGCCGGACACCGCCGAGCCGCTCCCCGCCGAAGACAGCAGCGCCGCACCGCGGGCGTTCTTCGCTGAGCCAGCCGACGGCGCCACGGTTCAGGCACCGGTACATCTTGTATTCGGGGCCGAGAACTTCACTATCGAGCCCGCCGGCGACGGAACCGTCCACCCCGGTGCCGGTCACATGCACATTGGCATCGATACGCAGTGCCTGCCTACAGGCACTGTGATTCCGAAGGCCAGCCCGTGGGTTCACTTCGGCGATGGTTCCATGGAGATCGACGTGGACCTGGCGCCAGGCGAGCACGTCATCGCACTGCAGATTGGCGACGGGGAACATCGTACTCTCGACGACCCCGGCCTCTGCAACATGATCACGCTCAATGTCGAGTAGGCGCAAACTGGTGGAAATGGCGCCAAAAACTGCACCGTTGCTCTGGTGTTTCGGCCGTGATCCTGTTACTTCATACGGGCCGGATGTACCAGAATTACGGCTGCGAACGAACCACATGCGGACCCGCTGCTGCGCCGATGCCTCGTCGCATCGGTGATGCGGACGCGTTTGGCTGCTACGAGGTGACTGTTTATGTCTGAGGTGGAGATCATCACCGACGCTGACCCGGCCGTTTCGCGGAGAAACTTCATCAAGGGAGTGATCGCGAGCGGTGCTGCAGTGTCATCCACGGCCTATCTGTTCCGCGGTGCCGGGACTGCGACGGCTCAAGGCGCCGCTGGCGCGGTGGAGCGTCTCGTCACGCTGACGGTCAACGGCCAGCAACGTCGCGTCGATATCCTGCCGCAGGAAACGCTCGCCATGACCCTGCGGTACAAGCTCGGGCTCACCGGCACCAAGCTCGGCTGCGACCGGGCAGAGTGCGGCGCCTGCACGCTGCTGATCGACGGTGTGCCTCACTACTCGTGCTCGGTGCTCACGCACAGCGTGCGTGGACGCGAGGTCGTCTCGATCGAAGGCCTCGCCAGCCCTTCGGGTGAGCTCCACCCGGTGCAGCAAGCGGTTGTCGACGGCGGCGGATTCCAGTGCGCGTTCTGCGCCCCCGGGTTCATCATGACCATGACGGCGATGGTCGCCCAGAACCCCGATCCCACACGCGAGGAGGCCGCCCACGCTCTGTCCGGCAACCTTTGCCGGTGCTGCGATTATCACAAGATCCTCGACTGCGCCCTGGAGGCCGCTCGCTACACGCGTGAAGGCGTGCCGGCGGAGGCCAACTGATGGCCGGTCAGTGGAAGCTCATCGGCGAGGACATCGTACCGCCCGACCTGGTGGCGAAGATCACCGGCAAGGCTAGGTACGCGGAGGACTTCCGCGCCGAAGGCATGCTCTTCGCCAAGGTTCTGTCGAGCCCGATGCCTCACGCTCGCGTCACTCGCATCGACGCCAGCGCCGCGCTGCGCATGCCCGGCGTCGAGGGCGTCATCACCGCGGAGGATCTGCCGCCCAACGACGACCCCTACGCCGAGCGCGCCCTCACCATGGAGCCGCTCTACGAGGGCGAGGCAATCCTGGCCGTCGCGGCGGTCGACGAGACCACCGCCGCCGAGGCAATCGAGCGCATCGAGGTCGACTTCGAGCCGCTGCCGTTCGTCGTCGACCCACTCGACAGCCTGCGACCCGGGGGTCCGGACGCCCGCGTTGGCGGCAACAGCTTCGTGCGCGAGGAAAGGGAGACCCTCCTGCGTTCGATCAAGTGGGACGCTCAAGCGTTCGAAACCAACGACGACAAGCTCCCGATGGGCGAAGTCAACGCAGAATGGGAGATGGGCGATATCGAGGAGGGCTTCGCGGAGGCCGATTTCGTCCTCGACGAGACCGTCGTCCATCAGTCGTTGACGCACCATCCTCTCGAGCCGCGCAGCTGCATGGCGTACTGGCAGAATGGCAAGCTGTACCTGCACGCCTCGACGCAGAGCACCATGCGCACTACCGGTGCCGCAGCGCGTGGTGTAGGGATCGACCCCGACGACCTCGTGTTGGTGGCGGAGTACTGCGGCGGCGGCTTCGGCAGCAAGATCTCCGGCACCGTCAACATGCCGATCCCGGCGCTGCTAGCGCGTAAGACCGGCAAGCCGGTCATGTACCGGGTAACCCGCGCCGAAGAAAACTACATCGGTCGCGCCCGCTGCGGCTTCCAGGCACAGGTCAGGATGGGTTGGCGCGCCGATGGCCGGCTCACCGCCCTCGACCTGTTCATCGTTCAGGACAACGGACCGTACGGCCGTCAGGGCGATATGTTCACCGCCGGCACGGTCGGGTCGCTAGCCTACACACCCCTGACGATGCGATTCCGCGGCGTCACCGTGCTCACCAACACCCCGCCTCGATCAGCCCAGCGTGGGCCGGGGGGCGTGCAAGTGGTGGCGATGCTCGAGCCGCTGATGGATCGGGCGGCGCGCCAACTCGGAGTCGACCGAGTGGCGATGCGTCGGATCAACGCCGCCGACAAGGACACCAAGTTCGGATCGGGCCAGGCAGGACTAACTAGCGCCTTCGTTCGTGAAGCGATTGATCTAGGCGCCGAGCTCTTCGACTGGGAGGCGAAGAGCCAGCTGAGCGGCCAACGAAATGGCACCAAAGTGACCGGCGTCGGAGTAGCGGTGAGCCCGTTCATCGGAGGCAGCATCGGCTACGACGGCCTCGCCATCCTCAGGGAGGACGGCAAGCTCTATGTCCACCAGGGTATCGGCAACCTTGGCACGCACTCGGTCGTCGATACCGCTCGCGCCGCCGCAGAAGTGCTGGACATGCCGTGGGACCAGGTAGAGGTCGTCTGGGGCAGCACCGCTCGCAATATGCCGTACAGCTCTATTCAAGCCGGCAGCATGACGACCCATGCGCACACGCGCGCTAATTACGCCGCCGGGTTGGATGCTAAGCGTAAGCTGCAGGAGATCGCCGCACGCGATCTCGGCGGTTCGGCGGGCGAATACGAGGTCGGCGGCGGCCGCGTGTACCACCGCGGCAACCGTTCACGGTCGATGACCTTCGCCGCCGCCGCACGCCGCGCCGTGGCGCTCGGCGGCGAGTTCGACGGGCACGAGCTCCCCGAGGACATCAACGACTTCACCGTTCGGTCTGCGACGGCACTGGCAGGGCAGGGCCTGATGGGGGTGGCGAAGGACAGCTTCCCGCGCGAAGGCTCAACGTTCACCTGGGTGATCGGCTTCGCACGAGTCGAGATCGACGTCGAGACCGGGCAGGCCGAGATCGTCGAGTACGTCGCCACTACGGACTGTGGAACCATGCTGCATCCGCGCAGCCTGGGCGCACAGATCTACGGTGGCAGCATTCAGGGATTCGGCGTCGCGGTGAGCCAGAAGTGGGTCTATGACCCGCAGTGGGGCGTGCCTTTCACCAAGGGTTTCCACATGGCGAAGCCACCAACGATGCTCGATGTGCCGCTCAACGTACAATGGGCGGCGGTCAACGAACCCGATCCCTACAACCCCGTGGGGTGCAAGGGCATCGGTGAACCGCCGGTCGGAGCGGGAGCGGGCGCGGTCGCCTGCGCGATCCAGGATGCGCTCGGTGCGGCCGCCTTCAACCGAACACCGATTACTTCCGAGATGATCATGGCTGAACTCGAGTCCATTCCGGCACCATTCCGCCAACCCACCGCTCACCTGTAGGAAGGAGGAAGAGACGATGGCGATAATTCGCGACATGATGCCGACTTTCGACCTCTTTCAACCCGGCACCGTCGATGACGCCGTTGCATTGCTGGATCGACACGGATCCAACGCCTGGACCCTAGGCGGCGGGCTCGACAGCTTCGAATGGCTCAAAGAGCGCATTCACCGGCCAGCGGTGGTGGTCGATCTCGGATCGATCTCCGAGCTTCGTGGCATTCGTACCACCGGCGACGGCATCGAGATCGGTGCGATGACTACCCTTACGGAGGTTGTCGGCGACGACGCGGTCAACGCCGGATACGACCTCCTGTCGACCGCCGCAGTGGAGGTCGCAACACCGCAAATCCGCAACCAAGGAACCCTGGGCGGCAACGTGGCGCAAGATGCGCGGTGCTGGTACTACCGCGGCGGCTGGCCATGCTATCGGGCTGGCGGCAACATCTGTTACGCGGACACACCGACATCGATCAACCGCGAGCACGCTCTGTTCGGAGCTGACCGCTGCGTCGCGGTGAACCCATCCGACACTGCCCCGGCGCTGGTCGCGCTGGACGCCAAGATGGTAATCAACAATGCGTCCGGCGAGCGCGTCGTCGATGCCGAGGATTTCTTCGTCGGTCCCGGCGCCAACATCACCCAGATGACGGTGTTGGAGCCGAGCGACTTGCTAACGAGCATTCGTATCCCGGCGGATTGGGCCGGCACGCGGTTCTACTTCGAGAAGGCTCGCGACCGGCAGGCGTGGGACTTCCCGCTCGTCAACATCGCTTCCGCGATGGAGGTAAGCGGCGGTGTAATCCAGCGCGCTCGCATCGTGGTGAACGCCGTGTCGTGTGTGCCCATGAGACTCCGCAGCGTCGAGCAGCAGATCGTCGGCGAGCAGGTCAGCGAGGAGTTGGCCGAGGCAGCGGGCGAAGTGGCGATTCAGGGTGCGCGACCGCTAGTGCACAATCGCTACAAGATCCCGCTCATGAGGAACCTCGTGAAGCGCGCTATTCGCGACGCACAGGCCTGAGGGGCGACGCCGATGAATTTCTTGCAGTGGGGCCAGAACCCGTGGGGCCAGGAGATCCTCATTCGTATCTCTTGGAGCCTGTTCTGGATGGCCCTCGTCGCCGGCGTCCTGTTCGTCATCGCCCACTTGGTCTTCCGCAAGACGATCGTGCCGAAGATCGAGGCCGCGGCGGCAGCAGCGGGTGACACCGCCGCCACCAACGCGAGCGACATACCGGAAGAGATAGCACGTCATTCGATGGCATCGCGGAGCTTCCACTGGTTGATGGCAGCGTCGATGTTCGTCCTGCTCATCACCGGGTTCGCTCCAGTAGTCGGCATCCAGTTCGCCTGGGTGACGATCCACTGGATCGCCGGTCTGGTGCTCCTCGCCTGTGTGCTGTTCCATATCGTGCACGCCACCATGCGTGGCAACTGGCGGGCGATATGGTTCGAGCGCACCGATATCGAAGACGTGCGTCGCCGTATCCGCCGGGCCATGGGGGCAACAACGGAGCAACCCGGTAAAGATCCGAAGTACCCGCTTTCTAACCGGCTCTACCACCATGCGGTAGTGGTCACCTCAGTGATGGCGATCGGTACCGGCCTGCTGATGATGGTTCGGGTTGAGACGCCCTTCTGGGCCCGCAATCCCTACTTGCTTACCGAGCAGACCTGGGGCTGGATGTACGTGCTGCACGGCGTCGGCGCCGTCGGATTGGTAACACTGGTGATCACGCACGTGTATTTCGCCGTGCTGCCCGAGAAGCGCTGGATCACGAAATCGATGCTGTTTGGCTCGATCCGTCGCGACGAGTATCTCGAGCACCACGATCCGGCGCGCTGGAGCATTGACGAATCGAAACAGGGTGCCGATACCGACGCTGCATGAGCGCGTCTGTACCAGGGCACGGTAGGTTGTATCGTTTGGCCTGCCAGTAGTCCTTCGCGCCTTCACCTGAACTCCAGCGACCGAGCTCCGACGATGAACGACCTGCAGCGGCATATCGATACGCTCGAAGAAAGTTACGAGTTCATGCTCGCCTACGCGGCGCAGGGACTCGACGGCGATGGCGCCAGCAAGTCGGGAGGTCAGCTCCGCGAGTTCCTGCAGCGTTCCGTGACCGCCCTCAGCGAGCTACCGGAGGTGGCTGTCGCCTACGCACCAAGTGGAGACGCCGCAGCAACAGAAGCCTACGCCGACTTTATGGCTGTGCTGGAGGGCGATGCACGCAGTGGCCGCGCCGCGATTCAACTCGTGCTGTCTCAGCGGTCGATAAGCTCGCAACTAGTCGACAACCTCAACGCATCGATCCATCTGCGCGCCCTGCTCACCGATCTGTTCTTGCTCGACGAGCTGTTGAAGCTGAGCGCGGAGTAGCAGGACCGGCAACCGATGGCTCACCAATCACTGGCCGTACCACGGTTGGACTTGTCAGAAAAAGAGCTCCTGGAGCGCTTCGACACGCTCTAGGAGGCCCTCACTCCGCTCTGGAAGTCGATCTCACAGCTGAGCCAGGAAGAGCAGACGATCGTCGTCGTGCCGTCTGTCTCGCTCGACTTTGCCCTGCGACCCTCCGAGATGCAGGCCTACGAGGAACGCCTGCTCTTTCTGCTGCTACTGCTGCGGCAGCCGCGCGCGCGCATTGTCTACGTCACCGGCCAACCGGTCGCCGAGGCGGTGATCGACTACTACCTCGCCCTGCTGCCGGGATTGATACCGAGCCATGCGCGGGCTCGATTGTTCATGCTCTCGACGGGCGACGCCGATCCGATTCCGCTCACCCACAAGGTGCTACAACGTCCGCGACTGATCGAGCGCATCAAGCGCCTCGTGATCGACCCGCGGCGCGCCCACTTGGTTCCGTTCAACACTACGTGGGCCGAACGCGACTTGGCGCTTCGGCTCGGCATTCCGATGTACGGCAACGACCCTCTGCATGAACACATCGGGTCCAAGAGCGGCGGCCGGCAGCTATTCAAACAGGCCGGGGTGTCGTGTCCCGCCGGGTTCGAGGACCTACGATCGCTCGACGACATCGTCCGCGCCATCGCCGAGTTCCAGAAGACCCACCCCGAGTGCACGGCAGCGATCGTCAGACTCTAGGCCTCGGTCTCCGGCGAAGGCAATGCCCAGGTCGACCTGACAGGCATCGGCGTCGACCCGGCGGCCATCGAACAGCGGGCGCGGGAGATGACCACCGAGCTGGTGGGATTGTCTGCCGACGCCTACCTTGCCAAGCTCGCTCGAATTGGCGGGATCGTCGAAGAGCGCATCGTCGCCGATAGCGTGCTGAGCCCCAGCGTACAGCTGCGCATCACCCCCCTGCGCGTCGTGCAGCTACTTTCGACGCACGATCAGCTTCTCGGTGGTCCCACTGGGCAGAGTTACCTCGGAGCGCGGTTCCCGGCCGATAACGCATACGCGTCAAGGATCGCGGAAGCGGCGCTGAAAATTGGCCAGCTGGTCGCCGACGAAGGTGTCATCGGACGCTTTGCCGTCGACTTCCTGACCGCGAAGCAGGACGGCGACTGGCAGGCATGGGCCATCGAGGTGAACCTGCGCAAGGGCGGCACGACGCACTCGTTTCTGACATTGCAGTTCCTCACCCACGGCGACTACGACTGGAAAAGCAACGTGTTCCGTGCCTGGAGCGGTCAACCGAAGTTCCTCGTTGCAAGCGATCACATAGAGTCGGAAGACTACCGGGGGCTGGAGATAAGCGATCTGTCCGACGCGATGGTGACCAACCGAATCCATTTCGATCACACGCAGCAGCGCGGCATCGTGCTGCACATGATGGTCTGCCTGGGCGACTGTGGCCGCTTCGGTCTGACCGCCGTTGGCGACTCGGCTGACGACGCCGAAGCGCTGTGCAACCAAGCTGAGGAGGTCCTCCTCGAGACGGCGCGAAGGGCGCGCACCGACCACGGAATTCCATCCAGCACCGAGGGAACGCGTACCTAGTTGCCTGCAACAGGGCACTAAGCTTCGGCGCGCCAAGATCGCCGCCGTAGGCTGATCAACCGAGCCGCGCAGCTGACGCCGCGGTGCTAGAATTCGCGGGACAATCGTCCGGCATTTGTGGAGCTGAGATGTCCACCGAACACGATAGCGACGATCTGGTACTGAGCGAGCTTCCCACCGCGGAGCTTGTCGACCAGGTGCATGATGATCTCTACGACGGACTCGCCGAAGAGATTGCCGAGGCCACTACAATCCTGCTCGATCGCGGGTGGGAAGCGAAGAAGGTGCTCGACGACGCGCTGGTCAGCGCCATGAACGTCGTCGGCGAGGACTTCCGCGACGGAATCCTGTTCGTTCCGGAAGTATTGATGTCCGCCAACGCCATGAAAGCTGGCATGGCCATTCTGCAACCGATCCTCACCGAGACCGGCGCGGACCCGGTCGGCAAGATGGTCATCGGCACCGTCAAGGGCGACATCCACGACATCGGCAAGAACCTGGTCGGCATGATGATGGAGGGTGCCGGGTTCGAGGTCATCGATTTGGGCATCAACACCGACGCCGACTCATACATCGGAGCGCTCAAGAAGCACCGTCCGGACATCCTCGGGATGTCGGCTCTGCTCACTACCACCATGCCGTACATGAAAGTCGTCATCGACACGCTGAAGGAAGAAGGCCTGCGTGACGACTTCATCGTCATAGTGGGAGGCGCGCCGTTGAACGAAGAGTTCGGGGAAGCGATCGGCGCCGACGCCTACTGCCGCGACGCCGCCACCGCGGTCGAGGTCGCCAAGAGACTGATTGCCGAACGGCGAGCCTCCTGAACGGCGAGGACAACCGTGCCGGCACGCCTACTCATACTCGCCTGCGGTGCTCTGGCCAACGTGCTGACAGCGCTCAAGCGACTCAACGGTTGTTCACTCGTCGACTTCAACTGCCTCCCGGCCAATAGGGAGCTGGCGTGGCGCAGCTAATCACGATCTACTGGCGCGATATTCCGGCGCAGGTCATTGGCCGCAGCGGCCGCACCAGAGTCAAGGCAGAGTTATCGTCTCGGTTCGCCGACGCGATCGATAGCGCAGCGATGCGAGCCGGCCGTGGCGGCAGCGACGAGTACCTCGCCGACTGGCGACGCGATCGACGTCCTTGCTCCGGAGACCTCGAGCAAACCGTGACCGAGGAGGTCGCCCGCCTCGAAGCCGCGTTCCCTGAGAGCGTCTTGCGAGCCATGGTACGGGGCAACGGCCTGGCACCCCAACCCGAGCCCACACAATGACGGATACGGTACTCAGCTCCGCCACCCGTGAGGTGACGATCGGATTCGATCGACCGTTTGTGGTCATCGGTGAGCGCATCAACCCGACGGGACGCAAACTTCTCGCCGCCGAGCTAAAGGCTGGTGACTACAGCCGCGTCGAGGCCGACGCGCTGGCTCAGGTTGCCGCCGGCGCCATGATGCTCGACGTCAACGCCGGCATTCCGCTGGCCGACGAGCCCGCAATCCTGGCGCGCTGTATCGAGCTCGTGCAAGCAGTGACCGACGTGCCGTTGTCGATCGACTCCTCCGTGGTCGCCGCGCTCGAGGCGGGATTGGCGGTTTATCAGGGCAAGCCACTGCTTAATTCGGTGACCGGCGAAGATGAGCGCCTCGAGAGCGTGCTACCGCTGGTCAAAAAGTATGGCGCCGCGGTGGTGGCGATCTCCAACGATGACAGCGGCATCTCTCAGGACATCAATGTGCGCTTCCATGTGGCCAAGAAGATCGTCGAGCGCGCCGCAGATCACGGCATCCCGGCCAGCGACATCGTCGTCGATCCTCTCGTCATGCCGGTCGGCGCAATCAACGACGCCGGGCGACAGGTGCTCGAGCTCGTTCGTCGCCTACGCTCCGAGCTCAAGGTCAACACTACCTGCGGGGCCTCGAACTTCAGCTTCGGCCTGCCGAATCGACACGGACTCAACGCCGCCTTTATCGCCAGCGCCATCGGTGCCGGCCTCACATCGGCGATCACCGACCCTCTTGACACCGGCATCATGCAGGCGACGCGCGGTGCCGATGTCATCGCCGGTCATGATCCGGAGTGTGGACGCTGGCTCGCCGCCTACCGCGAGGTACCGGCCGAGGGCAGTGAACGGCAACGGCGAGGCCGCCGCGCCCGCCGCCGGCCGTAAGCGGACGGTGGCGCAGCGCGACGCTCTGATCGTCTTCACCCCCTCCGGCAAGCGTGGGCGCTTCGCCCTCGACACTCCGGTGCTCGATGCTGCCCGACAGCTCGGCGTCGATATCGATTCAGTCTGCGGTGGGCGCGGTATCTGCGGCCGGTGCCAGGTGACCTTGAGCGAGGGCGACTTCGCCAAGCACGCGATCACCTCGCACGCAGACCACCTGACGCCGCTGTCGGAGCCCGAGCAACGCTACGCCAGCAAGAGCGGACTCGGCGAAGGCCGCCGACTGAGTTGCCACACACGGCTGCGCGGCGACGTGGTCATCGACGTGCCGGCGAGCAGCCAGGTGCACCACCAGGTCGTGCGCAAGGAGCTCGATGCCCGCGATATCGACCTCGATCCGGTGGTTCGATTGCATTTCGTCGAGGTGGCGCAGCCCGACATGGACGACCCGACGGCGGATCTCGAGCGACTGTGCGCTGCCCTCGAGCGCGAGTGGGACCTCACCGAGCTGAGCTGCGATCTGACCGCTCTGCGCCGACTACAGCCAGCCCTTCGAGACGGCAAGTGGTCGGTGACCGTGGCTGTCCGCCAAGGCAGCGAGATCATTGCCATCTGGCCAGGCTTCCGTGACACCGTTTACGGCATGGCGGTGGATGTCGGCTCGACCACCATCGCGGCCCATCTTTGCGATCTCGCCACCGGAGACGTCGCCGCCAGCACCGGACTGATGAATCCGCAGATCCGTTTCGGCGAGGACCTCATGAGCCGCGTCTCGTACGTCATGATGAACCCGGGCGGCGACGAGCAGTTGACCCGGGTGGTACGCGAAGCGATCGCTTCACTGGCGGCACAGGTGACCGAGGTTGCTGGGGCGTCGCCGGCCGAAGTTCTGGAGATCACTCTGGTCGGCAATCCTGTGATGCACCATCTCGTGCTGGGCATCGACCCGACGCCACTCGGCACGGCGCCGTTCGCGCTGGCCACCGAAGGCGCGGTGACGGTTCCGGCCAGGCAACTCGAGCTCGGACTTCACCCGGGAGCTCGAGCGTATTTCCTGCCGTGCATTGCAGGACACGTCGGCGCCGACACAGCTGCCATGCTCCTGGCGGAGGCCCCCT
>Ga0315339_1001182_pt1 | contig 24848 bp, 25 predicted proteins | sample ASW17metaG_FD_204514 | JGI IMG/M metagenome (GOLD analysis project Ga0315339, IMG submission 204514) | Ammonia-oxidizing marine archaeal communities from Pacific Ocean, United States - ASW #17 | ecosystem: Environmental > Aquatic > Marine > Oceanic | place: USA: California | collected 2016-12-05
CAGCTGTACAACGGCAAACCAGCACAGATGATCACCTCACGCGAGGGCGCGCAAACCCACTCCATCGAGGCCGCCTACTCCGGCATAGTCACTCGGGGAGTCTTATTGGACCTACCGAAATTGCGTGGAGTGGAATACCTGGACCCCAGCGAGCCGGTGATGCCGGTAGACCTGTTGGAGGCCGAAGAGGCCCAGGGAGTGAAGGTAGAGGAGGGTGACATCCTTCTGGTGCGTACCGGCAATTACAAGATGCGGATGGACCAGCCGCCCGCCAAGGCCGGCGAGCCGATGACCGCCTGCCAGGTGGCCTGTACACCGCTGTTCAAAGAGCGGGGCGTCGCCATGTTGGGCACCGATACCTCCAACGACTTCCGGCCCTCGCATTACAGCACGGTGGGTTCACCGTTACATACCATGTGTTTGGTAACGCTGGGCCTGTGGCTCATCGACAACGCCAACCTGGAAGAACTGGCCGCGGCCTGCGCCGAACGCAACCGCTACGAGTTCATGCTGACGCTGGCCCCGCTGCGCCTACGCAACGTGACCGGATCACCGGTTAGCCCGATCGCGCTGTTCTAAGAAGAACCCAAGTGCGAGTCACAAAACAGGGCGGGAATATTCCCGCCCTGTTTTTATTTCCTTTGACTGAATCTTGGGACTTGCACTCTAGCACAGCGGATTCGTAATTTAGCAGGAATGGAGGCAACAATCCCCTCTCCCACCCATGGGAGAGGGTTAGGGTGAGGGCGTCCGCTCTCAGCAAGTCACGCAATCACCGCCAGGTTTGGTTTGCCTGGATTCCAGCCTTCGCTGAAATGACGGGATGGGCGAAATTGGCCTCAGCACCCGTTCGTCCTGAGCTCCGTCGAAAGGCCTGCGCAGACCAAGTTTATTGCGCGAAATAATGACGACCAACAGACGTTGGTGGTTCGACGGGCTCACCATGAACGGTGCGGCCCAAATTGGGGCGCATCGGATTCCTGCCTTCACCGGAATAACGGTGGGCCGATTTCCTACTTAACCATCGGTATGAACTTCCCGATTATGATCGTAAAGAACGACGAGCCCAACAGGATGGCGCCCAAGACCAGCAGCGTCAGCGACGGAGCAACGAAACCATCGGTCAATTGAGCCCCAAACGATACCAGGATGTCTCCACCAAGGTCGGTAACCGACGGTGGAACGTTGGACACCTTGTCCGACCCAGTCTCGATGGCGTTGGTCAGAGTGTCCGGGACCTTGCTTTCCGCAATCTTTCCGGCCACGAAGAAGAACGCCCCAGTTATCAGTAGCGCGATGCCCGGCCAACGCAGCATGCCCGAAAGTGTCGGGAAGAACACCAACCCCATCAAAACCGCGCCGCCGATCACCATGATCAACGAGGTGAGGTCGCCGAAGTCGCTGGCGCTGGAAAGCCAACCTCTCACATCCGATATATCGCTCCTGATCTCGGCCTCAGTAGCATCATCGTCCCATTCGGCTATCTGGTGAATCAGGTCCAAGCGGTTGCCTTCGCTGAGGTCCATCTTCACCTCTTCGATCGCGGAGTCGATCAGAGGGCCGTCCAAGGCACGAGCTGCCACTTTCAGAACGCCGATGGTGTCGCCACTTTCGAATGGCTGGCGCATCGCATCCCGGTTAGAACGCAATCCTTGCACCATTTCTTGGCTCAGATCAGGGGAAGCCAACAGAAGGTCAAACGATGTCGCGAACAGAAGCTGGCGGCACAGAGGATCCAGTGCCTGCAAAGAGGCCATCGCCAGCGGTATCTCACCGCCCGAAATCGCGATGTATTTGGACAGATACTCATCGGCCAGGGTCGTCATACCGTCCACCGAGCAACTAACGGTCCCGGGATTATCCACCCTGAGTTGGTCCAGGCGTCCGTCGATGTAGGCGAACATGACCGGCTTCACATTGTTCAGAGGAACGGTCAGGTCTACGTAGGCTTCCAGGACATCGACATCTTCGTTGACGTAGTCGATGGTCCGGTCGATGGTCCCTTCAATCTCCTGTTGGATATAGGACGGGGGCATGATCTCCCGTAGCAGATTGACTATCTCTTGGTGGTCGACGACCTTGATGTCGCCTAGTAGTTTGGAGGTCTTCTCCTTCAGTTCGTCATCCACCAAAACCTCATCGTAGATGCGGTTGTAGGTGTCCTCGGCGGCAATGGTGTCCTTGTAGAAGTCGGCGCTGAGCAGTTGGTCGGAGAAGTTGTTCAGGATCAGGAACAACAAGAACCCGACGAATATGACTACGCCGAGTATGAGACCTGCCGCAGCGCGGACGATGGAGAATAAACAGCCCATAAATATCCCTACAATTTCTGGGTTAGAAGATTTTCGATGGATTCCGATATCGAATGCGGCCCACTGTATAAATGGCCGATTTCGTCGATTCTAGCATGCGTAAATTTTTAGCACACGCCCTTTTTGTGGCCTCTCCGAGGCAATAAAAAGGGCCCGGCGCGAATCTGCGCCGGGCCCTTTTGTTCAACTCAGAAATGGGTCAGAAATTGGGTTTGATGTTCTGAAGACGCCGGATGCGTTCTTCCATGGGAGGATGTGTGGAAAACATCTTGGCCATGCCGGCGCCCCGGAGCGGGTTCACTATGAACAGGTGCGACGCGCCCTCAGCGACCTTCAATGGCTTGTTTTGAGAGGCCGCCTCTAATTTCTGAAGCGCACTGGCCAAGGCCAAAGGATCTCCGGAAGTCTGCGCCCCCGTTGCGTCTGCCTGGTATTCCCTGGTCCTGGATATCGCGGCACGCACCATGGCGGCGGCGATGGGCATGACGATAGCAACGACGATCAGTCCGATGTAGTTGTCTCGGCTTCTCCCGCCCATCCCGCCAAACATGGCTGAGATCTGGGCGAACATGGCCAGCATGGATATGGCCCCGGCGACGGTGGCAACCATGGCCATGATCAGCGTGTCCCGGTTGCCCACATGGGCCATCTCATGAGCCAAAACCCCGCCCAATTCCTGCCGGGTCAGGATACGCCGGATGCCAGTGGTGACCGCCACGGTGGCGTGGTTGGGGTTTCGTCCGGTGGCGAAGGCGTTGGGCGATTCCGAGTCTATCTCGAAGACCTTGGGCATGGGCAACCCGGCCAACGACGCCTGCTCCCGCACGATGCTATACAACTCAGGGTCGTCATTTTCAGTGACCTCGACGGCGTGGGTCATCTTGAGCGCGATACGGTCGGAGAACCAGTAGGCGCTGAAATTCATGACGACGGCCAGGACGAGTGCGAATATGACGCCGCCGATGCCGCCAAGTAGCGCGCCCACCAGCAGCAGCAGAGCCGACAGGACCACCATCAGGAAGAATGTTTTAACTGTATTCATCAGGGGTAAGACCTTATATTTGGGAGGTCCACCGGCAAATTCCGGAAGACTTAAAGAACGCGATTCAAGCCTCTTCAGATTATAGCATATTGTGGCTTTGGCAACAGGATTTACGCCTGCCTGGCTAGTCTCGGATTCAATTGACACCAGTGGTGCTTGGTGATATGTTTCACAAGGCCTCTTTAGACTCGTTTTCAGAGACTCATTTTCGGCCATTAAAAGGCCGTTTGCCGATAGGAGAACCATGGCTGTCAAGATAGGCGTTCTGGCGAAACAGGTGATCGACCCCGAGATGCCCATGGCGGCTTTCCGGATCGATGAAGGTTCCAAAAAAGTAGTTCCCCCGCCCAATATCCCTCCGGTGGTGAACGGCTTTGATGAGAACGCGGTGGAAGCCGCCCTACTGATCAAAGACGCCCAGGATGCCACGGTCACCGTGATTTCCACGGGCACTGAGTTCGCCCTGGACGTGATGAAGAAACCCCTGTCCATGGGAGCCGACGAACTGGTCCTCCTTCAAGATGACGCCTTTCAGAACACCATCGACAGCTTCCTGACGGCCCAACTGTTGGCCGCAGCGATACGAAAACTTGACGGGTTCGACCTCATCATCTGCGGACGCCAGGCTTCTGACTGGGACAATGCACAGGTCCCCCTGGGCGTGGCCGAGATTCTTGGAATGTCTTGTATCTCTCTAGGTAAGAAGGTCGATGTAATCGACGGCAAGGTCCGAGTCGAGCGGATCATCGCCGACGGCTACGAAGCGGTCGAAGCGCCGTTGCCGGCTTTGGTCACGGTGAGCAACGAACTGGGCCAGCCCCGGTATCCGACACTGCGCGGCATCATGGCCGCCACTCGGAAGAAGCCGACCATCTGGAGCGCCAGCGACCTGGGTCTGGACGCTGCTCAGTCGGAGACCCGCATAACCCTGCGAGACCTGTTCGTTCCGGTCAGCGACCAGGACTGCGAGATCATAGAAGGCGAGAGCCCGGCCGACTCAGGCCGGCTCCTGGCCTTGAAACTTCGGGAAGACAAGATCATCTAGTCTCTTTCCCGATATTAAACAGCAAATTCGATTCGTTCTAAGCCTGGCAGCCGTTTCGGACTGGCAGGTTGATTCCAAGAGCGCGGGAGGCCGTGATGGCTGATGGCACCGGAGTACTGATACTTGGCGACGCCTCTGGCGGAGAACTGGGCAGCACGACCCTCGAACTGCTGGCTGCCGGACAGAAAGTTGCCGCTGACCTTGGCGAAGAACTGTCAGTGGCGCTTCTGGGAGACACCCTGGACGTTGCGGCCCAACAGGCCATCGCCCGCGGGGCTCAGAAGGTCTATGCAGTTAATAACCCGTTACTGGCCGAATACCAGGTGGACCTACACCTGTCAGCGCTAGAAGCCCTCTGCAAAGAGGTAGCGCCCCGGGTGATACTCGTAGCCCGCACCAACGAGGGCCGCGAACTGGCCCCGCGCTTGGCGTTCCGCTTGGGCGTTGGACTGGCCCAGGACTGCTTGGAAGTATCGGTGGACTCCTCTGAGAAGAAATTGCTGGCCAACCGGCCGGTCTACGGCGGCAACGCCATCGCAGTTGTGAGCTGCGACCAGACACCGCAGATCGCCGCCATCCGTCCCAAAGCCTACGAGCCGGCCGAGGCCGACTCCTCACGTCAGGGCGAGGTGGTCTCGTTCCCAGTGGAGCTTGACGCTTCCATGGCTCTCACTCACGTCGTGGAGACTGTAATCGAAGAAGCTGAAGGCGTAAAGCTGGAAGACGCTCATATCGTGATCTCCGGCGGACGCGGCCTAGGCGGCCCAGAGCCGTTCGCTCATCTGGAAGAACTGGCCAAGATCATGGGCGGTACTGTCGGGGCTTCCCGCGCTGCCGTGGACTCCGGTTGGGTGCCGTCAAGCTATCAGGTGGGTCTGACCGGCAAAACCATTACTCCTGACCTCTACATCATGGTGGCCATCTCAGGCGCCAGCCAGCACATGGCAGGTTGTTCCGGAGCCAAGATCATCGTGGCGATCAACAAAGACGCCGAGGCCAACATTTTCAAAGAGGCCCGATACGGTGTGGTTGGAGACTGGGAGATCGTTCTGCCGGCATTGACCGCTGCAGTGAAAGAACTGACTCAAGGTTAAAGCCGATCGGCGTTTATTCTAAGACGATATTGTCGATCAGACGGACCGGACCCATGTGTACCGCTGCTGAGATCATCGTCCGGCCGTCAACTCGCTTCACTTCGTCTAGCGTCAACATGCTGGCTACGCTGACGTAGTCGATAGTTTCCACCATCGGCTCGTCCTGTAACACCTTGGTGGCAGAATTCCGCAAGGCGTCACCATTCCTCTCCCCGCTGGACCAGAGCATGTAGGCCTTGAAAAGTGCGTCATGAACCACAGGGGCCGCCAGGCGTTGCTCGGGTGAGAGTTGGACGTTGCGGCTGCTCATGGCCAGCCCATCGGCCTCACGGATAGTCGGCATCACCACAACTTCCACGCCCATATCCAGGTCCCCGGCCAGTTTCTGTATGACCACCGTCTGCTGACCGTCTTTCTGGCCGAAGTAGGCACGGTTGGGCTGCATCAGGTTGAACAACTTAGACACCACAGTCGCCACTCCCCGGAAATGGCCGGGCCGGTGCAGACCTTCCAGTTTTCCAGCCAGCGGGCCGACGTCCACCCACGTGTCAAACTCCTCCGGATACACCTGATCAACCGTGGGAGCATAAACCAGGTCCACGCCGTGGCGGCGCAGCATCTCCAGGTCGCCTTCCAAGTCTCTGGGATAGCGGTCCAGGTCTTTCGAGTCGCCGAACTGAGTCGGGTTCACAAAGATGCTCACGGCGACAGTGAGGTTGTCGGCGCAGGCTTGGTCTACCAGGCTCATATGCCCGGCGTGAAGCGCACCCATCGTCGGCACCAGGCCAATGGGCTTTTCGGCCTCGCGGCAGGCCTGTAGCATCTCCCGGTTGGTGCTTATCACCCTCATACTATTTTCTATCATCTGTGTCATTTCAAAACACCCTAAATTCTAGCTTGGAGCCGAAGTTTGGCCCGGAAAGTTAGGCTGCCAATTCGCTGATAGACGGAATGCCGCCTAGCCCGGTTGCCTGCCGGATCGCCCTGAGCACGGCCTGCGCGGTCACTTCCACAGCGGCCGCTCCCAGGGTCGTCATGTCCGCGTAATCTTGGTTATGTCCAGTGGCCATGGCGAACATCGTGTCGCCGTCCCGGACGGTGTGGCAGGGGCGGATGGCCAGGGCCAGGCCGTCGTGGCTGACCCTTGCCAAGTAATTGGCGTCTTCTTTGGTGATCTGCGCGTCGGTGGCGACCAGGCCGATGGTGGTGTTCACCGGGCCATCCGGGACGTTGGAGTTTCCCGTCAGCAGTATTGCCACTGGGTCGTCGAAGCCGCCTTCAGCCCGTCTTGGTCCTGCCAGTATCTGCCCATTGGTACAGTCCCAGACCCCACCCACAGCATTCACAGCCACAGCAGCAGCTACGGTCTGGCCTGTAGCCAGGGTGATCGCGGCGGAACCTATGCCGCCTTTGACGCCACGCTCGGCCCCACCCAGTTTGGCCACTGTGGCGCCGGTTCCGGCACCAACAGTGCCTTCGGTCATGGGCTCAGTGCTGGCGGCCAGGCAAGCGGTGCGGCCGTCTTCCGGGCCGGGCCTGACCACTGATGTGATTAACCCAAGGTCATAGAGGATGGCCGAAGAAACTATGGGCACGGCGACCGGGTCTTCTTTAGGGCCGACCCTGAAGCCGATTCCCTTGGACTCAAGATACGCGACAACCCCGGAGGCAGCGTCCAGTCCAAAGGCGCTACCGCCGCTGAGGACAACGGCGTGCACCTGGTCAACACGGTGAACGGGGCGAAGTAGGTCGGTCTCTCTGGTTCCGGGGGAACCGCCACGGACGTCTACCCCGCCAACCGCGCCCTCGCGGCAGAGGAAGACGGTGCAACCAGTGGCGTGTTCGAGGTCGGTATAATGGCCCGCCTCCAGCCCTTTCACGGCAGTGATGGTCTGGTTCAAGAGGGCCTCAGGGGAGAAAATGCGGGTTGTTTGAGGGCAAAATAAACACCCCGACGCAGCGGGGCGCAATTTGAAGCGAAATTCATATTTCGAGCCGTCTCGGTCATCTCAGATCCCAGCGGCAATGCTGAATGTGTTTCCGTGCCTGGAGCTCACCCCCCTTCCGAGTAGATGGCAGTTATATTCTATGCTCGCTCGAAAGAGGGTGTCAAACGAAATTTCGAGCCGTTGCTATCAGCTTGCGGCAGGCTTCTCTATCCGGTAGTTGGGGAAGGGTATGAAGAGGATGATCACCGCTGCCACCACCGTCAATCCGCCGACGTAATAGAAGATCGAACCGTAGCCGCCCAGGTTATTGATGATGTAGGCTGCCAGGAACGGTGAACCAAACCCCAGGAGACCATTTATCCCGAAGATCAGACCAGACGCCGTGGCCTCAGTCCCCTTAGCTACCACGTCTAATAGTGCCGCCAAGATGATCTGCTGGAGGGCAAAGCTGAACAATCCTATCCCGCCCAGCAACAACGCCAACACCCAGCTGTCGCCGACGCTGACCACGAACATGGTCAATACGGCGGCGATGATCAATCCAGGCACCAGTACCTGCTTCCGACCGTATCTATCGGAGAGATAACCCAGGATCGGCGCGGAGATGATTCCCATCCCGGTCAGCAGGGACAGGTGGACTCCCACGCTGAAGTAACCCATGCCCAGTCCGCCGTCGACCGATTCTCTGAGATAGAACGGCGCCCATTGGAAGAGCGCGTTATTGGCCACACCCCGGACCGAGGCCGCAAAAACCAGGGCGGCGACCACCGGGATCTTGAACATCGCCAGGCCTTCGCGGTAGCCATCGATCACATTCCGCTTGGGCTGGTCTTTGGTCTGGGTGTCTTCCTCTTCTATACCCAGGTCTTTCAGGGCAAACCAGACAAAGATGGACATCAACGCGGCCGGGGCAGCGTACATCAACAAGATGGGCCGCCACGCCATGACGGTCAACAATCCGCCGGCAACCAGAGGGGCCATGACGTTACCGACGTTAGAGCCAAACCCGTGCATGGATATGGCAAAGCCGCGGCGGTCGGGGAACCTCCTGGAGAGGGCCGCGGTGGAGGGCAGATGCCACAGGGCGCCGGGCACCGACACGATGACCACGGCGATGGTCAGTACCGCCAGGTTGGGCGCTGCCGCTAGTACCAGAAACCCCAGAGCCGCCCAGATCATGCAGCCCGTAAGTATGGGTCCCCAACTGGCCTTCATCTGGTCGACGATCGCTCCGCCGATCAAGTTGACCGCTCCGAACCCGCCTTGCCGTATACCCAACATGAAGGCGACTTCAAAGTTAGACAGACCCATAGCAGCCTTAATGGCTGGCATGAAGACCGGGAAACCTTGGTCATAGAGGTGGGATACGCCGTGGCCGAAGGATAGTGCTCCGAGCAAGAAATTCCGGTTTTGCCTGAGTCCTTTCGGCCTTTGTGTTGCTTTTGCCATAAATCCTTTTGCTACGGCCCTTTGCTAAGACAAACGTTTTCGAATACTCCGGGCCACCCGCGATTCTAAGGTTTGGGCGTAGCGCGCGCAAGTATGGCAAAGCCCGCCAACAAGCATCAACTTTCCGCTCGCGGTGATTTTGGCGGCTCGGATTCACTGGTCTTAGGCTCGGAGCCGGTGTGCTATGCTACGGCGAATTTACCGCACCCTCAGGCTGGCGGAACCAGAACGAACGGAGGAATAGTAATGCCCTACGAAGGACTGAGTTTAAAGGGACAAACGGCGTTGGTCACCGGGTCAGGCCGGGGCATCGGAGCGGCGTTGGCCGTGGGTCTGGCCCAAGCCGGAGCAACGGTGGCTGTCTCGGACCGGCCCGACCGATTGGACCTGGCGGAAGAGACGAAAGCCAAGGTCGAAGCCGAGGCTGTTAAGAGCGGCGTCTATGCCCTGGACGTTCTGGATATACCGGCCATACCCAAGGCCATAGACCAGGTGGTCAAAGACTTTGGCCGGCTGGATATCCTTGTCAATAATGCCGGGATACGGATACCCAAGCCGGCCCTTGAGGTTACCGAAGAAGATTGGGATGCAACTATCGACATCAACCTCAAAGGGGTATTCTTTTGTGCCCAGGCGGCTGGAAAACACATGGTGGAACAGGGATACGGAAGGATCATTAACCTTGGGTCTCAGCTTTCGGTAACCGCCTCCAAGGGACGGTCTTCCTACTGTGCCAGCAAGTTCGGTGTCGCCGGGATCACCAAGGTCATGGCGGTCGAATGGGCGCCCCACGGCGTGACGGTTAATGCCATAGGCCCAGGCCCTGTCAGCACCCCCGGCATGCTGGCAGCCGACACCAAAACCCCGGAAGAAGTCCAGGCTGACCTGGCAGCGCACCTCCCGTTGGGGCGGCGCATGGACCCGGAAGAAATGGTCGGCGCAGTGATCTATCTGGCCAGCAAGTCGTCAGCCGGAACCACCGGGCATCTGCTCATGGTGGACGGCGGCTGGACAGCTATCTAAGTAACATTCGACTCAAGACCGGCATCAGACTGAACAAAAGCATTGGAGAGTAACCATGAGCCTAGAAAGTCTGGAAAAACGAATCAAGGTACTGGAAGACATCGAAGAGATCCAGAAACTTAAGCACCGGTACTGCGCCCTCTGCGACGCCAATTACGACGCTGACGCCCTGGCTGAGCTCTTCACCGAAGACGCGGTATGGGACGGCAAGGAACGGGGCCGGAACGACGGGCGGGAAGCCATCCGCAAGTTCTTCCAAAACGCGCCCGGCCGCCTTTCCTTCGCCATCCACATGGTTCTCAACCCTGTGATCGAGGTTGACGGTGACCGTGCCACGGGGGTCTGGTACCTGTTCCAGCCCTGCACCTACACCGAGGGTAATCAAGCGGTTTGGGGCTCGGCCCGTTACGACGAAGAGTATGTGCGCGTGAACGGCAAGTGGATGTTCAAGCATCTGACTCTCAGCTCAAACTTCTGGACGCCTTTCGAAAAAGGCTGGGCAGAAGCCCAGTTCGCTTCTTAGTTTAGTGCTATAGGACCTGAGTAATGCAGCCGAATCACACCAATAAGATGGACGGCATGGTGGCCATCGTCACCGGTGCCAGCAGGGGTCTGGGACGGGCCATAGCTAAGGAATTCGCCGCGGAAGGAGCTAACGTGGTCGTATCGGCCCGCCGCAGCTCCCCGGCCGGCCTGCCAGGGACCGCCGTGGAGACCGCCCAACAGATACGAGATGGGGGCGGCGAAGCCCTGGCGCTCACCTGCGATGTTTCCAACGAGGAACAGGTCATGGCGATGGTCGGCCAGACCATCGACGTGTATGGCCGCATCGACGTGCTGGTGAACAATGCCGGGGTGATGGTCCTCGGCAAGACCCTGCTCGAGATCATGCCGGACGAATGGGACCAGAGCATCTCGTCCAATATCAAAGGGGTGTATCTGTGTTCCCGTGCGGTGCTGCCAACCATGATCGAACAGACGAAAGGCAGCATCATCAACATCGGCTCCCGCATGGCCACTGATCCCAAACTGGGCGGCGGCGTGCTGTACAGTTCGTCCAAAGCCGCGATTCATATGTTCAGCTACTGCCTGGCCGACGAGGTACGGGAGCACAACATCGCCGTGAACATCCTATCGCCCGGCGGACTCAAGACCGAGGGTTCAGCGGCCATACCCTGGACTCAACGCGACTGGGAGCAGCGCGTCGAACCCGAAGCAGCCGGTCCCAGTGCGGTCTATTTGGCGTTACAGGATGCTTCTACATTCACCGGCCAGTTGGCTGCGCGTGCCGAGTTCGGCGAAACTTGGGGTAAATAAAAGAGAGGCGCCTAGATGATTGATGACCTAAAAAGCCTGGTCGACGCTGATGCCGGTCTGATAAGCCCGCGAATCTTTGCCGACAATGACCTATACGAGCAGGAATTGGAGCAGATATTCGCGCGCTGCTGGCTTTTTCTCTGCCATGAGAGCCAGATACCCAACCCCGGCGATTTCTTCACCACCAACATGGGCGAGGATTCAGTGCTGGTTACGCGCGACGCCGCCGGAAAGATCAATGCGTTCCTGAACGTGTGTCCCCACCGGGGCAATCGACTATGCCGGGCTGATTCCGGCAGTTCTTCCTCGTTCATCTGCGCCTACCACGGCTGGGCATTCGGCGCCAACGGCACACTGATTGGCGTGCCCAATGCTAAAGACGCCTACCACGGTGAATTGGACCAGAGCAGGTGGGGGTTGATACGGGTGGCCCAGATCGACAGCTACAAGGGTCTGATCTTCGCCACCTTCGACGCCCAAGCGCCTTCCTTGACTGATTATTTAGGCGAGACCGCCTGGTATCTGGACGCCTTTGTCGACCGCCGAGAGGGCGGCATCGAGGTCATCGGCGGTGTGAATAAGTGGGCTGTGCCCTGCAACTGGAAGATGCCGGCCGAGAATTTCGGCGGCGACGGCTACCATGTGGCCTGGACTCATCTTTCGGCCATAAATTCCGGGTTCGCCGGTAATTACCGCTTCCAGCCCAGCAATTCCGGCAGTGCAGTGTCGCCCGGCAACGGCCACTGCGTCATAACCATGGGCGCGGACGACATCGCCGACCCGCCCGTTGCCGGGATTAGGGAGTACGAAGAGCAGATCAAGGCCGAAGTGCGGAGCCGGCTCGGCCCGCGGTCCAATCAGGTCAATCCTGCCGCCGCCACCATATTTCCAAATTTCTCCCTGCTGCGAGCCAGCGCCCGGACGTTCCGGATGTGGCACCCCAAGGGACCGGACAAGATTGAGATCTGGTCTTGGTTGTACGTGGACAAAGCGGCCCCAGACAGCGTCAAAAAGGCGTTACGTCTGGCCGGCTCCCAGAGCTTTGGCCCCTCGGGCGTGTTTGAACAGGACGATATGGACAATTGGGAGCAGTGCACCAAGGCGGGCCGGGGCACGGTTACCCGCCGCCTGCAACTGAACTACCAGATGGGCTTGGGCCACGAGAGCTTCAACAACGACCTTCAAGCCCTCTCCAGCGACTACCGCTACAGCGACAGCAACCATCGCGAGTTCTACCGCCGTTGGAGTCAGATGATGTCCGGGGACGTCTGAGGGGCGTAGCTTTTAGCGGTCAGCTTTGGGCTACGAGCTATTTTTAGCCGTAGCGGTTGAAAGAGACGACCTCTGACATCGGTAGCCGGTCGGTGGGGCCGAAGCGGCCTCTGGGGTAGCCCAGGGGCGTTAGGCAGAGTGTCTCCACATGGTCGGGGATGCCCAACCAGTCTTTGACCTTCTGTTCTTCGCGTAGGTGCGTGGTTGTGATACGGGTTCCCAGGCCCAGAGCGCGGGCCGCAAGGAAAAGGTTCTGTATCGCCAGCCACAGCGACGAAGCATACCGGCCTCGCTCGATGGGTTCGCCCTTGGTATAGGGCACGGAGCCCATGGTGTGGTCGGCGCAGATCAAGATCATCGCCGGGACTTCCGGCATGTGGTTGGCCAGATAGCGGGCCGAGGTATAGGCCGGAGACTCGCCTGGCGGCGGTGTAGCCCCCATGGCGCCCAGCCACAGGTCTCGGTAGAGGCCACCGATCTTTCCGATCAGGTCTTTCTCCGTGATGGCGATGAAGTGCCAGGGCTGTTTGTTGCCACCGCTGGGGGCCTTGGTGGCCGCATCGAGTATCTTCTCGATGGTCTCCCTGGGGACTGGGTCCGGCTTGTACCGGGTGAACTGCCGTTGGCTGTAGATAGCCTCGAAAACTCCAATGTCGTCCATGCCCTCTCCTGGCTGTGCCTATCTCGTATTAGCTTTCCGGTATTAGCTTTCCGGTCTTATCTTAGTTTTTCGGTTCGGCGATGAAGACCGGGATGACGCGGTCGGTCCGATCCTGGTACTCCTGATACGGCGGGAATGCTTCAACCGCTATGTCCCAGAGGCGTTTCTTCTCGGCGGCGTCATTGACCTCACGTACTCGCATGGAGATTACTTCGGTGGCGTCTTGAATCTCTACGTTTGGGTCCGCTTTCAGGTTGTGGTACCAAACGGGGTGTTTGGGCGCTCCGCCTCGGGATGCCACCAGGATGTAGTTCTTCCCGTCAACCGCCCGCATCAGGGGTGTCTTGCGAATCGCACCGGTCTTATTCCCCTTGTTGGTCACGACAATGACTGGCATACCTGTGTCCTTCAGCGTCAGACCCTCGGTGCCACCGCTCTTTTCGTACAACTCCACTTGTTCTCGCACCCAATCACTGGTGCTGGGTATGTATTCGGCCATGATTAACTCCTTTTTGACTAAATATAATTTCGGTAACGGAACCCTGATTGCTGAAAGCTACGCGCTAGATCGGCGCACGCCGATTGTGCCAGTCGGTCTGCTGTTCGTAGGCGTGGGCGACCCTTAAAACCGTTTCTTCGGCGAAGGGACGGCTCACTATTTGAAGTCCCATCGGCATGCCGTCGGCGCTGAACCCGCAGGGTACCGACAGGGCAGGCGTGCCGGCCAGGTTGAACGGGCCAGTGAAACTGATCCGCCCGGCCAGCCCAGTCAGGGCGTGTTCTTTGCTCTGGACGCCGGGGCTGCTCTCCACCGGCGGTGCGGTGACCGGCCCGGTGGGCAACACCAGAACGTCAACCTTCTCCAGTGCGTCCAATATCTGCTGTCGGAGCACGGTCCGGAGCTTCTGGGCCTTGTAGTAGGACTGGCCCGGGATGATGCTGCCGGTCAGGAATCTGATCTTATTGTTATGGTCGAGCTCGTCGAAGCTCTCTTCGAAAAGTTTGCGGTGCAGGTTGGCCCACTCGACACTCAGGATGCTCATGGTGAGGGCGCCGGCGTTGGGGGCCAGCGGGATAGATACGGCTTCGGAAGACGCGCCCAGCTCTCCCAGCACACCGATGGCCTTGGCCACGGTCTCCCGGAACTCCGGGTCCAGGTTAGAGGAGTCCATGCGCTCTTGGATGACGCCCATCTTGATGCCTTGGACATCCCCGGTCAGGGCCGCACGGTAGTCGGGCACCGGCACGTCCCAAGAGTAACGGTCCTTGGGGTCGTGTCCGGCGATGGCCTGGATGGTGATGGCGGCGTCTTCCACGGAGCGGGATATGGGCCCCACTGCATCCATGGACCAGGAACCGCCCAGCACGCCGTAACGGCTGACTCGTCCGTGGGATGGACGTAGGCCCACCAGACCGCTGAAGTTGGCCGGGCCTCGGATGGAGCCGCCGGTGTCTTCGCCCAATGACGTTGCGCAGAGCGCGGCTGCAGTCGCTGCGCCCGAACCGCTGCTGGACGTGCCGGGGTTCCGCCCCAAGTCCCAGGGATTGCGGGGCGTGCCGTAGGGGTGGTTATAAATCTCCGCCATGGCAAACTCGCTCATGTTGAGTTTGCCCAGTAGGACAGCGCCCGCCTCTTTCAGTTTGGTGATTACCGTGGCATCTTCAGTCGGGATGTTGTCCTTGAGGATGCTGGAGCCGCCGGTGGTAAGGACGCCTTTGGTGTTGAACTGGTCTTTAACCGCGATCGGCACGCCATGCAACGGCCCCCGGTGCATACCTGTGGAAATCTCCTGTTCCGCCTGCCGAGCCGCTTCCAACGCCTGTTCACCAGTGATGGTGATGTAGGAATTGAGCTTGCCATCGACTTCTTGGATGCGGTCGAGATAGGCTTCGGTAGCCTCGACGGGAGAGACCTCTTTGGTCTCGATCAGCTTGGAGAGTTGCGAGGCGGTCAAAAAGGGCAATTCTTTTTTATTCATAATCTCCCTAAATTTCCCTCAGCTAGTCGGGCACGGCCCAGGCGTGGTTATGTTGACTTCTCCAGAGTTAGCCAATAGAGTACCACAACGCTGATAAACTCCAGGCATATCTGACTTTCAGTCACGATTCGACGATTACCTGGAGGCCATATGACCGTTGTTTTGGATCATACGATCGTCCCGGTGAACGACCGCGAGCAGTCGGTGGAGTTCTACTCCCGGATATTCGGTTTCGAGGAACTGGGGGAGATCAGGCCTTTCCTGGCGGTCCAGGTGAATAACGGCCTGAACCTGGACTTCCGGAAGGACGACGACTTCCGCAGCATCAACTATGCGTTCGCCATGGAGCCCGACGAGTTCGAGGAAGCGTTCCAGCGCATCAAGGACGCGAAGATACCCTACGAGGACAGCCCCTTAGCACAGGACAACATGCAAGGGCCGGGTTTATCACTGGGTACCAGGGGCGACAGCGAGGGCGTCTATTTCAAGGGTCCCAGCGGCCATCTGCTGGAGATTCAGACCTATCAGCAGCCAGGGGTTAAAGACCGGGCAAAGGTCAGTCGTCGGGCAGTTCGGCGATCAGGTGGCCGTCCTCGATGCTAACGGGGAATCCCACCAGTCTGGCGTTGGGGCCGTTCACGCACACGCCCTCTGTGTACTCGAAACGCCAACCGTGGGCTGGACACATGAAAACACCAGTCCAGTCCACCACTTCTTCCGACTGGTGAGGGCAGACGTTGGAGAGCAGTTGGTAGACGCCCTTTCGGCTCCGTGCCAAGAAATACGACCACTCGCGCACTGTCACCGGTGCCGGTAGCTTGGTGAAATCGGATTCCAGTCCGAGGTCGACGTTGATGGTTTTATATGTAGCCATTGGCTTTGATTCTTCCTAGACCTGGTCATTAAAACATTTCGGCCAGTATAGCCGACCGGGTATGCGGCCTCAAGGCGACAGAGCGGTGTTAATCAGCATCTTGACGCCGTGGGCTTTTTGCAGCAATATGTGCTCACTTGAACGGTCCATGAGGAGAATCAGATGGCTGATTTGAACAAAGACGAAATTCGCGCCATGGGCAAAGCTGTGGGCCTGGATATCCAAGACCCCGAGTTAACCGAGGTCATGTACAGCTTGAACGCCCTCTTGGAATCCCTTGACGCCATCAACCCACCGGGTTTGAATGACGTTGAGCCGCTGCCGATCATCCTCCCTCCGGCATAGCCACCCTACGACACTGAACTTTAGAAATGTCCCCGACTTGTTGGGGACATTTTTCTTTTACCGTACCCCAGAGCTTGAGATGCGGAGTTTTTATGAACCAGTCTGAATTGCCTTTCCTCTCGGCTAGTGACCTCTCCCGCCTGATCCAGTCCAAAGAGGTTTCACCGGTTGAGGCCACGGAAGCCTACTTGGACCGGATCGAGGCCGAAGACTTCCGGTTCCATAGCTATATAACGGTCATGCGCGATCAGGCCATGGACGACGCTCGCCGGGCCGAGCAGGACATCGCATCAGGTCAACACCGGGGACCGATGCACGGCGTGCCAGTTGCGGTGAAAGACCAGTTCTGGAGCAAGGGCGTACGCAGCACCGGCGGCTCGCGGATACTGGCCGACTTCGTCCCCGATGAAGACGCCACGGTCATCACCAAGCTTAGAAAAGCCGGGGCGGTGGTCTTAGGCAAGACCAACATGACCGAGTTCGCCATCACGGGGTTCTCTCACCGTTACAGCACGCCGCGAAACCCCTGGGACATCGATACCTACACCGGTGGCTCCAGCAGCGGGTCGGGCGCGGCAACTGCAGCCTACCTCTGCGCCACGTCTTTGGGCGAGGACACTGGCGGTTCCATCAGATTCCCCGCCACATGGTGCGGTCTGGTGGGAATCCGTCCCAGTTGGGGGCTGGTTAGCCGGCATGGAGTCATGCGCGGTGTCTGGAGCATGGACACGGTGGGGCCAATCTCTCGAACGGTAGAAGATGCGGCCATCACCCTGGGCGCCATCGCCGGCCACGACGCCAGCGACCCTTATTCTTCGAAAGCCACGGTGCCCGATTACCAGAAATCATTGGGCGGGGACCTTACCGGCCTCAGAATCGGCGTGATCACCGAGTTCATGGAATCCGACCTGGTGGAGCCCGCAGTCCGTCAGAGCGTATCCAAAGCCATTGCCACGCTGGGCGAATTGGGCGCGACGGTAGAAGAAGTGTCGATACCGCTGTCCATGGATGCCGGGGTGGCATCGGCGGTGCTGCTGGCCGTTGAACCGGCCCTGGCCCAGCAAGACTGGATCAAGGACCGCATCCAAGACTACGGCCATGATGTCCGGATATTGCTATTAACCGGCAGTCTTCTACCCGCCCAGGCGTACTACAAGGCCCAGAAACTGCGCACCATGTTGCGCCAACAGGTGCTGGACTCGCTTGGAAAGTACGATGTGTTGGTGCTGCCTACGTCCGGCAAGGGCGCCCAGCAGCAAGTGGAAGACCCGCCCATCACCAGCAAGGAGACCGCAGGCCGGTTGTCTTTCTTGTTCACCCGCATCTTCAACCTGGCCAGTTGCCCAGCCATGTCGGTCCCTTGCGGCTTCGACGACCGGAACATGCCCGTGGGCCTGCAGATAGCGGCTCTTCCCGGAGCAGAGGAAAAGATCTTCAAAGTTGGCCATGCCTACGAGCAGGCATCCACCTGGCACACCATGCGGCCGCCGGGGGCCTAATGGCTTGGAACGAAATATTACTGAAATCCTTGAAAAAGGTGATGGCGAGAGGAGTTTTGCTGGCCGCACCCTACGTGATCAAAACGATCTGGTGGTAGCGAGGTGGGGTAAAATCCCCACACGAACTTATGTGCTTCTCCAAGTGCGACGCCGTAATTCTTTACGCGGCGTATCCTTTGACCTTGATCGCACCCGTAGCCGGGTTAACCGTACCCTGGCCCTAAACCTGCAACTGATTCACCCATGAAAATGACGTAGATGACGTAGATGACGTAGATGACGTAGACAGGGTTATATTCTCACGAATTTGAAGACTACCTGTGTTTTCTTCAGGAGTGGTAATTCCATCAGCAAAAAAACCGATTTTTCTCCGTCCTCGTTTGTGATTTCAGCATGGATATGAAGGTCGGTGCGCCCGTCAGCCCGCATCTGAAGATAATCGACGTCAGTGAGTGTACCTTTCAGTCGCGGGCCACTAGAGCTGCCCTCACAAGAAAACGAACCCATTATCGCCCTCATATGGAGGTTTTCACCCCGTCTAGTACCTGATGATCGTCCTGGCAACGTCGCCCTGGTCCAGTGCCTGGAAGGCGTCGTTGATCTGGTCGAGTTTCACGGTGGCGCTGATCAGTTCGTCCAGCTTTAGGCGGCGGGCCATGTAGAGGTCGATGAGCATGGGCATGTCAGCCCTGGGGTAGACGGAACCATAGGTGCAGCCCATCAGCACCCGGTCCAGGTGCAGGAAATCAGGGTCGATGGTCAGCTCGGCTCCGACCGGCGCAACCCCCACAACAACGGTGGTGCCGCCGCGTTTGGTGGTGCTCATGGCCTGGTTTATGGCGTCCGTGGAGCCAATCACCTCGAAGGCGTAATCGGCCATCTCACCCCGAGTTATGTCCCGGACTTTCTCCGTCAGGTGCTCGGTGGCCGCATTTACGATGTGGGTAGCACCGAATTCCAGGGCGTGTTCCAACTTGTTGCCGTAGATGTCGACGGCGATGATCGCCTCGGCTCCCGCCAAGACTGCTCCCTGTACGACGTTCAGGCCTACTCCACCAGCGCCGATGACTACCACGCTGCTGCCGGGTTTCACTTTGGCGGTGTTGATCACCGCGCCAACGCCGGTGGGCACACCGCAGCCGATCAGGGCCACTCGGTCCAGGGGGGCGTCTTCCCGAATCTTTACCAGGCTGTCCTCGGGCACCACGGCGGATTCGCCGAATGTGGACAGGCCGTTGAAGTGATGGACCTCTTGGGAGCCATTCCGGAGGCGGGTGGTGCCGTCCAGCATCTTCCCTTTGAGCTTATAACGGGCCTCACACAGGTTCTGGCGCCCCTTCACGCAATACGAACACTGTCCGCAGGTGGGGACGAACGACAGCACCACATGGTCGCCGGGCTGGGCGTAGGTTACTCCGGGGCCGGTCTCTTCGACGATGCCCGCGCCTTCGTGACCAAGCACGACCGGCATTGGGTGCTCACGATCGCCCTTCATGTAGTGCAGGTCGCTGTGGCAGACGCCGCTGGCAGTTAGTTTGACCAGGACTTCGTGCTCTTTGGGCCCGTCCAACTGCAGGTCTTCAATGACCAATGGTTGGAATTTTTCGTACAAGACAGCTGCTTTCATGATTGTTCTCTCGACGGCTCTACGGGTCTTTCTCTCGGGTTATCAGGCGGCGCAGTTCGGCGCCTAGGATAAGCGGTCAGTGCGGGTACATCTGTTCTTCCAAGGCTTCTTTCCAGTCGGCGTCGCTGGGCAGGATGCTGTCGATGGCCCGCACGTTGTAATAAGAATCGCCGGTCCCAGGGGGATCTCCGCCGTCGGCCACGGTGCTGGCAGCAGCCAAGAGCATCCGCCGCGCAACGACGATGGCGATGTCGCTAGCGGCAAGGTTCTCGCCCGAACGGTCGACAATCGGCCCCATGCTTTCTTGGATCGCCTGGTCCTGGGTGTTGATGCCTTCTATACCGGTGAACGTCTCGTATTTCTGTACCTGGCGGTCGATCATCCAGTCGTTGGACTTGTTGCGTTTGGTCCTGAAGTCCGAGAGCATCTCGCCCGGCCCACGGCCCAGTTGGACTTCCTCTTCCCGGTCGGCATCGGTGAGGGGTTCGCCTTTGTAGTTGTAGACCCAGTTATAGACCATGCAGTTTTCGTCGTCCATAGGCACCCAAACGTGCCCGGCGATGAGCGAGCGCGAGTCCTGGCCTTGTAGCCCGAACTGCAGTGGACGGAACTGATGAAAGGGCATGACGTAGTGGTAGGCCCGAATTATGTTCCGGTCGTCACCCAGGTCACGGACGCCTGCGTAGCGGTATCCGTAGTCGGTCCGGTCAACCTCCAATTTGGGCACCTGACCTTTGACCAGATTGGTGTTGATGGCGATGCCGGGCCGGTCGGTGTTCTCGGTTATCCGCCGGTGGAGGATCGGGGCGTGGGCGGTGTCGATGCCGCCCTCCAAGCCCTGCAGCCAGTTGCATTCCTGCCAGTTCTTGGTCACCAGACGGTGGCTCGCCGGCACCTGAGTCCATTCGAACTTCGGCTCCGGGGGGCGCTTGTCTTCTGGCCCTAAATAGGCCCAGAGGACATCACCCATCTCCACCACCGGGTAGGCGGTGGTCTTGATCTTGGTGTGGTAGTCACTGTCCGGACCCTCGTTCATCATGTCCAGGCAGTTGCCGCCAGTGTCGAATTTCCAGCCGTGGTAAACACAGCGGAGGCCGTCTTCTTCGTTGCGGCCAAAGAACAAGGACGTCAGCCTGTGGGGGCAGAACTCGCTGAGTAGCCCGACACGGCCCTGGCTGTCGCGGAAGGCCACCAACTGCTCGCCTAGCAGACGCACCCGCACCGGAGGGCAGTCCGGTTCAGGAAGCTCGCTGGCCAGCAGAGCAGGCACCCAATAACGGCGCATGACCTCGCCCATCGGCGTGCCCTGGTCTGTGCGGGTTAATGCTTCGTTATCATCCCTGGTTGACATTTGCGTTCGCTCCAGTCCAGCTAGCATTCGAGACACGAAAATGCCATCTCGAGGCCGTATTATCCCCTAGCAAAGCAACCTGAGCAAGCAGTTTATTCTCCATCGAATCACGAGGCTGTTAAGCGGTGGAATCAAACCAAAGGCGAAAAGCCCGGTATCCGAAATCAGTTGACACCATCTAGGCGTGGCCGTACAATCGGTCAGTCTTCGAGACCGGTGTGCATAAAACCGGTTTATCGAGCAGCGAATCTGCCCTCAGTACCCAGTTTTTCCGTTCGGCGTGATGCGAAATAACACCAAACCGTCTGGGGAGATTGATTAGGTAAAAAATCAGATGAAACGCACGCCGGTCAGCACGGCACTAGGGATTTCCTATCCTGTCCTACAAGCGGGTCTACCATGGGTGTCGAACCCGGAATTGGTGGCCGCTGTTTCCGATGCTGGTGGGCTGGGTGTCTTACATCCCACCGCTGGTAACGAACCGGGCGGTGACCCCGTAGCCGATCTCCACGCCGTCATTCGCAAAGTACAGCGTCTTACCACCAAGCCTTTTGGTGTTTCGTTCTATCTGGCGCACCCTCAGATTGAGCAGCTGATCGAGGCCTCGGCCCAAGAAGGCATCGGCATCGCGATAACCTATGGCGGCAGCCCCGCGCTCTACACTGGCGCATTGAAAGACCACTCGATGACTGTCATACACCATGTGACGACCGTACGGCACGCTCGCGGCGCGGAAGCCCAGGGCGTGGACATGGTCATCGCCGAAGGATTTGAAAGCGGCGGCCTGCGTGGTGTCGAAAAAGTCTCGACCATGGTTCTGGTTCCTCAGGTGGTTGATTCCATCGCCATCCCCGTGATCGCATCCGGCGGTATCGTCGATTCCCGTGGTTACGTGGCTGCAACAGCCCTTGGCGCCATGGGGGTTCAGATGGGTTCACGGTTCGTGGCGACCAAGGAATGCGTATCCCACCAGATCTACAAGACGGCGATGATTGCCGCCATCGACAGCGGGACCATCGTGGTTGGCGGCGACAAATGGCCGACCAGGATACTCAAACAGGGCGTGGCTCTACAGATGAAAGAGTCGGGCTTGGACACTGGCGATGACTCAGCGGCCTGGGAGCAGGAGCTGGGTATCGACCGGACCAGGGCTGCCTTCATCAACGGCGACTTCGATGCTGGAATCGCCTACACCGGAGCTGGCGCTGGCCTGATCTCTGAGATTCTGACCGTCCAAGAAGTCTTTAAAGACTTGGTCGACGGAAGCCATTCCCTAGCCCGCAAGCTGGTCTAAAATATCGGCGGCGCGGGTTGGCTAAAGACCCGCGATTTGTCTAAGAGATTCCTTCTTAAGAAACCTCTTCGGGCCCGGCTGAGTCCAGTTCGATGAGTTCCTCTGCCTTTCTCATGATCTTGTCCCTGCGTTCGCCTTCGATATTTCTGCTGTCCAAGTAGAGCCCCAGCGCCTGCATCGGTTGCAGGTCTTCTCCTTCCGTGGGTGAGATACGGGTCCGCCGGGCGCCAGCCACTTCCCTGGAGATCGACGCGATGAAATGCGCCGGTTCCAGGGCCGCACGTATCTCGGTCTCTCTCAGTTGGGCATCGGATTCCGCGGCCAAGGCGATCCGAACACGCACCACCGAGTCGGCGATGTCTTTGCGGGCGATGGCCCGGACAACTGTGGCCGTCGGATCAACGTCCAATGGCTCCACCGAAACATCGACGGTCACAAAAGTCCGCGCATCCAGTTTGTGGAACTCGAAATTGGTCATCCTTTGACCCTGGACAGCCGCCGGGTCTAGGTCGACGACGCAGAACCCTTTTTCGTCGCCTTCCTCGCTGAAATCGACTCTCTGCAGGCTACCTGAATAGACCACCATGGGCAGGTCCGAACGCAAGATCTGATGCTTGTGGATGTGGCCCAAGGCAACGTACTCAACCTGCGGCCGGTCCAAAGCGCTCACCAACAACACATGGTCCTGACCCAGCATCATGGAGCGTTCGGTGCCAACGGTGGCGCCGTTGACTGTCACGTGTCCCGTGAGGATGGCCGGAATGCTCGGGTCCAGCTCCGCAGCCGCAATTTCGATGCCCTCCGTAAGACGTTGCTCAAGCGCCTGCCGCACCTGCTCGATGGACATACCCCGAGAGTCTTCGCGGCTGAGGATCGCGCTACGCCTTGGCCAGGGGACTGCCAGTATCTGCAATGGACCGGCCGGTGTCACTATCACGTAATTCTGGAGGTTGTTGCCGACGTAGACATTGGCCACTTCCAGTGTGGGGAAGATGTCCACGGCGGTGGCTCGGCTGGAAGCCGCCGGTAGGTCGTGGTTGCCGACCAACAGGAATGTCGGAATACCGGCTTGGGACAGCCGGTTCAGGCGTTTGGCGAATTCCCTCTGATGGGTCTGGGTCGGGTCGCGGCCCTTATAGGCGTCGCCGGCCAACAGCACTAGGTCAACGCTTTCGTTCAGGGCGAACTCCACCACCTGGTCCAGAGAATCAAGGAAATCCCCCAGTCTTGTGGACAGCCCAGTTTCGGAGTCTATCCGGCCATAATTCTCCACTCCGACGTGAAGGTCAGAAAAATGAAGGACCCTCATTTTGCCGTCCGTCCAAATACGCCGTGGGAATACTGAGCAATTTTTGCAGATATCACGACACCGATTATGTTGGGTAAAAGCACCAATAAACAAGGCCTTCCGCGACCAGATTAACGGTTTGGCAAGTAGTTTTTTGGAAGGCGAGCAAGCCGTTTGCAGAGTTTCATAGATTTGACAACAAGGCCTGGCCTTCCTAGAATCGGATAGGTTGTGAAGGCGGGAACTACTGGTACTCTTTCAAGGACGGCATTGATGACTACCGTTAGGCAAATGTTTGCGCTACAGGAATTGGACATCGTTCTGGACCGAGTCCAGAAAGAGCATGACAAGGCAGAACATGAACTGAGCAGTGGCAATCTGGTAACAAGTTTGGAGTCGGAGCTAGAACAGGACGCTAAAAAGCTCCAGGAAGCGGAGCTTCAGCAGCGGGCTATCAAGCTTGAAGCTGAATCGCAGAAAGAAAGGTCTGAAACCCTTAATTCCCAGCTATACGGCGGAGAGGTCACCAACCCCAGAGACCTTGAAAGCCTGGAACGGGAAGCATCCAATGTCCTCCAACTGGTCGAGCAGCAGGAAAGCGCCCTCGCGGAATTCACGGTAAAGATCGAGGCAGCGCAGACCAAAAAATCCGAGCTGGAAGGCCAGCTGGGTGAAGCAAAGTCAGCGTGGAAGATTCGCCAATCTGAATTGCAGGCTTCCCTCAAAGAGCTGAAATTAGAGAAAACCGGATTCGAAGGCCAACGGTCCAAATTGACTGAAACCCTAGACCCGACCTCCATGCAACACTACGAGGTACTGAGAAAATCCAAAGGCGGACTGGCAGTAGCCAGGGTTGAGCGAGGGCTCTGCCAGGGTTGCAAGATGTCTCTGCCCACCCACCAACAACAGCGGGTACGGAGCGGAAGCCAGGTGGTCCTCTGTAGCAGCTGTGGCCGGATGCTATTTCTCGGCACTTAACTGACCAAGCACTAGCAGAATCAAATGGCCGGATAAACCGGCCATTTTTTATTGCCCGTCCTTATTCGACCTCAAATATAAATTCAGCTTCGATTGACCCTATTTAGGGCCTATGCTAGAGTTCGAAACGGAGGGCAATGCAGACTGGGTGACCGCCGTTCTTCCAGCGATGGAAGGAAGGAGGAAAGTCCGGGCTCCTCTGGGCAGGGTGCTGGGTAACTCCCAGGTCCCGATTTCGGTTCGCTGGAGTCGGGAACGGAAAGTGGCACAGAAACATACCGTCCCGACTTGTCGGGATAAGGGTGAAATCGGACGGTAAGAGCGTCCGGCCGCTTGCGGTGACGCAGCGGCGGCTAAACCCCACCTGGAGCAAGGCCAAATAGGGGGACTTAGGTGCCCGGCCCGTCCCCGGGTTGGCTGCTCGACCGTGACGGTAACGTCGCTCCGCC
>Ga0315339_1001183_pt1 | contig 24842 bp, 24 predicted proteins | sample ASW17metaG_FD_204514 | JGI IMG/M metagenome (GOLD analysis project Ga0315339, IMG submission 204514) | Ammonia-oxidizing marine archaeal communities from Pacific Ocean, United States - ASW #17 | ecosystem: Environmental > Aquatic > Marine > Oceanic | place: USA: California | collected 2016-12-05
GCCCAGGTCACGACCAAATCGCCTTGAACACCCGTCTCGCGTCGCATCGCCATCGTATCAACCCCGGTCGAATCCCAATGTCATCATTGAGTCAGTCAACCGGGACTTCGTCAACGGGCTGCTAGCTCAACCCCGGAGCGTGCATGCTCCCTGCATTGGCACATGATTAACACTATACAGAATGCTCATTCGATGATCCATTGTCTTAGTAGAGAAACTGGTCCTGTAAAAAGTTTGGCATGGCCACTGTCGGATTAATCGCGCTACTAACGGGGGCAATGCGGGCATGGAAACGGGCAAACTTGCCGGATCTACAGCAATTATCACGGCGGCCGGTCAGGGTCTCGGCGAGGCCATCTCAAAAGCCTTCGCGCGGGAGGGGGCCACCGTCGCGGTATCCGACATCAATGAAGGCGAAGCGGAGCGCGTTGCCAGAGAAATTACCGCGAGCGGCGGTGTAGCATTTACGCAAGTCATTGATGCCACGAAATCAGGCGATGTCGATCAGATGGTCGCCAACGTCGTCGAGCGTTGTGGCACGCTCGATATCCTGGTCAATGGTGCTGGCGGCTTCGATCGATTTTCGCCGATCACCGAAGTCTCGGATGCCGAATGGGACCGGGTGATCACGCTCAATCTTACCAGCGCATTCTACTGCTCGCGCGCGGCGGCCCGGGTGATGATGGAAAAGAAGACTGGTCGAATTATTTCGATTTCGTCGGGTGCCGGCCTTGCGCCGAACCCGCATGCGCCGTCCTACGCGCCTTATGGTGCCAGCAAGGCCGGGCTGATCGGGCTGTCGCGGCTGATGGCTCGTGACTTTGGCCCTTACGGCATAACGGTGAATTGCATTGCCCCCGGAACCACGCTGACACCACGTGTGAAAAAGGTCCGCGACGCGGCAAGCGTCGAGCGGATCGCCTCGATGAATCCGATGCGTAACTTAGTCGAGCCTGAGGATTCCGCCGAGGCGGCTCTATACCTCGCATCCAAGGAGGCTCGCTACGTCACCGGCGTTACACTGATGGTAAATGCAGGCAATCTGATACTCTGATCCGGTACAGTGCTCAGGGCTGGCCATGCTCTGCCGATATTGCAGCGGCCGACCGATTTCGTAAAACCTCGTAGCTGCTTTCGCTGACCGAATTGCCGGCGGGCCCGACGGGGCAGTTCTGCTGATAAAGATAAATCCTCCATGAAATCTTTACCCGTCGACGTTAGCGTTGTGTTTACTAGATGAGCAGGACACCAGTAGGTGTCACAATCCAAACTGACGACGTACAAGGGGGCGCAAATGAGGTTTGCTGGTATTGGCGTCATAGCTGCAGGTGTGCTGGCCATGGGCGGGTACGCGTGGGCGAACACGGTGGGCGATGTTGCGGCAAGTCCGTCGGAGCCGCTAGAATTGCCGACTTGGAATCCCGATGCGCCGGCCACGGGCCCGGTTCAGCTCATTGTTTCCGTTCCCGAGCAGCGCGTCAGTGTTTATGAGAGCGGCAGGCTGATCGCTAATTCGCCGGTCTCAACGGGACAAGAAGGATTCTCAACGCCGACCGGCGTCTTCTCCATCTTGCAGAAGAAGAAACACCATCGATCGAATATCTATAGCGGTGCGCCGATGCCCTTTATGCAGAGGCTGACCTGGTCGGGGATCGCGCTGGATGCGTCCAATCAGGTGCCGGATTATCCCGCCTCACATGGATGCGTCCGCTTGCCACCCGAATTTGCAAAAAAACTGTTCGGCTTCACCGAGATGGGCGCGCATGTCGTTATATCTGGCACCGAGTCCGCGCCGCTCGAGATTAGCCACCCGAACTTGCTCCAACCGATCCCGCTGAAACGGCCTGTGACGGCCGAGGCGGGTTCGACCAAGACTGAGCGGAGCGTAAACGCTAATCCCCCCGTGCGGATATTGGTGACTCGGCGCACTGGTCGCGAGTTGGTACATGATGTTCAACGTCTGCTGAAAGGGCTTGGCTTTGAACCAGGTGAACTGGACGGCTGGATGGGTAGGGATACGGGGGCTTCTATTGCGCGCTTTCAGGAGAGCCGCGGCCTGCAATCGACAGGCGCCATGTCAATGGACCTCGTCAAAGAGCTTTATCGCGCCTCACGAAAAGGCAAGCCGCCCACAGGCCATATTTATGTGCGCCAGAACTTCGCGCCAGTGTTTGACGCGCCGATCGCAATTGCCCGGACGGAGGATCCACTAGGCAATCATTTGTTCACGGCCATGGACTTCGAAGAAGACGCGACCGAGGCGCGATGGCTCGCCGTTACGCTGAATGACGGCGCGCGGGACGTAGCGACCCTTGGTGACGCGGATGAAGAGGCCGAAATTTCGTCGGCGCCCGCTTCAGCGAAAGAGGCGCTCGACCGTATCGATATTCCTGACTCTGTTCGGAGGCGTATCTCCAAAATGCTGACGTCGGGTTCGTCTCTGGCCATCACCGACAACGGCATCAGCATAGAGACGGTTGAGAAGGGCACTGACTTCGTTGTCCTGACGCACTGACAATTCCACCGCCCATATTCGGTTTGTCGGGTTTCGTATTCCTAAAACGTGCTCTACTACCGTGGCGAGTTTAGGTTGGAGGGAATGGAGATGAGCGGATTTACCGGCGGGTGCCATTGTGGCGCGATCAGGTATGAAGTGACCGGCGAGCCATTACGCACCCAGATATGCCATTGCGACGATTGCCGCCGCTCGGGTGGCAGTGCCTTCGCGACCAATGTGTTCGTCAATGCCGACGATCTGAAGGTTACCAAGGGGGAGCCCAAATCGTTTAGTTGGGTCGCCAATAGCGGTAACAAGCGCAGCAGAGCGTTTTGCGGCGATTGTGGAACCTCGGTCTATGTCTCGAATGAGGCGCGACCCAATATGCGCGGCATCAGGATCGGATCAATTGACGACGCCAGTTTCGTCAAGCCATGGGCTCATGTATGGGTATCGCGGGCGCTTGCCTCGACCAATCTCAATGACGATCTAGAAAAATTTGAGCAACAAACGCCTTAAAATTTCGCGCGCCGATCGTGCTCTAGCTTTTAATTCCCTGGAGTCCGTATGACGCATCCTTGCAGGTGAAGAAGACGACGTCGGCATCGGCGCTTGCGCGGCCGAAATGCTCGGCATTGGCTGGGATATAAACCGCCGAACCGGGCTTGGCGATGTGTTGCTTGCCTTCGATTGTCGCTTCGAAAGTGCCTTCGAGGATATAGATCCATTGCTCGTTAGGGTGTGAGTGGGCGACTGCACCGGTGCCGGCCTTCATGCGCATCAGCGCAACAATGATCCGCTCGCCTTCAACGCAGCTGCCTTCAGCGGTTGAATAATCCGGCCCGCCCATGACCTGGTTGATTGATGCCATCTCGAACACATAAGAGCCGTTGCCGGCGCGTGATGCTCCCGGTGTCCTGACGCTTGCTGGGTCGTTCGCTGAATTGGTCATGACCATTTCTCCGCATTATAAGAGCAACCGCGCACGAGCGCCGCTCCAGCACCATACTGTCTTATTGGTTCGCATGACAGATTAGGCGACGCCGCGGTGACGCGGGAGTTGGTTGACCTTGGCGCCGGTATGCTCCCTGGCTTAGGCGGCGAACTGACCGGGCATCGTGTAGGCCGTCAGCCGGCATCGCCTGGAGGCGTGATTGTTTTCTTAGGGTCGATCGATTGTAGGAACCCGAGATTCCACAGCTAAAGAATGGGCGGCAATCCCCGATTAGGATTACCGCCCATCAGCACAGCAATTATTGAGGCAATCAGCCGCCGGTCATACTTTCGACCAAACTCTGAAAGGCCTCGCTCTGTTGCGGACGAAGCGCCTCATATTCCGCGCCGTCCATTAGGTTGGTATCTTCACCGAGCTTGCCCATCATACGCTGATAGGTCTTGTCTTCCTGCAGGCTGACGAAGGCCTTGCGCAGCGTGGCAAGACGGTCTGCCGGAATGTCCCGAGGCGCCATGACGATGCGATGCATCTCGCCCAATTCGCCCGGGAAGCCAATCGACGTAAAAGTCGGTGGGCTACCAAGGACCGGTTCGTCTCTCACGCAGGCGAGAGTACGTACTTTGTCGCCCTGTCCAGCGATCGTCGATGGCAACTGAATGGTGAAGTCAGCGTCGCCAGCCAGTAGGGCCTTCATCGAGGGGCCGCCGCCGCGATAGGGCGTCATATTGGCATCGACTTCGGCCCAATTGAGTAACCTCGCGCCGGGAACCATTCCCGCACCCCATTGACCGGAATGTGCGAATTCAAGCTGCCCGGGATTGGCCTTGCCAAAGTCGAGCAGCTCTTCGATCGTTTTGTATTTTGAATCGGCCAGTGTGATGACACAGAAACGCGCTGAGTTAATGCGCGCAACGGTGACGAAGTCCTTGTTCGTGTCGTAGGGCAGGTCCTTCACATGCTGCTGAAGTTGGTCAAAATACTGGTGGCTGAACAGCAATGTGTAACCGTCGGCCGGTGCCGTTGCCGCCGCCGCCGTGCCTGTCTGGCCACTAGCGCCGGGCATCAATTTCACGATCATTGCCTGGCCCAGATATTCCGGAATGATCGAGGTGAACACGCGTGAATTCAAATCATGAGAACCACCGGCACCCAGTGGTAAGATCAAAGTAACGGGTTTGCTTGGATAGTCCTGTGCAACCGTGGCGCCAATGCTCAATCCAAGCATCAACGCGGCGGCCGACACAATTTTCATCAAAGTCATTTGCATGGTTTCCTCCCTTTAGAACTCGTTTGCAAACGTTGGCTGGCCGTTGGTTTCTGTTTGTTGCAATTCCGGCTGGCCACTAGTTTCGTATTGGTATGCAACAACACCAATCCTTCATTATGTCCGTGTCAAGGAGGGCGGCAGGGCACCATCACTCCTTTTGGTATGCCATCTCAACACTTTCCCGTCGCAATTTGGTCGAGCGACGCCAAAGGTAGAAGGCGATAATCGGCGTCAACATCAGAATGACAACCGTAATCGGTCTCTCGAAAATGATGTAGCCAGCAATGTTGCCCTTCGACAGGCTGAGCGTCTGGCTGAGTGCGCGTTCGATTTCTGGCCCAAGGATAAACGCCATGGCCAAGGGCGCGACGTCGAAATGGAACTTCCGCAAAATGTAGCCGATCACGCCGAACGCCCCGAGGATATAGAGATCGGTCGGGTTATTGCGGACTGCATAAACACCGGCGAACGCGAACATGATCGTCAGCGGCATCAACAATGACTTGGGAATGCGAACGACCCGAGCGAAGATCGGTATCGAAAAATAACCGACGATCAGGAACAGCACATTCGCCAACACCATCGCCAGTAGAATTGCAAAGACTTGAGGACCCTGTTCGGCCATGAGCTGGGGCCCAGGCCGCATTCCGACCGCGATGAAGGCGCCCAACAAGATCGCGGTGATATTATCGCCCGGTATCCCGAACGTCAGCATTGGCACCAGGGTTGGACCGTTGACGGCGTTGTTGGCTGCCTCCGCAGCCGCCACGCCTTCGAGTTCACCTTTGCCGAACCTCTCCGGATGCTTCGACGCGTTTTTTGCGGCCGCATAGCCTACAAACGCGGCGACCACCTGACCGACGCCGGGAATTATTCCAATCGAAGTGCCGATTATGGTCGAACGCATGATGGTGCGACCGCTTGCACGAAACTCCGACCAAGTCAGGCGCTCGCCTTCACGAAGCTTGAAGCTGGTGTCGATATATGCGGAGGCCTTTTTCTCGATGTTAAGAAGGAGTTCCGATAGGGCGAACAAGCCGATGAGCATCGGCAAGAGACTTACCCCCGAGCGCAACTCGAATATTCCGAAGGTAAACCGCGACAAGGCGCCGATCGGGTCCTGGCCAATCATGGCGACGAACAGGCCCAGCACCATGACCAGCAGGCCCTTCACGAATGCACCAGAGCCGGTTGCCGAGATGACGATCAAGCTCAGGAACAAAACCGCGCCCAACTCCGGTGGTCCGATCATCAGAGCAATCAGAGCTATGGGAACAATTGTGAATATTGTAAAAATGTCGCTGCTCAGATCGCCAGCGACGGACGAAAATAGAGCCATCTCCAAAGCTTTGCGGCCCTTGCCATTGCGCGTTAGCGCTGGCCCATCGAATGTCGTTGCGACCGCCGCGCCTGTGCCCGGCATGGACACCAGGATTGCCGGTATGCTGCCTCCGTAGATGCCCCCCTTGTAGATACCCAGGAGGAATGGGATGCCAAATATCGGCGGTAGAAAGAATACGATCGGCAGCAATATCGCCATGGCGGTGAGCGTTGTCAGCCCCGGTAGGGCACCGACGAACATGCCAAGGATGAGGCCGCCGGTCATGTAAAGGATGGTTATGAAAATCGTGTCCGGATTAAACAGTATTCCGGCACCTTGGCCCATCGCAACAATCAGGTCTTCCATTGTCTATTTACCTTCGCGCCTAGAACCACAAAACATCCGGAAAGAACGGATTCTGTGGAAGCACGACCTGCAGCCAGATTCGGAGAAGATTGAAAAAAATCAATGGCACGCCAACGCTAATCAAGGCGCCGACGATTACGCTTCGATTGCCATAGAACGTCGACAAAACGCCGAGTAGCAATATCGACGAGAGAACAAATCCGATCGAAGGCATGATCTGCGCAAGGATCACAAAACATGCGATCGTCACCGAGACGTTGGTGATCGCCTCGCCGCCGAGGCGACGAAACTGATTTGTCTCAACCAAAGAGCGCGCCCGCCATGCTAGCCATCCGCCAACAAAAATGAAAAGAATCGATACCATGCGTGGAAAAAAGTCGGGATCGAGACCGGACGATTTTCTGCCGAACAGCAGTCTTGGTCGCTCGACCTGATCGGGTGTGATGATAAAAAGGACAACTCCGAAAACGATAGCGAGCACGCCAAAGACGGTATTAAAGTTTATTGCACCGCGTGGCGCCCGGTCGTCGCCGGCATCAGACATCTCCAATAACCCTACCTCTTTCGCGCGATCAGACAGACGCGGCGGCAACATCGCCAATCGCAACGATCTAAATCCCACAATACTACCCTTGCCCAAATTTTCGCCAGCTAATTGTCGCCATTTCGGGAATTGGTCCGTTGGCCGCCACAATCGATAAGATGCGTCCATCCGCGACAGCGTCTCAAGACGAACGGCGGAACACCGGCCATAGTGGGGGCCGGATGGTGCGACATGCCGCCGCGATGAGCGATTGCAGCTCCCCGGCGGGCTCGACGGGCGCTTTCGGCCTTGCCACATTAGTACACCTCGGGTAAGCCTCCGCCACAATCCGTCGCATGCCGAGTTGCCCGGCTGGGAACGACAAAAAGCGGCGGCGAACTTCTGTGCAAGTCAAGGCCTTGTCAGAAGGTTGCGCTGCAACAAATAGGGATTGGGACCAACGCGGAATTCCTGGCGGTTGGTCAGAGGATATGATGGAAGACCTGCTCGCTAGCTATCTGCCGGTCATCATTTTTATCGGAGTCTCGGCGGCGATCGGCCTCGCGCTGCTCGTTGCCCCGTTCATCGTCGCATACAAGAATCCCGATCCTGAGAAATTGTCGGCCTATGAGTGCGGTTTCAATGCGTTCGACGATGCAAGAATGAAATTCGATATCCGGTTCTATCTGGTGGCGATTCTCTTCATCATCTTCGATCTCGAGGTCGCCTTTTTGTTTCCCTGGGCGGTCGCGTTCGGTGATCTTGGTCTGTACGGCTTTTGGTCGATGATGATTTTTCTCGGCGTACTGACGATCGGCTTTATATACGAGTGGAAGAAGGGGGCGTTGGAGTGGGATTGATCGCACCCGCCGACAAGCCGCTGGTCGACGCTGCCGGCCGGCCATTGCCGGGCCCAGCCGACCCCTATTTCCTCGAGGTCAACAACGAGCTTGCCGATAAGGGCTTTCTGGTTACCGCCTCGGACGATCTGATTAATTGGGCACGAACCGGCTCGCTAATGTGGATGACCTTCGGGCTCGCCTGCTGCGCCGTCGAAATGATGCAGATGTCGATGCCGCGCTACGATGCCGAGCGCTTCGGCTTCGCACCCCGCGCCTCGCCGCGCCAGTCGGACGTGATGATCGTCGCCGGAACGCTGACCAACAAAATGGCGCCGGCGCTTCGCAAGGTCTACGATCAGATGCCGGAGCCGCGCTACGTCATATCGATGGGCTCGTGCGCCAATGGTGGTGGTTACTACCATTATTCCTATTCGGTCGTGCGCGGCTGCGATCGGATTGTTCCTGTCGATATCTATGTGCCCGGCTGCCCGCCTACGGCGGAGGCACTGCTTTATGGCGTGCTGCTGCTGCAGAAAAAAATTCGCCGAACCGGCACCATCGAGCGTTGAACGGTGGGGAGACGAATCCAGCATGGATGAGGCGCTGAAGGATCTCGCTGAATATATCGCTGCAACGCATAGCGATGCGATCGACGATTGGAAGATCGAGAATGGCGAGCTGACCATGACGGTTGTTGCCAACGAGATTGTTCCATTCATGCGGTTCCTGCGCGACGATGCACGGCTGGCTTTTGTCAACCTGGTTGATATTTGCGGCGTTGACTGGCCGGCCAGGGAGAAGCGGTTTGATGTCGTCTATCATCTCCTCAGCCCCCGCCAGAATGCGCGTATCCGCGTCAAGATTGCGGCCGACGAGACGACGCCGGTCCCCTCAATTACCCCTGTGTTTGCCGGCGCCGACTGGTTCGAGCGCGAAGCGTACGACCTTTACGGCGTTCTCTTCGCCGGCCACCCCGATCTTCGCCGGATTCTGACGGATTATGGATTTGAGGGGCACCCGCTGCGCAAGGACTTTCCGCTGACCGGTTTCGTTGAGGTTCGTTATGACGACGAGCAGAAGCGGGTTGTCTATGAGCCGGTGAATCTTGCCCAGGCGTTTCGCGATTTCGATTTTCTGTCGCCATGGGAGGGCACTGAATACGTGCTGCCCGGCGACGAAAAAGCCAAGCCGAGTTAACGCGCGCAATGGCCGAGACAGAAGTCCGCACCTTCAATATCAATTTTGGACCGCAACACCCTGCGGCGCATGGCGTTTTGCGCCTTGTGCTCGAACTTGACGGCGAGGTAGTCGAGCGTGTCGATCCGCATATCGGCCTCTTGCATCGCGGTACGGAAAAGCTGATCGAGGCAAAGACCTATCTTCAGGCCGTGCCCTATTTCGATCGGCTCGACTATGTCGCGCCGATGAATCAGGAGCACGCGTTCGCGCTTGCGATCGAGAAACTTGTTGGCATTACGGTACCAAGACGCGCCCAACTCATCCGCGTTCTTTATTCGGAGATTGGACGGCTTCTTTCCCATCTCCTCAATGTTACGACCCAGGCGATGGATGTTGGCGCGCTGACGCCGCCGCTGTGGGGCTTTGAGGAACGCGAGAGGCTCATGGTGTTTTATGAGCGCGCTTCCGGTAGCAGGATGCATGCCGCCTATGTGCGCCCCGGCGGCGTCCACCAGGATCTCCCCCAGAAACTGGTCGACGATATCGATGCTTTTTGCGATCCGTTCCTCAAGACTGTCGATGATATCGAAGGTCTCCTGACCAATAATCGGATCTTCAAACAGCGCAATGTCGATATTGGTATCGTCAGCCTCGATGAAGCCTGGAAGCGTGGCTTTTCGGGCGTCATGGTGCGCGGGTCGGGCGCTGCCTGGGATCTGCGCAAATCCCAGCCCTATGAATGTTATTCCGAGCTTGATTTTGACATTCCGATTGGCAAAAACGGTGACTGTTACGACCGATATCTGATCCGCATCGAGGAAATGCGCCAGTCGACCTCGCTGATGAAGCAATGCGTTGCGCTTCTCAACGCGCCGGAAGGCAAGGGCCCGGTTTCCACCAATGACGGCAAGGTCGTGCCGCCCTCGCGCGGCGAGATGAAGCGTTCGATGGAGGCGCTTATCCATCATTTCAAGCTTTACACCGAGGGCTTTCATGTGCCGCCCGGCGAGGTCTATGCCGCCGTCGAGGCGCCGAAGGGCGAGTTTGGCGTGTATCTGATATCCGATGGGAGCAATAAACCGTATCGCTGCAAAATTCGCGCTCCAGGGTTTGCCCATTTACAGGCTATGGATTTTCTTTGCCGAGGCCACATGCTTTCTGACGTGGCGGCAATCATGGGGTCGATCGACGCGGTATTCGGGGAGATAGATCGATAATGAGCGTCCGCCGTCTCGCCGAGAAGCAACCCAAGACCTTCGCGTTTAGTGAGGCGAATGCCGATTGGGCGAAGAATGAGATTGGTAAATATCCGTCGGGCCGCCAGGCATCGGCGGTCATTCCCCTACTGTGGCGGGCGCAGGAGCAGGAGGGTTGGGTGAGCGAGCCGGCAATCCGCGCGGTAGCCGAAATCCTTGAAATGCCTACGATCCGGGTTCTCGAAGTTGCGACTTTCTACACGATGTTCCTTCTCGCGCCGGTCGGCAACACCGCTCATATTCAGGTCTGCGGGACGACGCCATGCTGGCTGCGCGGCGCGGATAAGTTGAAAGACATTTGCCGGAACCGCATCCATCACGATCAACTCCATATTTCGGATGACGGCAAATTTTCCTGGGAAGAGGTCGAGTGTCTCGGCGCCTGCGTCAACGCGCCGATGATCCAGATCGGCGCCGACACATACGAGGATCTGACGTCTGAGAGCTTCGAGAAGCTGCTTGGCGATCTGGCCGCTGGAAATCCGGTGAAACCCGGGCCGCAAATCGATCGCCAATTCGGTGCACCGGTTGACGGGCCAACGACATTGCGCATTGCCGATCTGCAAGCGCGCTCGCGAGCCGAGGACAGCAACAATGCGCCGGTGCCGACGCCGCCAGAGGCAACAGGCCGAGACGGGGGTGGTTCCTGATGCTTACCGATAAGGACCGCATCTTCACCAATTTATACGGTGTTCATGATTGGGGATTGAAAGGCTCGATGCTGCGTGGCGGCTGGCACGGTACTAAGACAATTATCGACAAGGGGCGTGACTGGATCGTCGACGAGATGAAGTCCTCCGGTCTTCGCGGCCGTGGCGGGGCCGGCTTCCCGACCGGCCTTAAATGGTCGTTCATGCCCAAGCAATCGGATGAACGTCCGCACTATTTGGTGGTCAATGCAGACGAGTCGGAACCTGGCACCTGCAAGGATCGCGAGATCATGCGGCATGACCCCCACCTTCTGATCGAGGGATGTCTGTTTGCCGGTTTCGCAATGGGGGCCAACGCCGCCTATATTTATGTGCGCGGCGAGTTCATCCGAGAGCGCGAACGACTTCAAGCCGCGATCGATCAAGCCTATGAAGCCGGGCTTATTGGCAAGAACAACAAGAATGGCTGGGACTTCGATATATACGTCCATCATGGTGCCGGCGCCTATATTTGCGGTGAGGAAACGGCACTGCTTGAGAGCCTGGAGGGCAAGAAGGGCCTGCCACGGATGAAACCGCCATTTCCGGCAAATGTCGGGCTCTATGGCTGTCCGACAACCGTAAACAATGTCGAATCGATCGCGGTGGCGCCGGAGATTCTGCGGCGCGGCGCCTCGTGGTTCGCCGGCCTTGGCAAGCCGAACAATGTCGGCACCAAGCTCTTTTGCATCTCCGGGCATGTCGAAAGACCTTGCACGGTTGAAGAAGAAATGGGCATTCCACTGCGCGAGTTGATAGATCGCCATTGCGGCGGGGTGCGCGGCGGCTGGGAAAATCTATACGCGGTCATCCCAGGTGGATCGTCCGTCCCGGTTCTGCCGGCCTCTCAATGCGATGATCTTTCGATGGATTTCGATACGCTGAAGAATCTGAAATCCGGTCTCGGTACCGCGGCGGTAATTGTCATGGACAAATCGACCGACATCGTCAGGGCGATCGCGCGGTTGGCTTATTTCTATAAGCACGAGAGTTGCGGTCAGTGCACGCCGTGCCGTGAAGGCACCGGTTGGATGTGGCGAGTACTTGAGCGTATGGCCGAAGGGCGGGCCGAGAAGCGCGAGATCGATATGCTTCTCAAAGTTACTTATCAGGTCGAGGGTCACACGATCTGTGCTCTTGGCGATGCCGCCGCCTGGCCGGTCCAGGGCCTCATCCGTCATTTCAGGCATGTCATCGAGGAACGGATCGACGATTATTCGAGCCGTGCCGGTGGGGCGCCTGTCATGGTAGCGGCGGAGTAGCCCCCGATGCCTACAATCATCGTCGACGGCAAGGAAATCGACGTCCCGGCGGAGTACACACTCCTTCAAGCGGCGGAAGCTGCCGGCGCCGAGATCCCACGCTTCTGTTTTCACGAGCGTCTGTCGATTGCCGGCAATTGCCGCATGTGTCTGATCGAGGTTAAGGGCGGACCGCCGAAGCCGGCGGCATCCTGCGCCATGGGCGTGCGTGATCTACGACCCGGACCAAACGGCGAGCCACCGGAAATCTTCACCAAATCGCCGATGGTAAAAAAGGCGCGTGAAGGCGTCATGGAATTCCTGCTGATCAACCATCCGCTCGATTGCCCGATTTGCGATCAGGGCGGCGAGTGCGATCTCCAGGACCAGGCGATGGCTTACGGCGTCGACGCGTCGCGCTACCAGGAAAACAAGCGCGCGGTCGAGGACAAATATATCGGGCCGCTGGTCAAGACGATAATGACACGCTGTATTCATTGTACGCGTTGCATTCGTTTTTCGGCCGAGGTCGCCGGCGTGCCGGATCTCGGTGCGACCGGGCGCGGCGAAGATATGGAAATTACGACATATCTCGAAGCCGCGATGGGTTCGGAACTCCAGGGAAATGTCATCGACCTTTGTCCGGTCGGCGCACTGACGTCGCAGCCCTATGCCTTTCAGGCCCGGCCCTGGGAGCTAACCAAAACAGAATCGATCGATGTCATGGACGCGGTCGGCTCGGCAATCCGCATTGACACGCGCGGTCGCGAAGTCATGCGTATACTGCCCCGTCTCAATGAAGACGTGAATGAGGAATGGATCTCGGACAAGACCCGATTTGTCTGGGACGGGCTTAGAACACAGCGTCTCGATCAGCCCTATGTCAAAGTCGATGGTCGTCTGCAACCCGTGAATTGGAGCGATGCGTTCGCCGCCATCGCGCCGCATGTGAAAAAGACGGCGCCTGAGCACATTGGGGTCATTGCCGGCGATCTGGCGAATGTCGAAGAGATGTTCGCGATGAAGCGTCTGATGGCTCTTCTCGGTTCGGCGAACATGGATTGCCGACAAGACAGTATCCAACCCGATGGCTCGGCCGGGCGGGCAAGCTATATCTTCAACCCGACCATAGCCGGGATCGATAAGGCCGATGCGATCCTGATTGTCGGATGCGACCCGCGCCACGAGGCGGCGGTAATCAATGCCCGGATCCGCAGGCGCTGGCGCAAAGGTGATCTTCCCGTCGGTGTGATCGGCGAACAAGTCGATCTCACATACTCATACGAATATCTCGGAGCCGGACCGCAAACGCTTGCCGAAATTGCAGCCGGCGAACAAAGTTTTGGCAAGGTTTTGGCTGAGGCCAAGCGGCCATTGATCCTGGTCGGGCAGGGCGCGCTTGGCAGACCGGACGGCGAGGCGATCCTGTCGCTGGCCGCCAAATTATCAACAGATGGCGCGCATGAGGAGGGCTGGAACGGATTGGCGGTCCTTCACCATGCCGCAGCGCGCGTCGGTGGCCTCGATCTTGGCTTTGTGCCGACCAAGGGTGGGATGGGAACAGCCGGAATGATCGACGGCGCCGGTCGAGGCGATCTCGACGTCCTCTTTCTTCTCGGCGCAGACGAGATCGAATTGAATGCCCTTGGCGGGACTTTTGTTGTCTATATTGGCACGCATGGCGATGTTGGCGCCCATCGTGCCGACGTGATCCTGCCCGGTGCCGCCTACACCGAAAAATCTGGAACCTATGTGAATACCGAAGGCCGAGTGCAGATGGGCCAGCGCGCGGCGTTCCCGCCCGGTCAGGCCCGCGACGACTGGGCGATCATTCGCGCGATGTCGGCGGTGCTCGGCCAGCAATTGCCATTTGATTCGCTTGCCGAGTTGCGTGCGGCTCTCTACGCGGATCATTCGCATTTTTCGCGGATCGGCGAGATTGCTAAAGGTTCGCTGGACGAGATCAAGGCGCTGGCTGATCAGGGGGCGAGCACGACCGGCGTGCCATTTGGTTCCGCGATTTCCGATTTTTATCTGACCAATCCAATCGCCCGTGCTTCGGCTGTCATGGCCGAATGTTCGGCGCTCGCGGCTGGCCGGCTGGCGAGCGCAGCGGAGTGACGATGGAATTATTTTTCGCCAACTACGTGATTCCGGGCGCAATAATTCTGGGGCAAAGCCTGCTTCTGCTGGTCACGCTGCTAATTTTTATTGCCTTTGTTCTCTACGCCGATCGCAAAATCTGGGCGGCGGTTCAATTGCGTCGCGGCCCAAATGTCGTTGGACCGTGGGGGCTCTTACAAAGCTTCGCCGATCTGTTGAAGTTCGTCTTCAAGGAGCCGGTTATTCCCGCTGGCGCCAACAAGGGTGTCTTCCTGCTGGCACCACTCGTGACAGTGACATTGGCACTGTCGGCATGGGCGGTTGTGCCGCTCGACGCGGGATGGATGGTCGCCGACATCAATGTCGGGATCCTTTATATCTTTGCCATATCCTCGCTCGGCGTTTACGGCGTGATCATGGGAGGCTGGGCCTCCAACTCTAAATATGCATTTCTTGGGACGTTGCGTTCGGCGGCGCAAATGGTCTCCTACGAAGTCTCGATCGGCTTTGTGATCATTACCGTGCTTCTGGTCGTCGGTTCGCTCAATCTTTCCGACATCGTCATCGCGCAGGCCGATGGACTGGGGACGCGTCTTGGCATGCCGAACTCTTTCCTCGACTGGCATTGGCTGGCGCTTCTACCGATGTTCGTCATTTTCTTCATCTCGGCACTCGCCGAGACCAACCGGCCGCCATTTGATCTGGTCGAAGCGGAATCGGAACTGGTCGCAGGCTTCATGGTTGAGTATGGCTCTTCGCTGTACATGATGTTCATGCTTGGCGAGTACGCGGCAATCGTACTGATGTGCGCCCTGACGACGATCCTCTTTCTCGGTGGCTGGCTTCCCCCTGTCGATATCGTACCTTTCACTTTTGTTCCCGGCGTCGTCTGGTTCGTGCTTAAGGTCTGCGCGGTGTTCTTCATGTTTTCAATGGTCAAGGCGTTCGTGCCGCGCTACCGCTACGATCAATTGATGCGGCTCGGCTGGAAAGTCTTTCTGCCTTTGTCATTGGCCATGGTGGTGATCGTTGCGGCGGTCCTCCAGGTCACCGGCTGGGCGACGTAGGCGCGGGAGGCAAGGAAAATGCAACTCGATCAACCCATACGCGCGCTCTTTCTCCGCGAATTTGTCTCGGCCTTTTTCCTTTCCATGCGATATTTTTTCCGGGCCAAGGCGACGATAAACTACCCCTTCGAGAAGGGGCCAGTGAGCCCGCGTTTCCGTGGCGAGCATGCGCTTCGTCGTTATCCGAATGGTGAGGAGCGCTGCATCGCGTGCAAGCTTTGCGAGGCGATCTGTCCGGCGCAGGCAATCACGATCGAGGCGGGCCCGCGGAGAAACGACGGCACACGGCGCACGACACGCTACGATATCGATATGGTCAAATGCATCTATTGCGGCTTCTGCCAGGAGGCTTGCCCGGTCGATGCGATCGTTGAGGGGCCGAATTTCGAATTCGCCACCGAGACTCGTGAGGAGCTTTACTTCGATAAGGACAGGCTTCTTGCCAATGGCGACCGGTGGGAGCGCGAAATCGCCGCCAACCTAGAAATGGATGCACCTTACAGATGATCCTTGGGGCTTTCTTTTTCTATTTGTTCTCGGCCGTCACCATCGCTTCGGCGGTGATGGTCATCGGTGCGCGGAACCCCGTCCATTCGGTGCTTTTCCTGATCCTCGCTTTCGTCAATTCGGCCGGTCTGTTCGTTCTGCTCGGTGCCGAGTTTCTCGCGATGATCCTGATTGTCGTTTATGTCGGCGCAGTCGCGGTGCTCTTTCTCTTTGTGGTGATGATGCTCGATGTCGATTTCGTCGAGCTGCGTCAGGGATTCCTGAGCTATCTTCCGATCGGTGCCTTGGTCGGTATCGTGGTTCTGGCGGAACTTCTTCTGGTCATAGGCGGTTGGGCGTTTGCGCCGGGTGCCGACATCACGGTGATGGCACCGACCCCGCCATTGGAGGCGGTGTCGAACACGGCGGCCCTCGGCGAGATTCTTTACACACGCTACGTATACTTCTTTCAGGCCGCCGGGATGGTCCTGCTCGTCGCCATGGTCGGGGCCATTGTTCTTACGCTCCATCACCGGACCGCGCCGAAGCGGCAATCGATCGCTGACCAAGTGGCCCGCAACCCGGCGACCTCGATCGAGGTGCGCAAGGTCGAAACCGGGAAAGGGATCTGAATGGTTGTCGGCCTTTCTCAATACCTAACTGTCGCCGCGATCCTATTCACGCTCGGTATTTTTGGTGTCTTCATCAACCGAAAGAACGTGATCGTGATTCTGATGTCGATTGAATTGATCCTGCTCGCCGTCAATTTGAACCTCGTCGCGTTTTCGGCATTTCTCGGCGATTTGATGGGGCAGGTCTTCGCGCTCTTTGTGCTCACCGTTGCCGCGGCCGAGGCCTCGATTGGCCTGGCAATCCTTGTCGTCTTCTATCGTAATCGCGGGTCGATTGCCGTCGAGGACGTGAATCTGATGAAGGGCTGACGGCAAATGTATTCGGCCATCGTCTTCCTGCCGTTGCTCGGCGCGCTCATTGCCGGCCTGATCGCGCTTGCCGGCGCTCGCGGAAGGTGCCCCGGCGCCGAGGAAGGCGATCATGCCAGTCATGAGAACCATGGCCATTCTCACAATGCTCGCGACCACGGCCATCGGCACAATGGCGAAGAGGGCGATGATGAGCACCATGATGTCGCGCTCGGAGCCCGCCCAGCCGAGATAATTACCTCTGGATTTCTGGTTCTTGCCGCGATCCTTTCCTGGGTGGCTTTGTTCTCGATCGGTTTCGGTGAGACCGAAATCGAACGTGTCGAAATCATGCCGTGGTTTGCCTCGGGCTCGCTTGCCGTCGACTGGGCGTTGCGTGTTGATACACTGACGGTCGTCATGATGGTCGTGGTTACGACGGTATCCTCGCTCGTCCATATTTATTCGATCGGCTACATGGCGCACGACCCCTACCGCCCGCGCTTCTTCGCTTATTTGTCATTTTTCACTTTCGCCATGCTGACATTGGTGACCGCCGACAATCTCGTTCAGATGTTCTTCGGCTGGGAAGGCGTAGGGGTCTCGTCCTATCTTTTGATCGGTTTCTGGTACACGCGGCCAGCCGCGAATGCGGCGGCGATCAAAGCCTTCGTCGTCAATCGAATAGGCGACTTCGGATTTGCGCTTGGCATCTTCGGTGTTTTCGTCCTGTTTAATTCGGTCGAGTTCGAGACAATCTTCGCCAACGCGCCGTCGGTGGCCGGGACAGACTTCCATTTCCTGTCTTGGGATTTGGACGCGATGACGGTCGTCTGCCTCCTTTTATTCATGGGAGCGATGGGTAAGTCGGCGCAGTTTCTCCTGCACACCTGGTTGCCCGACGCGATGGAGGGGCCGACTCCGGTTTCAGCCCTGATCCACGCCGCGACCATGGTCACCGCTGGTGTGTTTATGGTGGCTCGACTTTCGCCATTGTTCGAGCTTGCGCCGGTAGCGTTGACTTTTGTGACGCTTGTTGGCGCGACGACCGCGTTTTTCGCGGCAACCGTCGGCCTTGTTCAAAATGACATCAAGCGGGTTGTCGCCTATTCAACTTGTTCGCAGCTTGGTTACATGTTCGTGGCGCTTGGTGTTGGCGCCTATTCGGTCGGCATATTCCATCTTTTCACCCACGCATTTTTCAAGGCGCTCCTATTCCTTGGAGCTGGCTCGGTGATTCATGCCGTCTCCAACGAACAGGACATGCGTAAGATGGGCGGTCTGAGAACCCACATTCCGCTGACCTACTGGATGATGATCATCGGCACGCTGGCTTTGACAGGCTTTCCCTTGACGGCGGGCTTTTTCTCGAAGGACGCGATTATTGAGGCGGCCTTTGCCGGAGGAAATTCAGTCGCCGGCCTCGCTTTCGTGCTTGTCGTCGCGGCGGCGGCGATGACTTCATTCTACTCCTGGCGGTTGATCTTTATGACGTTCCACGGACGCTCACGTGCATCAGCCTCCGTGATGAGGCATGTCCATGAGTCGCCGCTGGTGATGACTGTACCGCTGATGATTTTGGCCGCTGGCGCGCTGTTCGCCGGCCTGATTTTCCAGGGAGTATTCATCGGCGATGGCAGCCATGAATTCTGGACTGTCAGCCTGTTTACAGCGTCGGAAAACCACATTCTCGATGCGATCCATCATTCTCCATTCAGCGTGAAAATATTGCCGTTTCTGGTCATGGTGCTTGGATTGATGATTGCCGTGCAGTTCTATCTGGTAGCGCCGGAAATGCCGCGCCGGCTGGCTCGGCGTCATGAGTTGATTTACAAATTCCTACTCAACAAATGGTACTTCGACGAGCTGTACGATTTTATCTTCGTACGTCCGGCGATGTGGCTCGGCCGCTTTTTATGGAAAAAAGGCGATGGCTGGCTGATCGACGGATTCGGACCCGATGGGGTCTCGGCCCGGGTGCTCGATGTTACCGCGCGCGCTGTCCGGGTGCAGTCCGGATACCTTTACCACTATGCCTTCGCCATGCTGATCGGTATCGCCTTGCTGATCACTTGGACGATGTTCGCGTGAGGAGCGGCGGATGAGCGGCTGGCCGATCCTTTCGACTGTCACATTTCTGCCGGCTGTCGGCGCGCTGATGATTCTGATTATCCGTGGCGATGACGAGATCGCGCGGCGCAACGTCTACCATGTCGCGCTATGGACGACGGCGGTAACCTTCGTCCTTTCGCTCTTTATCTGGATAAAATTCGATCCATCCGATCCCGGCTTTCAGATGGTCGAGCGTGTGGATTGGTTAAGCGACAAGATTACATACAGTATGGGGGTCGACGGCATCTCGATGCTGTTCGTGATCCTGACGACCTTCCTGATGCCGCTGTGCATCGTTGCCAGCCGCTTGACCGTCAATCGCTATTTCAAGGAATACATGATCGCCTTTCTGGCGCTTGAAACGCTGATGATCGGCGTCTTCTGCGCTCTCGATCTCGTTCTATTCTATGTATTCTTCGAGGGCGGGCTGATCCCGATGTTCCTGATTATCGGGATATGGGGCGGACCGCGACGCGTCTATGCGAGCTTCAAATTCTTCCTTTACACGCTTCTCGGCTCGGTGCTGATGCTCCTGGCGATCATGGCGATGTTCTGGGAAGCCGGAACCACGCATATACCGACGCTTCTCAACTATTCTTTTCCGCCGGGCATGCAATTCTGGCTGTGGATGGCGTTCTTCGCATCCTTTGCCGTGAAGATGCCGATGTGGCCGGTCCACACCTGGTTGCCGGATGCTCATGTCGAGGCCCCGACTGCCGGTTCGGTCATCCTCGCGGCAGTTCTCCTAAAGATGGGCGGCTATGGCTTCATCCGATTTTCTCTCGGCATGTTCCCGCTCGCCTCGATTGATTTCGCACCATTCGTCTTCGCCCTTTCTGTGGTCGCGATCGTCTACACCTCGTTCGTGGCGCTGATGCAGGAGGACATGAAAAAACTCATTGCCTATTCATCCGTCGCTCACATGGGCTTTGTGACGATGGGAATCTTTGCCGCAAACGCGCAAGGCGTGCAGGGCGGCATATTTCAGATGCTGTCGCACGGCCTCATCTCCGGGGCACTCTTCCTATGCGTCGGTGTAATTTATGACCGCCTGCACACGCGTGAAATTGCCGCTTATGGCGGCCTGGTTAATCGCATGCCGGTTTATGCCGTGATTTTCTTGCTCTTCACGATGGCGAATGTTGGCCTTCCAGGTACCAGCGGCTTTGTCGGCGAGTTTCTGACTTTGGTCGGGGCTTTTCGGGTCAATACCTGGGTTGCTTTTATCGCCACAACCGGGGTCATCTTGTCGGCGGGTTACGCACTTTGGCTTTACCGCCGGGTTGTTTTCGGCAAGCTTGAAAAAGAAAACTTGCGGTCGATCCTCGACCTGTCGCGTCGCGAGATCGCGATCCTTGTTCCGCTGGCGATCCTGACCGTGCTTTTCGGCGTCTATCCCGCGCCAATCATGGATGTCACTGCCGCATCGGTCGATCAGCTCGTCAGCAACTACCAGGCCGCGCTTGCTGCAGCCGACGAATTCGCGTCGTTTGTTCCATGATGAACATCGAAAAGGATTGAGGATGCCCGTCGATTTCGCGATCCTTCCAGCGCTTCCCGAGATTATTCTCGCGCTCGGAGCGCTCTCGCTTCTCATGATTGGCGTGTTCGGCGGCGACCGCGCGACGCCTGTGGTCACTGGGCTTTCGGTGGCATTGATTGTGGTCGCGGCGATCATACTCATTCTCATGCCAGCCGAGGGGTCGACCTTCGCCGGGACATTTGTCCTCGATCCCTTTGCCCGCTTCATGAAAGTGACGACCCTGATTGGCTCAGGCGTCGCCATCGCCATGTCGGTCGGCTACGCCAGGGCGCAGAAATTCGAGCGCTTCGAGTATCCGGTGCTGATTGTCATCGCCACGCTCGGCATGATGATGATGATCTCGGCCAACGATCTCATCGCGCTTTATCTCGGCCTGGAGCTGCAGTCGCTGGCGCTTTATGTGGTCGCGGCGATCAATCGCGACTCGGTACGCTCGACAGAGGCAGGCCTTAAATATTTCGTCCTTGGCGCTCTGTCGTCGGGCATGCTGCTCTACGGCGCCTCGCTCATATACGGCTTTACCGGCCAGACCACATTCGTTGGTATCGCAGCGGCGCTTCAGGGGACCGAAGCGTCTCTTGGCCTAATATTTGGGCTAGTCTTTTTGATCGCTGGTCTGGCTTTCAAAGTGTCGGCCGTACCTTTCCACATGTGGACGCCCGATGTTTATGAAGGCGCGCCGACGCCAGTCACGGCATTCTTTGCGGCCGCCCCCAAGGTCGCGGCAATGGCGATGTTCGTGCGCGTTGTCATCGTTCCGTTTGGGCCGATCACGTCGGATTGGCAACAGATCATCGCCTTTATCGCGATTGCCTCGATGCTGCTCGGCGCCTTCGCGGCGATCGGCCAGCACAATATCAAACGGCTGATGGCCTATTCCTCGATTGGCCATATGGGCTTTGCCCTTGTCGGGCTGGCAGCCGGCAACGAGGTTGGTGTTCGGGGCGTGATCATCTACCTGCTCATCTATATGGCAATGACGCTCGGCGCATTCGCCTGCATCCTGGCCATGCGTCGACGTGACGGCATGGTCGAGGAGATCGCCGATCTTGCCGGTCTTTCGAAGACCAATCCGATGATGGCCTTCATGCTGGCGATGATTTTGTTCTCGCTCGCCGGAATCCCGCCCCTGGCCGGGTTCTTCGCGAAATTCTATGTATTTTTGGCGGCAATCGAATCCGGACTATACGTCCTTGCCGTCATTGGCGTGCTCGCCAGTGTGGTTGGCGCTTACTACTATCTTCGCATCATCAAGATCATGTATTTCGACGAGCCGGTGGAAGGCTTCGAGCCAATGCCGACGGAGCTTCGGCTTGTTCTCGGAGTTAGCGGTGCCTTCATTTTGCTGTTTGTCTTCATCGCCGGTCAGATCGGAGAGGCGACGGAGACAGCGGCAAGGACATTTTTCTGATCCGATGAAATTCGTCCTTGGCCCGAAGGCCGTGGCGGCGGGCTATCGCCGCGAAGCGCATGATACGATTGGCTCGACCAACGCGGAGGCGTTGTCACGAGCAAGGGCAGGTGATCCGGGTCGGCTTTGGGTCGTCAGTGCGCACCAAAACGCGGGGCGCGGACGGCGTGGAAATCAATGGCAGACGCCGAGGGGAAACCTGGCCGCCAGCCTTCTTAGTGTTGTCGATTCTACGCCAAGCATTGCCGCGACACTCGGCTTTGTTGCCGGGCTGGCGATCGACGAGGCGCTTCGCCGCATGGCGCCCGAACTATCGGTTGTTGTCGCACTCGACGGAATGGGGGGGGGTGAACAACGAAATAGTGATCGGCTTCGCCTCAAATGGCCGAACGACGTTCATCTCGACGGCGGCAAGCTCGCCGGAATCCTGCTCGAGGCGGAGCCGCTTGCCGACGGTCGACTAGCCGTCGTCGTCGGCATCGGCGTCAATGTTGTCGAGGTGCCAAAAGGCCTTCCCTATCCGGCGACGGCGCTGGCCGCGCTCGGGGCGCGCGCCGACGCAGCCGATATTTTTTTTGCTCTGTCGGAATCCTGGACAGGGATCGAACGGATATGGGATGGTGGAAACGGCTTTTCCCGAATCCGAGAACTGTGGCTTGATCGCGCCGCCGGTGTCGGCGAGGAAGTGGCGGTTCGAATCGGCGGCGAGGTCTTGCATGGTTCTTTTGAGACGATCGATGAGCAGGGCCGGTTGGTTATCGGCGTACCTGATGGAACTAAGCGCGTGATCAGTGCCGGCGAAGTTCATTTTGGTGCCGTGGCGGGATCCCGGCGATGAAGGCCGCTGATCCGAAGGACGAGTTGGTATTCCTGCCTCTGGGTGGGGTTGGCGAGATTGGTATGAATCTCGGCCTATACGGCTACGGTCCGCGGCAAAGTCGCACCTGGCTTGCCGTTGATCTCGGCGTCGCCTTTGCTGGTCCCGATCTTCCCGGTGTTGATCTCATATTGCCCGATATTTCCTATCTTGAAGAAGAGCGGACCAACCTTGCCGGGATCCTGCTCACCCATGCCCATGAGGATCATTATGGCGCCGTGCTCGACCTGTGGCCGCGTCTCAGAGTTCCGATTTATGCAACTGCATTTACCGCCGGTCTTCTTAACGCCAAGCTTGCGCGCGAACCCGGCATTTCGCCGATACCGCTAAAACTCGTGAAGCCGGGCGAGCCCTTCGCCGTCGGGCCGTTCCAGGTTGAATACGTCAATGTCGCGCACTCGATTCCGGAATCTCATGCGCTAGCGATCCGCTCGCCGCTCGGGCTCGTCGTCCACAGTGGCGACTGGAAAATCGATGAAACACCGGTGGTCTGCCCGCCAACCGACGTCAAGCGGCTTTGCGAACTCGGAGACGAGGGTGTTCTTGCGCTGATTGGCGATTCGACCAATGCGATGCGTGATGGCCGCAGCCCGAGCGAGGCTGAGGTCGGCGCTGAGCTTGCCGAGATAGTGAAGACAGCCAAGGGCAGGGTGGCATTCACCACCTTCGCATCAAATGTCGGGCGGTTGCGATCGATTGCGCTTGCCGCCGAAGCCGCCGAGCGAGATGTCGTTGTCGTCGGTCGCGCGATGCGGCGGGTTATCGATGTTGCGACGGAGCTTGGCTACCTTGACAGACTGCCGCCGTTTCTTGACGAAGAGGCCTATGCTTATTTGCCCCGTGATCGGGTTGTGCTGCTTTTGACGGGAAGCCAGGGCGAGCCGCGCGCGGCACTTGCCCGGGTTGCTCAGGACGACCATCGCAATGTCGAACTCGTCACCGGTGACACCGTCGTTTTTTCCTCGCGCGCCATCCCCGGCAATGAGAAATCGGTCAATAGCATTATCAATTCGCTGGTTGCTCGTGGCATTCGGGTGATTACCGACCGGGATCGGCTCGTCCACGTTTCCGGGCACCCGCGACGCGATGAGATGCGTGAAATGTATGACTGGCTAAAGCCGCAAATCGTGGTTCCGGTCCATGGAGAGGCGATGCATCTGGCGGCTCATGCCGATTTGGCACGGGCAAGCGGTGTCGAAAAAGTGGTGAAGGCCGAAAATGGCGAGATGGTCCGTCTCGCGCCGGCGCCGGTCGAACAAGTCGATGAAGTCGGCGGTGGCCGCATCTACAAAGACGGCAGTATCGTCGGCGATCTTGACGCGATCGGCGTTTCCGGCCGGCGAAAATTGTCGAACGCGGGTCATATCGTAATTTCGATTATTCTTGATGCCAAAGGCAATCCGCTATGCGATCCCGATCTTGAACTTGTCGGCCTGCCGAGCAAGGACGGGGCCGGACGGCCGCTGGAAGAAGTCGTGATGGGTGCCACGCTTGGAACCCTGGAATCGCTACCGAAAGCGCGGCGGCGCGATCCCGACACCGTCGGTGAGGCGGTACGGCGTTCAGCGCGCGCGGCGGTGCGCGGTGTTTGGGGCAAGAAGCCGGTTTGTACGGTTTTTGTCGCGGTCGTATGACGGTTTCGTCCTCGTCAGCTGCTTTAGCCGACGTTTCTGTGAAAGAGAATAATTCAGCGCGGCGCACAGTGAGCCGATATCTGTCTCCGCTGGAAAGAATCTGTCCGTGCTCTTGCCAATGAAAAGGCGTAGTCGGCGATGAACCTACTTAGCATCGTCGCGATTTATTTCGTCGTGTGGTGGATCGTTCTTTTTGTCGTCCTGCCATGGGGGGTACGCACGCAGGCAGAAGACGAGGATATCGTCCTTGGTACGACGCATAGCGCTCCCGCCCGGCCAATGATTTTACGTAAGGCTCTGGCAACGACACTTGTGTCGGCGATCATTGTCTTTGGGTTGTGGATCGCGGTCGATCGATATGGTCTCGACCTTGAGACCTTTGCCGATCTTTATTTCTCGCCCGGCAGTGCCCAATAAAAAAGCAAGGCTGTGGGGCGACAATCAAGGTGAGGATCCAGCGACAATCAAGGTGAGAGTGCGCTGCTGGTTGGCTGACGGAAGGCGGGCGTAGCCCGGCTGAAATTGCCCCACCAGCGGCGTCGCGCTTTTTGAG
>Ga0315339_1001185_pt1 | contig 24810 bp, 10 predicted proteins | sample ASW17metaG_FD_204514 | JGI IMG/M metagenome (GOLD analysis project Ga0315339, IMG submission 204514) | Ammonia-oxidizing marine archaeal communities from Pacific Ocean, United States - ASW #17 | ecosystem: Environmental > Aquatic > Marine > Oceanic | place: USA: California | collected 2016-12-05
AACATACAACCGCTGGAGAAACAATTATTCAATTTGGATATGGCTCAGAAGATCTTTTAAAGACTAACGAATTTCCCGATCCATCATCAGCGGTATTACAGGTGCACTCTAAAGACTATTATTCAGACGAGTCTTTTGATCCAAGTTTGTTGATAAAAACAGATAAGTTTGGGGTGGTTCCCTCTGCCGGCACACTTACAGTAAAATATAGAAAAAATGCTACATCGGATGTTAATGTCTCTACTGGAGCCATTAGTGTTATATCAAATGCGATATTAAGTTACCCAAACACAACCAATGTTAGCACATCTGTAGCTGACACGATTAGAAATTCAGCTCAAGTCGATAATGAAGCTTCGATCGTCGGCCAAGTCAGCGCTTTGACACCGGCCGAAATTCGCATAAGAGCAATTGATGCATATGCTTCGCAGCATAGGGCAGTGACAAAACAAGACTACCTGAGTTTGGTTTATAGGATGCCATCAAAGCTGGGCGCCGTGAAAAGAGCTAACATCATTCAAGATCCAAAATCCTTTAAAAGGAATTTAAATTTATACATAGTTTCAGAAGATCGCACCGGCGACCTGATTAAATCTCCACAGACTGTAAAAGAAAATGTCAAAACGTGGCTAAGTAAATACAAAATGATTAATGATACAATTGATATTTTAGACGGACAAGTTGTTAATATTGGAATTGAGTTTGAGATTGTTGGTGTTTTGGATATGGATCAAAATGAAATTTTAACAATCGCTTTAAATGCCCTCCGCGACGAATATACTGATCATTTTATTTTTGGTCAGCCGTTTTATATTTCAGACGTATATAAAGTTTTAAATGATCTGCCCGAGGTAATTGATACGACAACTGTGAAAATTACTAATAAGCGCGGCGCCGGTTATAGCTCTAACGCTTACGATGTTGAGGAAAACGTTTCTGCTGATGGTCGTTTTATTGTTATACCCGATGACATGGTTTTAGAAATTAAGAACCCAGAAGAAGATATACTTGGAGTAATTGTATAATGTCCATATTAAGATTTACAGCCAGTCAAGATACAACAATAACAAACGCCTATAAGGAAAATCTGGCAACCAGAGCTACCGATTCAAACATGGGCTCTGCTGATATTTTGGAGGTGTTTAATATATATGCACAAGCCAGCACATCATCGTCTGAAAAGTCACGCGCCTTAGTTCAATTTCCTCTTGCAGATATAATTTCAAAAAGAAGCGCCGGCACAGTTCCGGCTTCTGGTAGTGTTAACTGGTATTTGCGCTTATATAACGCAGAACACTCAAGTACATTGCCTGACAAATTTACCATGGTCGCCGCAGCAGTTTCTCAATCGTGGGAAGAGGGCTATGGTCTTGACATGGACCAATACAGCGACCCCGGCTTAGGAAATAGTGGTTACGGCGCCACGTGGAGTGCAAGGGCAACTGGGTCGGTAAGTCAGGGTTCACTTTTACTCGACGGCGCAGCCGATTATGTCACAGTTTCAGATCACGACGATTTTACATTTAGTAATAACAGCGACAGCGACAGCGCTTTTTCGGTCAGCGCTTGGGTGTATTTGGACGATTTAGGCAACGCCCATTCAATTTTAACAAAGTGGAATACAGCGTCTTCAAATAAGCGCGAGTGGAACTTGAATGTTCAAGTAACTACGGGTCTCGTCTTCTTCTTATTATATGATGAGACCAACGATGTTCAACACGAAGCAAAAACAACAACTGCTCTTAGTGCTACGACGTGGTATCATATTACTGTGACTTATGATGGCCGATCAGGCGCCACTGCCGGCACCGGCATAAAAATATATATTGATGGCACATCAGATACCCTAACAGTCACAAACAACAGCTCTTATGTCATTATGCGAAATACTGCCGCTGATGTAATTATTGGTGCTGAAACAAGTGCTTCAACATTTTTCGATGGCAAATTAGACGAGATATCTGTTTGGGATAAAAAATTAAGTGCTACAGAGGTAACAGAACTTTATAACAGCGGCTGCCCAGAAGATTTGAGGTTCCACTCGGCTTATATATCGACTGCAGCAGATTTAATTGCTTGGTGGAGATTTGAAACAGCAGCCGTTGCAACCGCAGACACCACTACGACAATTCAGGATCACTCTGACAACAGCCACAGTGGGACTGGTACGAGCCTAGTTGCCGGCTCCCTTTCCACAACCACTCCCGGCACTTGTACAACTACAACTTTATATTGGATCACGGCCGGCGGCCAGTTTAGCACTACGGCTGGGTATACTTATTCACAATATTTTGAGAAGGGCTTTGAGAATCTAGAAGTTGACATATCACACGTTGTGGAAGAGTGGATTAAATATGAAAATAATTCTTCAACTGGTATACCAAATTATGGTATGGGCGTTCATCTACATAGCGATCAAGAGGGCGCCACTCGTGGATATTATACAAAGAAATTCTTTGGCCGCGGCACAGAATACTTTTTTAAGCGCCCGCTATTAGAAGCTCGTTGGGATTCTTCAAAAAACGACGATAGCAGGAACTTTTATTTAAGTAGCTCTATGTTGGACTCTAACGACAACTTAAACAACCTATATCTTTATAATATTGTCAAGGGTCAATTAAAGGACATTCCCGGTCTTCAAGGTTCGCCAAATGTATTATTGGTAAGCGTGTTTGATGAGGTTCCCAAGTCGAGCTCTTATCCATTAGCGTTGCCCCGAACAAATGAGATACCGCCCGGCGTTGCTGCAGCTAATGACCTGAGCGTAACGGCATCTAGAATCGAAACCGGAGTGTATACGGCATCATTTGCCTATACTTCTTCAGCAACTACAATTTATCCTGTGTGGCACACCGGGTCTTCGCATCTTGTATACAACAACACTCAATTTCATACTGGTTCGGCTATCGCAGTTAAGACACACTATGCTTCTAATTACAATTCAAAGACTGCATATGTTTCAAACATTACAAATTTAAAGTCAGCTTATGCTAACAATGAACAATCACGCTTTAGAGTGTATGTACGCCAAAAAGACTGGAATCCTACTATTTATTCAATAGCATCAGCTGATATTGAAACTACGGTTGTGGAAGGTGCTTATTATAAAGTAGTAAGAATAGTTGACGACTACGATGTAATAAACTATGGTACGGCCAGCACTAATCACACTTTGATGTCATACGACGCTTCGGGAAATTATTTTGACTTGGATATGTCAATGCTTGAGAGTGGTTATGCATATGTAATTAAATTACTTTATAAAGTAAATGGCGAATATGTTGAACAGTCAGAAGAATTTAAATTCCGGGTGGAATAAATGAGTACCAAAAAGTATTTTGAAAAACACAAACAGGGTAAACATTTACGCGGCTCGACGCAATCTACACTACATCAGTTTACGGCCAGCGTTGAATCCGAACAATTTATTCAAGAATATACAAGGACACAAACTGAATTTATTCCCGACGTTGATTATGCTGACCCTAAAAACTTTGTCAAGTATGGTTTAGCAAAAAAATATTATGCAGATTCACTTAAGAGAATATACAATCAATATCCGTATGATGGCTCAGCCGCCGAACAGTCAAAATTTTATAACGACTTAACCCCGCTTGAAAAATACATATTTGATAATCTGTACCCGAAGTCCACTGGCTATGCGCGCTTTTCGCCAGCCGGGTGGGGTACTGCTACGGCGGCAGGCAACCCCGCCACAAAAGAATATATTAAATTTTACGGTGGCCCGGGCAAAGGTAATGTTTATGATACAGGCAGCGTTCAAACAGACAATCTAAAACTTGATTATACGGCCGGCAATACAGTTGAATTTTGGTTAAAGAAAGATGGTTGGGTTGGCAGCGACGCAGACAACACTGAAGTACTTTTTGATTTACGGACAACAGCATCTTATAATAATGTAGATCACAGACAGTTTCAAATTTTTCTAAAAAGCAACACTGCAGCCGCCAAAAAGATAATTTATCTTCAAGATCGCGTTAACGGCGCCGCCGGCGGCCTCACGGTCCTTAATGTGGAGCTTGATTCTGGCTTGGATGATATTGCTGATAGCAAATGGCATCATTATGCAGTTACAATCGAAAAGAATTCAAATAACAATTTTATAACCGCCTCACTGTATGTTGACAAAAAGTGCCAAGGCATCGCAACAAGCGATACCTACGGCATACATACGACGTGGTATAATACACAAAAGCCAGCAATTGCGACAATTGGTGCTCAAGCCGGCGTAACTATTAATAGCGGCGCCAAGGGTCTGGGTTGGTTTAAATTATCCGGCTCAATCGACGAATTTAGATTTTGGAAAAGCCGTCGCACCTCTGAGCATATTGGACGAAACTATTTTGTTCCAATACACGGCGGTACAAACACTGATGTAGAGAAGTACTTTTTTAGTAGCAGCTTAGAACAAAGTCCGGTTGATCTGGGGGTCTATTTTAAATTTAATGAAGGTGTGACCGGCAGAACAGAGACGGACGACAACGTTTTAGATTATTCGGGCCGCAACGCCAATGGTACTTGGACTGGATATTCGGCTTACTCTAGAGACACAAATTCTGCCATTGTTGAGTCTGGAGTGGCTAGCAGTGAAGAGGGCGATCCTGTTATTTATAGTTATCATCCGGATGTGGTGACGCTTTCTAATAATTTAGAGGCCAGCGGTTCAAACTATGACTTAGACAACAACGCTAGTTTAATAAACTCTATTCCAAGTTGGATTATAGAAGAAGACGACGACGGCGAATTAACTAAATTAACTCAAATTATGGGCAGCTATTTGGATACAATTTATGGACAAATAGGTGAAATAAGCAAATTAAAAGGGATGGAATACACAACGGGCTCTGCAAAGCCGTTTGCACATTCTGGTAAGTTGTTGAATTCTGTTGGTTTTGACACGCCAGATTGGTTCATTCAGGCAAATGTTTTAGAGGCTGTTTTCTCTAGGGACGAAAAAAGAACTTTTAGTGAAAAGATTTATCACCTTAAAAACTTAATTTACAAAAATGTTTATAACAACTTAGTTTACATTTACAAATCTAAAGGCACCGAAAAGGCTTTTAGAAATTTATTCCGTTGTTTTGGTGTTGATACAGAACTTTTTAAGATTAATATTTATGGCGATAACGTTGAGTATGAATTTGAAAATACCTTCGAAGTTGCAACTGCCGAAAGAAAAGCAATCGACTTTACTGGCATTCAGAGGGAAGCAGACAGGGAAGCAACAATATATCAATATCCAAGCAGTTCTGCTGCACAAGGTTATATTTCTGCTTCTTGGACGGACGGCGACTCTGATGTACCTTTTACTACCGAAGCAGAAGTTATTTTTCCAAAGAAAATACCAATCGGCCAGTTTGCCCACCTAGGAACCTTAACAACGTCATCTTTGTTTGGCTGTCACTCTGTAACCGCCAGTACGACCGACGCAGATACAACATGGGCAGCTTTACAAAGAGATTTTCAAGTATATGCAATACAACCTGAAGAAGATAGAACTTATTTTATGCTTACTTCTTCTGCTGGACATTTCCCAGAATTAACGTCATCTAATTTTTATGACGTTTATGATAATTCTAAGTGGAATTTTGCGGTAAGAATAAAGCCAGAAAGATATCCATGGACCTCAGAGGTTACTTCTTCACAGCCGGCCTTGCCGCCCCACTCAGCTTCATACGAATTTTATGGCACTGCTTGGGATCACGGCTACATAACTGAGGAGTTTTCTGTAAGCTCCTCAGTCAGTGCACTGTCGGCCAGCGCGTTTATAACCGGCTCTAATAATAAGTTTTATATTGGCGCTCATAGAACAGATTTTACTGGCTCTTTGATAACAAAGTCAGACGTAAGATATTTAAACTTCAGAGTTTGGAAAGATTATTTAACAGACGAAGAAATACAATATCATGCCAAGGATACAGACAACTATGGCAGAATGAATCCGGCCCAAAACACTTTTATTTTTGAAAATACCGCTAGTATTGGCGGAATACATATACCTAAAATTGATACGCTGGCGTTGCATTGGGCATTTTTTGATGTAACAAGCAGTGATAGCACTGGTAAGTTTATAGTTGAGGACTTATCTTCTGGTTCTGCTGATTTACAAAATCGTTATTTGGCAGATAATTTTGGTTCTATTGTCAAGGCAAATCATACTGGCCGAGCCGAATTTTTTGACACAACCAGCGAAAATGTTTATACAGTAGAGTTTGCCCCTGTTGGTAGAATAAAGCATCCCGAAAATCTTTATTCAACAGATTTGGTCCAAGTGGTGACAAAAGACGATACTTTTTGGACAAAATATGCTCGCCCATCAGAACACTTCTTTTCAATCGAAGCGAGCATGTATGACATTATTTCTAAAAACGTTTTTGACTTTTTTGCTTCTATTGATGATTTTAATAACCAAATTGGTGAACCGATTCACGAATACAGAGACAGATATAAAGGTTTAGAAAAATTACGTAATTTATTTTTTGAGAGAGTTCAAAACACTCCGGATGTTGATAGATTTGTTAATTTATATAAATGGTTAGACGCTGCTCTAGATTCAATTGTTGTTAATTTAATGCCAGCATCGGCAAATGCTTCAGACAAAGTTCGTTCGATAATAGAAGAACACGCCCTAGGAAGGAGTAAATATCGTTGGAAATACACCCTTCTTAAAGACGTAAAAGATAAGCACTCCATTTCGCCCGGGCGCAGATGTAAATATCGATGCAAAGAACCAAGAGTGTCAAGGACAACGACCCGACCTAAATGCAAGTGTGTGCCGCCAACTTATACTCAAAAGAGCGCCGGCGGCGCCCTGCAGATGAGCGTCGAAGTAACCCAAACCACCCCCGGCTATTGGAGGTGTGGTGGACAGGTTGTAACATTTGATGTAAAGCCCGGCTGTGATGAACAGTACTGGGATCCCGTGTCAAAAAATTGTAGAAAGTGGTGTTGGGAAAGTGATGAAGAAAATACTACAGGCGCGCCAGAAACAAATGCCCCTGCAGGCGACATAACTGTAGCGCGCTCAACAGAGGTATATACTACCGACGCAGAGATTGAAGAGTTACGGCCGGATGATTGGGATGGCGGCCGCGATATTATAACTAAAGCAGAATATAATAGAGCCACACTCTTTTATGATTCGGCCGTTACTAACTTTCCAACGTTGACTCGCCAAGAGCCACAACACCTTGAAGAACTGGGAGTGCAGCTTAGGGGCAACCCAAGTTTTCAGACTTATGATGCCGACGTACAAACATATGTTGAGTACTCAGATGCTAGTGTAGTCAACACGCTTGGCAGTCCAGACCCGAGTGATGAGTCTAAAAGTTATTTTTGGTGGAAAAATTCAGCTTTAAGAGATAGGGGAGTTTTTGCGGCAAGGGCCAAAACTACAATCACTGTAGATTCCGCCCTTCAAGGCGGCGGCTTAGATACTTTTACTCTTATTGATTATGAAGGAACTTCTCAGGTTTACGAATTTGACACCGGAGCCACGCAGGGCAGTTTTGCCGCCGGCGCCATTGGCCTTGTCGGCACCGGCAACTCAAGCAACGTTGAACGAGCTAAATCAATTGCGCTGGGCATCAACAATTCTTCAATTAAAATAACGGCAACCCCAACTGATGGCTCCAGCGCAACAATTACAATAACACAAAATCTTGCTGGCGAGACCGGCAACAAGGTGATCTCGGACGGCATTTCGGGCGCTACTTTTAGCGGTAATTTTACTGGTGGCCTAGGCTCTGGTGTTATTAAAAAATCAGCCGTTTCTATGCGAACCCAGCTTCACTTAAACAAGGCAATTGCAGAAGATATAGAATCTGGCAAGCCATATGTTTTTTCTTCTAGAAGAGAGGGAAGCAAAATATTCGGCATACGAGATAAGAATAAAATATGGGATTATTATAGGTTAAAAAACAGGGAAGCTGGCAAATATGGTACCAATCCGGCAGATGGAATTTATGTAGAGTTCAATGATGCAAAAGTAAATGCCGATGGAAAGCCATTTATTGGATATGAACCAATTGCAACAACCTCACCAGATTATGTAATTAAAAAGGTACCTTTGCGTGCGTTTGATGGCCCGGATATAAAAAAGGTAGAAACTGGTATAAGCGCAAGTATTGATTTTTATGGACAAGAAAGATTGCCATTCGTGGTGCACGACTCTTCAATCACCGATGGTTATCAAGCCAACTTGGCCGGCCTAAAATATGACATAGCTATAAATCATTTGCATCAAGACATTCGTGGATCGATATATGAAACGACACTTCAGGGCCCGTTTTCTGAAGAGAACGTTGGCGGAAGTATGCATCGCCATGGCCAATTATTTAAAACCTCTGACCTCGATCGAAAAGAAGCTTTTAAAATTAATATCTTATCTGCAGGGGACTATCCAATACTTATTAGTAATCCAAGAGTCAGCGGAACGACCTATAATGCAGATTACCCACGCGGAGATTATTTAAGGGCTGAAACTGCAAAACGGCCGGTAAATATTAGAAATATTAAAAATATTACTGGTTCAGTTTTTAATTATGCCGGCAACTATGCTAAAAATTATGAAATTATTAACTTGGTTGGGCGTAAAAACAATAATAGATTTATAGCAAAAAATTATATTGCGTCTCTTGGTGAAGCTAATATTATAACTGAACAACAAAACAGTAATATTCTTTGGGGAGATACCACCGAGAGGGTAAAAGAGTTTAGCACAGTAAATGAGAGAAGACCCGGCGGGTCAGATAATCATGTAATCGCTTCGAAGTTTTCCAGCCGCGGCGGCCCCGAAACTGAAGGCCGCTCCATGTTGGATATCGAAGCTGAAGAATATTCTGCTTATAACGCAGTGCCTTATCAAGGGGTTGTCGTCCGCGGGGCCTTAGATGTATTGTCGGCGCGCCACTGTGATCAACACGGCTATGACTCTTTTTATGGCGACAACAGCGGCATCGCATCATTTCATAAAGTACATAGAAATAATCTTAGAAAAATTAAGACCGTATGTGACGCTCGGTTCGTTGGAAACCAATATGATAACTTGTTCGTAACCCATCAGATTCCTAGAACAGATTTGCAATATAAATGGATCAGAGACGCGTGGATTTTGAATTTTTCTGGTTCACACTTCACCTCTTCGGCGGTTAGTATTGCGGATCCGCTAGCCGATGAGATGCTTCCACTCTATGGTTTTAGATATTCAGATTACCGCGGCCACGATTGGAAATATGCAAACGCATCAAGTAGCATAAGTTTTGTCATGACCGGCGCAGCGTTCAATTCAGCTGACGGACTGCCTTATAATGTTGATTTTGTAGGGCTGAATTCAGTTATTGCATGGCACATAGATACAGACAGCAATCAGTTGGGCCCTCTATCGACCGATAACAACTATTATGGCCTTCCACTATATGATGCCAACACCGCGCCATACACGCTTTACGGGTTATTAAATAATTTAAACGGACCGTATGGCTGGCCGACTTGGAAACAGATTAGAACTGGCGAACATCCCGTAGCAAGATATCATAAAGATAATAATATATTAGAGGCAGTATATAATACCCAGAAAGGAATTTCAAAAGTAAGGTTAAGACACGCCCCGGTCACAAGCAAACACAAACCCATAAAGCATGTATTTACAGATTTAAGTAATTTTGAATATAGCCATGGCAATGAATTGCACCACTATGGCTTAACTTACGATATTGAAGATAACCAGCTTAAGGATCACAATAAGGTTTTTAATGCCCACGTAGACAAGCAAAATACCCTGTTTTCAGAACTTTCTAAAGCGAACATAGACACTGCGGCTGTTAGATACTCTGAGACTGTATGGCCTAGAGACGAAAATGTAAATAAAAAGGTAACGAAGACAAGGGCGCTCTTTGGGGATTATAATAAAGTTGCTACTAGTGAGTCAGGTTATTATTCTTATTATCTAAATTCAAAGGGTACTGTACTCGGCACCAACGTTGTGGATGACAAATCTAAAGCGGGGTTTTGGAACGATAATAAATTCTTAAGAATTTTTGATGGGGTGGTAAATAGCCATGGAGATTATGAAATTCAAAGCACGTGGCCACTAGATGTTATTTCCGCCTCTTATCTTACCGCCGATCAAGGAAGTGGTGAATTGTGGCAATTAGATAATTGTCATTATATTAAAAATACTTTGGGGATAACATGTCAAGTCCCGACTGGTTCTGGCCGAGACGTTGTACGAGCAAAGCTTGGAAGAAACTATAATAAATGTCGGCCTGATACATATCAAGAACATGCCGCCACGGCCAGAAAGCCATTTAGTAATTATGAAACGTGGGCAAATGATCTTAGTAAAGAAAGGCAGGGAAAATCGCTAATATCTGAATTTAATATTTCAGACTACGTTGGAAGTATAATAACTACATCTGCCACTGATAATTATGCTTATAATTTCTTAAATTATAAAAATTATACTCTACTGGGCCCAGCCAGCGGTCCGGTCACTGTTCGGACCGCCGGCGGCGCGACTGCAGCCGAAATCGCTGATGCAGCCTCGGAGCCAATTTCTGATGCGACTGCTGATAGCTATCTACCACAGAAGTTTATTCTTTCAGACCCACTAACTCACGCTAAAGATATGAGTTCCATCTATGGTCAGCCAAAAGGAGTACGTTTAACATTTAATGGGGTAATTAAATTACTTCCATATGAAGGTTTTTATCCGGCACAGAGATCGATTCAATTAGCGACGATGTTTTCGGACTCATACGCCAGCACCGCGACAGTCGAGGGCGCTCATGGAACGTTCCAAACTTTAACGAATTTATTTTATGCTCCGGGCATTTTTTACAACACCATTAAAGCTGGTATAGCACAAGACACATATGTTATTGATTCAGAGGTTTATGGCGGCTTGAGCGCCGCCAACGTGAGTCTTTTGACCCGCGGCGACCAGAGCGGCCTAGGCGCAAACACTTATAAGGCCACTTGGAAGCGGCTTCCATTCGAAGCGCTGATTGAGCCAGAAGCATATTTCAAAAGGGCAAGTATTACAGATGTTCATGACATTGATTATGAAATTTGGAATGCTGCAAGTACCGCTTCCTTGGGAACAACTGATCGAAATTATGAACGAGCAATACATAATTTTACTGCTGAAACTGTAAACTTTTTCTTAAAAGATTCAAAATTAACTTCTTTAAAGTCCAAGCCTATAAACAATTGGAGGTGGAATGAAAAGGCTGAAATTTCAAGCGGTCATCACAAAAAGTATGGGATGAGCGTTGTTGTAAGAAAAAATTCTTCCACGGCCGCTGGCAAAGGTTTTACTATGTGTGATAACCCGGGTTATTTTGGTCCGTGGCCATATAGAGCTAATTTACCTCCATGGGAATCTTTGCACAATTCATCGGGAGCAGGTTTGTGGGGCGACATAGAGGGAAGCAATAATAGAGTTTGCGTGAGCCCGGAAGACGGTGACGTATTCCCCCCTGCAAATGCTTATGGCGGAAACTCAGCTATAATGAATATCACTTTTGATCCAACTAACATTGCAAATGAGGATCCAATAAAATATAGAGGTGGCAAGTTTACAATTGAAGATATTATGGCCAATAGCACAGTCGAGTGTATAAACGAAAATATGGGTGGTAATACTGATTCTGGAAGCTATATGGCACTAAGCGCCAGTATAGATCCGTGGGTTGTATCAAAAGACCCAAGTTGGGTTATATCTCCAAAATTTGAAACACCAATATTGAACTTTTCTGGTTCAACTGCATATGCAACCAACCCAGTGAACGGCACTCAGCAGTCTGGCAATGGCGAATATGTGGGAGACCCAACAAGAGGAATGTGGATGCAGCATGGTTATCGTGCGACTTATGACCGCGGGCTTACTATGCAAGTGACTGAAATTGCCGACTCCAACCCAAATTTAACGGGTTCCTTGGTAGATATGTGTGGATTTGATAGAAAAAAGAAACTTCTTGGTGAAATAAAAGATGAAATGGTATTGGAAGAGGCGGTGGTTGCTATTCCATATTACTATGCCGAGTGTGGGAAAAAACAATTCTTTGAAATTCCAATTGAACAATATGAATCTGCTTTGGAGATAGTTAATGAAACTGGAAACGAACGTTCGACAACTAAAGATTCTTCTATAGTTGATATGATTAGAAAATTAAGAAAATATGTTATGAACCCCTCGTGGGACTTCCAGAGGTATAGAGATTATCAAGCTGGGCCTCTAGCCAAAGAAGAATATAAAACCTCCGCGCCGTTCGTGACAGTCGTGTATGAATTTGGCACGAGGCTCGACTGGGATGACTTATCCGCCATGTGGCAAAATTCAGCACCGGATATTGCGAGCACACGCGCCGAGTCCCAAACAGTAACGTTAGATATTCCAATTGCAACTGGAGAGTTATTTTCAAAGGAAATGTTTGATGAGATGGGTTTTGATGGTAAACTCCCAGAAAATTTTCAATGGATGATTTTTAAAATTAAAAAGAGAGCAAAGTCTAATTATTTTGATATGTTTGCTGAATCAACAGACTCTGTTTCCAAAATTGGTAAGCCGTGGGAACAAAGCGTTTCTTTTGAGCAGAGCTACTCATATAATTGGCCTTATGATTTTTGCTCTTTGGTTGAGTATGGCGAAATGGAAGTTGCGCTTGATTATGAGGTGTCTACACCAGAAGCTATAGCTGAAGGACAAACAGAAAAAATTATTACTATTCCTTCTGAGACTATTGTATTGCCGGCAAATCTTAATATGGAGTTAACAGCAGCCCCACCATCAATTAATTATTTTACGACCAAAGCGGAGGCGGAAACACAAGCTCAATTGATTGGTTGTCGCGGCACCCACCAAATGTTAAATGGCCGTTTTATGCCCTGTAAAAGCCATGAAGAGTATATGAGTTCTATGTTGCCAGAACAAGCGCCACAGCCGACCCCTTTGGCCGCTATAGCTTTTGATATGGATGTAGATATAGATTCGCCCGACGACGATTCTGGCGGTGTTGGAGGGGGCTATTAATGACTTTTTTCAATAAAAAAGAAGAGGTCATGGAAATAGTCATGACGAGAAGAGGCCGCGAATTATTTATGGAAGGCAAATTTAAGCCGGCCTCTTATGATTTTTTTGATGATGATATTTGTTATGATCCACATCATAAGAGTGGGCTAATGGCAGAAACAGAGCAAAATAGAATTGTACCAGACATTAAAGAGATCCCTGTTTTAAAAAATCAAAATGATTGGCTCGGCGCGACTCACAACTTTAAGGAACACCTTGAGCCCCCTTACTTAAACAAGCCGTTGGGCAAATCTTCTAATTTTAATAAAAATAAACCAGCTTGGAAGGTAAAGGTTAAAGAGGGATATATAAGCGATCCGGTTGAATTTACTGCCAAAGAGTTTGTAGGTACAGCGGTTGGAGAGGAAAAAATACCTCAAATAAATGTTGTTTGTGAATATACCTCTTCAATAAAAAACGGTTCATATAAATTTATTTATGACAAGTCGTCTGATGATCTTTATATAGAAATAAAAGAAGAGAATGTTGAAAGCTCTGTTGATAATTTTGATTTACAAATTTTTAGAACACAAAACGCCGCAGGTAATCAGGTTTTAGAGCCGTTAAAATTTTCACAAGAAGAATATGGGCCAAAGTTTGCGGAATATTTTTTCAACACTTCATTCGACGCTGCAGCCGATCAAACACTTTTTGTTAGGTATGTTGATGACGATAAGGAGATGGGCCCAACTATAGAAACAGATGAGTGCGCACAATCATTAACTTGTGCGTCAAAAGAAATAAAAAAGCTTAAGAACGAGATTGCGGCCACCAAAGCGAATCAGGCACTCGCGGAAGCTTCTGAAAAAGCATTAATGGCCAAGGCCACAGCTGATGCGGCTGCAGCCAAAAAGGCTATTAAGGCTGCCCAAAGCGCCGCCGCAAAAGCTGTTAAAGATTATAAGGCCGCCATAGAAGCGAAGGACAAGGCCGCGCAGGCAAAGGCCCTAGAGGAGTTGAAGGAAATTAAAAAAGCTACTGACGAGGCCATTAAAGGTACCGTCAAGAATGGTGGTAACTGCGCTGACCACGGCTTTGGCGGCGCCAAAAAGGGCGGCATGCCTAACAATGAGAAGTGCAAGTCCGGAAACTGTCAAAAGCCCGCGGGCCATGATACATGGATTTGCGTTGGCAAAGATTGCCCTGATTGCGGCCTTGACGGTGACTATTGCGGAAACAACAATGAGTGCAAGTCTGGTAATTGTGCACCGACACAAGGTACAAAAAAGAAAAAATGTACATCAGCTGGCAACAAATTTGCCGCCGACGCGCTGGCTACAGCCGGCTGGCTAGCCGAGCACTATACCACCACGATGAAAGCGCCAAAACCGTACCAGCGCGCTCATTGGAATCTAGAGGGGGGCATGTGGCAAGTTGAGTTCTGGGAGGTAACACAGGTCGCATTCGCACCCGCAAGATATATTTGGGTCAAGGCGCCGACTTATCAGCTGTGGTACGGCCCATTTGAGTCTGGCAACGCACCCGGATCCAGCATATCGTGGATCGAAAAGCAAGTGCTTCACGGCATCGCCAGTATGACCTTCAGCGGCGCTGGAGGCTCTGTCGATTCCAATGGTGTGCCACAAGGAAAGATGGCTTCGTTTGCAGCGCTAGGCGTCATAAACAGACTCGATATAGAAAGCCCCGCTAAAAAGATGTCTTCTGAATATGACAAAAAGCCGTGGGATAAACAATTATGACAAATATAACAAATCGAAAATATTTTTCTAAATTTCACTACTCAATCAATGGTGAGGGCAGGTTGTGCTTTTTGTTTGCTTTTGATAAAGATTATTTCGGGGAATCTTCTTTGTTGTCTGTTAGGCTTTTAAGAAGAGATCTCGGTGTAATAAGTCAAACATATACTTCAAAATATAGCGTTGATATTTATAATGAAATAGAGGTCAGCGACGGCCATAAAATAAAAACTAAGATGGGCGAGGATATAAACTTCTTTAAGGGGGTGGATTCTACTGTTGAAGATGGCAAAGCTTATGAATATGTTGTTTATATACACGCAAAAATAGAAGACAAAAAAGACCGACCCAGCTTTATAAATGCACGCAAATCTAGATTACACGTTAACGCATCTCGGATCGCGTCTAAGATTGCAACTTTAAAATATTCATTTCCAACCGTTGAAGTGCAAAAGAAAAATATTATAAATGTCGACTTTGAAGAAAGTCCACATGGTTTTAACCTTTTGTCGGCCACGACCGCTAAAGAGAATGTTTTGGGCTCTGTGAGTGTTGAATCTGGAGAAGAACAAAGAAAAGTTTTTGTTCAAAGAGATTTGTTTAGGCCAATTAATAAATTTTTAAGGACAAAAACAATATCAAAAAATACTGAAAATACAAACATAAGTGGAATAGAATCAAGTGAGTGTCTGCCAGAAATACCAGATTCTACTATAGCATCTAAATTTGTAAATATTATATTTCCACCGAAAAATAAAAATGTAAATTTTGAATATCTTGCAGGGTATCAACCAAATGTTTCAGTAGAAAAGTGGCTAGGTCTTAGTGAGTCTGTTATTGATAACTTGGAGTTGGGAGAAACAATTTTTGTGAGAGTCAACAACCCATTTGTTAATTATGTTAATAAGTATTTTTATATATACGGAGATAGATAATGCCAATTATTAAGCCCGCTCATAAAATTTTAGATTCTGTAATGTACGACTATTTTGTCGGAGCAACGAACGCTATATCCCCAGTCGCAGGTTCCGGGCAACCCACAGATCCAATATTGTTTGGGACTAATAGGACATGGAAATTTGTAGAGCCTGTTTATATCTGGAATCCACAAAATCACAAAAACACTCTTTATTTGAATTTTGGTATCTTAAATCCAAATTATTCATTAGCTAAATTTTTTAATGACAACAAGACTTTATTTTCAGTTAAGGAAAAACCAGAAGAAAAAATAAATGGTTATGCCGCGTCAATCGGTTTATATATGTCTCAGTGGAGCGGGAAAGATAAAGTAGCGAGTACATACAAGAGAAATGAACAGTTATATTATTATGGTATTATTGATTTAATTAATAGTGCCGGCCTAACTGAACTGGAGGTTGCCGCCGAGCCAGATGACGATGGTTATAAAACGGTAAGTTATTCTATTAAATTACCAACAACTGCCGTAATCACATTAGATCGAATAATTAAGAAAACTATATTTGAAAAAGAATTTGCATCCGGCCCCAAAGGCCCAGCATATACATACGCCAAGTCTTTGGAAACAAAGATAAAAAACGTTGCCGACACCGAGTTTGAAGACCACACCTTCGGACTAAAAACAATGGATCAACCCAATTCGTTAATCAGAAGACATGAAACACTTGTGGTGGGAAAATATCAATTTTATAACCCAAAGTGTGAAAGCGTGCCTTTAAAAACACAGGTTTATGATTTAGATTCTGCTTATGAACATTATATGGCCGGCCAAGGTACTGCCGACCCAAATTGTATGAGCTACACAAAAGAAGAAGGATTGCCAAACCGAGCCGGCACAGATGTCTATGAGTCTGGGAAACCAGATTATATTAAAGAAACAAAATTTGGCACAACGTCGATAAGTTTACAGCCAGAAATGTCAAAAAGGTTTCTTTTTGTTGAACCGGAAGGTTTTAAAAACTCCCCAGAACATACGAAGTTTCCATACTGGAATTCTGTGAAAATTCTTTCGCCACCCGGCCCTCGCATGTCACCGGTACAAACTGGGTTAGAAGACGGCAAACAGCCGCTCGTTTTGGGCGAAACTAAATTTTCACTTAAAAATTATAAATTAAGAAAACTCTTGAAAGCTTTACGAAGCGCGACCAACGAGACAGATGAAGTAAATGAGACCACCGAGCGCGTCGGCCGACCTTTTACGAAAACAGACATGATTAGGCTAACCGCACAGCCGTTCCCAACAAAAGATGTTAATACAAAGGCTTATAGCGGTGATGCGATGAATAAGAACAAAGACATCTCGCATATGAAGTTAAGCATAAATAACACCGATAAAGCACAGGGTGGTCAATTTCCGCTATTTTATTACGACAAAGACGGGCACGATGATGCGCCATGGTTTGGTTTCATAGACAATAGGCACGATTTGCTTACCGCTCCAGTCGCAACCAAGGACGCACCAAGCCAGTGGGGAATCGACCAAATTCACCCAACAGAAATAGATACTGCTTTTTCTGTTAAGGAGGGTGGCAAGTTCGCCAAATGGTATTTATATTTTACATCGGGCCCCTTCTACTGGAAAACCAAATATAATTATAAACCAACGATTGCCAACCAAGGGGTATGCCAAAACTGTGATGTAATTGAAGTTGGAAGAACATCAGAAAAGTGGCCCGGAATTCCATTTCTTGGGCCCAACCGCGTCAATGCTGCATTTTATTCAGAACCTGAAGATCAGATTTATTTTTTAAGGGACAACCAATATTGGCCATGGCATGTTATTAAAAATGGCTTGGACTCGCAGGCTCCGCTGCCGCTACAGAAGAAGTGGAAGCGGATTACCCAAACTGCTGCCGGCGACGTTTTCACCGAAGAGCCAGAATTAAAAGATATTGATTCTGCATATGCAATTATAAATTCTTTAGGTCAAGAAAAGGTGTGGTTCTTCAAAGGTGAAGAATATTTTGAAACTACAAATAATGGTATAGTCAAAAAAGGAAAAATAAAAGATTTATTTAAAACAACTGGCGAAGGCTGGAAATCACCAATTAAAGATTTAGATGGAGTTTTTAGAGTGCGCCTACAAAGCGGCGTAGATGTTGCATACTTTTTTAAGAAAAATAAACTATGGAGCTATGATTTTAAGAACGAGAATTGGGGCTATAGCAATGATAATTCTAAACCAGTCGCAGTAGAGATTTCAGATGTTTTTCGAACCCCGCCAGAATTAATTTTTGGCGAAGGCATAACAAGAGACTACAAAGATATATTAAATGGCGAATTGGCAAATGTTGAAATTTTAGGCTATAAGATTGAAAAGTATGAACTTGCAATTGCAAAATTTGGAACATCTTGGATGAAGCACGTACAAGATATATATCTTCCGTATAAGACAGATCTATCGGAATATAATTTTTATGATACGCAAATAAAATTTGACGAACCGGGTGACGGCATAAATTTAACATATGTTTATAATCCAAAAATGGTTGTGGTTGTTTATGGCTCAAAGATGTCATACAAGGATCCGAAGGTTGTTAGCCACAAATTCGATGAAAAGTTTTCAGAAGCAACACTTGAATACAAGGTAAAGATTACACCCGAACCTAAAATATATGAGGTTGCTCTCAAGTGCAATGATGAAACCTGCCATCCATTAAAAACAACAGCGGCTAGTCTATCTGAAATAATTCTTTATCCACAGCCACCGATCATTACAATAATTCCCTATAAGCGAATAAATGACAGGCTAGTTGTGAAGTTAAATAAGGGAACGGGCCGTCAAGAAAATATAGAAGGCGCCTCCGGCGGTGGCCAAGAACCGGTTAAACAATATGTTATATACAAAACCGACGAAGAACCAACTAGTTCTGGTTGGTGGAAAGAGGCTGAAAAAATCTATGTTGGGGAACAAGACGAAATTAATTTTGCAGCTTGCAGTACTGAGGACAATATTCCTCCTTTGAAGAACATTTATTTGGATAAAGATATAAAACCAAATACAAAATACTATTATGCAGGGCAGGCAATTAGCGTACACAACAAGGAATCGAAATTATCAGATATTTTTTCTGTGGAGATTGTTGATGAAAATGGAATGATTTTTACATTGATTGACATATATACTATTGAGGCACCCGATAACTCAGAGAAAAATAAGTCTTTTAGAAAAAAACTAAAAATTGAACCTGCGTTTTTGCAACGTGCCCCAAATAAAGAGAGAGGAAAACAAGGAGATTTTGGATTTACTTCGGAGAGCGTTTTCTCTGATATTACTGATGACTATCAGTTTAAATTTAGAGTAACATCAAAAAAGACTACGAGAAAACTTGACTTAAATGTTAAGTTTGTTAAGAAGGACGATCCAGATTTAAATTGTGGCGAAAAGATACTTAAGTGGTAAAAGTAGTTTTTAATTAAAAACACTATTTATAGGTGTTACTATTAGGAGATAAATATGGCTTTTTTAGATAACAGTGGTGATATTATAATGCAGGCTACACTTACAGACAGTGGCCGCAAGCGTTTAGCAAAGGGAAACTTTAAAGTTGAATACGTTGGTTTCGGCGACGACGAAATTAATTATACCCTATACAACTCAAACCACTCTTCCGGTGTGTCATATTATGACTTAGATATTATACAGACACCGGTGTTGGAAGCTTTTACTAACAGTAATAGCTTTTTGAAGTCTAGATTAAGAACCATAGAGATTGAAAATATCTTGCATATGTCTATCTTAAAACACAACACTCTAGAGGGTTCTGGAAAGCCTCTCGGCACAATCGCCGGCTATAATCAAAATGTGTTAGTCGTCGGTGCCACATCATTAATGGCTTCGAATTTTAAAAAGACCAGCGAGGCGAGTATTCCTAATTGGTTTATTGATGGCTCTTCGGCGAAGGCCGCTGCAGACACTAATTATAATTATAAAATAGTTGTAGACCAAGGGTTTGATAATGTTGCTCTTACCGGCAACGATAAGTGGGACGGCAACCTCGCGAGTTTTCAGGAGAATGATTCTCTTTATGCATATGTTGACGACCGCGCACTCGCGTTGGTAAAGCCCTCTGCCCCTCCATCGCCGGCAGCCGCTTCTTATGTTGATGCAGACGACGTTGCATCTTATTTTTTGGTAGAAAATGAGTATAAACAAAGACCACCAAACGGTTCAGAAAACGCCTCAAACATCAAGGGCGCCCGCGGGTTACGCTGGTGGGTATATGTTGAAGCTGCCTCGGCTATAAAAAACGACACCCAGTTTATGGAAAAGTACGGATATCAAATATCAACCTTTTATACTACTTTGGGGTATGACACGCCGGCAAGCGGCGACACAGTATGGGCTTATGACACGACTTTGCGCCTCACCGGCGGAACGACGGGCTACACAATAGATATCCCGCTTAGACTTATTAGAGAAACATAAAACAGGAGTATAGAAAATGCCAACAATCGACGGTACTTTAAAAAAGCTTGGCGCGAAAGACATCGCATCTACAAAAACTTTATTACATGAAGTAATTCCAATGACTGGTTCAATTGTTTCTGGTACATATAACGCTGGTAATACACTAGCACTTGGAAGCGAATTAAATATTAAGAAATATAATTTAGGCCAGTTTCAATCGGTTTATGATTATCCTTATTTAAGCTCTTCGGCAAATCATATTTTTGATATGACGGCAATTGTGGATCCCAGTGGCTCTTTAAAGAATCAAGTTTTAACGGGCAGCACAACAAAAACTAATATGTATCAGTCCTTGGCGCAAGTGCTCGTTGGTCACGACTCCACCGGCTCTATAATGCGTTTTGATTTAGACGGCCGTCCACACCAATCTGACGCCAACAGAAAACTTGACCATGGCATTGTTTTTAGTTTTGCAAATTTACTTCGAAAAGACGAAATCAAGAAAGGCACTTTTAGATTACAGGTAGGTACTGGCAGTTACCTTGGCGCAACTGCGCACGAACACGTTGGTTATCTTCCCAACCCTTTTAGCAGTGGCCGAGCAACTGCAGTAGACGCGATTGATACAGCCGGCTTTGTCAGCAGCAACGCAGACGCTTCGTTTACAATATCGATCTCAACTGCCGCCGGCGGCTTAGGTGGCACAGCTGTTACAGTTTTACTTGATGAAAATCAGAACGGGGGCCATTCAGGCGCCGCCAATAGAATCACGATTGGTACCTTCGACGGATCCGAAAGCGACGCTCTCGCCGCATCATACATTATCGATGCTATTAACGGAGTGGCCACAGCCGACAACGCCCGCATCGTATACGCGACATCGGGAAATGGCCAAGCCGGCCACGTCTTGGGCATTAGTGCAGCCCAAGGTACAGGTGCTACTAAAATTACACTTACAGTAGACCGCGCTGGCACGTCCGGTAATATTACTGGACTTGCAACTGCTTCGGGCCTTAATATAATTGACGTGACGGCTTTTACCGGTGGTGAAGACGGAAACTACGACGTAGTTACAATCGGCGACTTTGCTGCAGACCCGTCAGTAAATACATATAAGAACAACTCCCCCGCCGGCGAATATGGGCTGCTTTACTCTGGCTCTTCTGCTAGTGATTATGCGTCTGCCAAACCTTGTGGTTTTGTTTATTACCAAGCCGGTCTTGCCATTTTAACTTTGACCTCAAGCGTGGCTCATGCAGGTTCAGTAGATTTCTTATTTAATGACAATAAGGCTAGCCGCGGCAATAACGCCGATGGCTCCGGAGCCGAAACGGCTTTTATGTCTGGCACCAACTCTGGTCTAGATAAAAACGAATATTATTATGGAGTCACTGGCTCTTTCTGCTCTGGCACAATTAATGAAATTTGCGATCATTTTAGGCACAGAATTTACAACATCGAGTTTCAAAATACAACTGAATTAAATTCTACAATTTATTTCTGTCGTGCAAACCATAACGAGTTTAACTATAGCAGCAACCCAACCTATTTATCTGGTAGTAAAATAAGGGTAAAAGATACAAAGTTCGATCCCCCAATGTCATATATCACAACGGTGGGTTTATATTCTGCAGATAAAGAATTGTTAGCAGTAGCAAAATTATCAGAGCCGCTTAAGAAGACGCCGAATGATGAATTGACTTTGAGGGTAAGGCTAGACTATTGATGGAGAGGATAGCATGCCCCAATATAAGTTCGGTGCCAATGATATATTTCATAACGTAATAAAGGCATATCCAAAGTATGTTTTTTCTTATTATCACAATACATCATATATAAATAATCGAAATACGCAAGGACAAAATGTTGTTTCTGGTGGTGTATATCTGCAGGAAATATGCGTCGATAGACCAGAAGATCAGTTAATCACCGCGGTTATACATAAAGGCGGAAATAATAAATTTATCTTTGCTAGCGTGACATCTTCATTACAATACAAAAATATTCAAACGGGGGATACGGCATCGATGGTATACCCGATATCTTCTAGTGCACCAGTTCGTCGTTTAATTATAGCAGAGAAAATTTCAAAAGGCAGAATCGGTGTAGATATCAGAGATGGTGCCACCGACAGAGAGACGGTGCGTGAAGCAATTGCCCTTAAGAACACTTATGATCATTATAAAACAATAAGCAGCTATTATGATTTTGATAAATACATAATGGTTAGCGGCGGTGTCCCACCATCACTAAAAGGCCCTAGCGTCGGTAAAAACTTAAACCTTTATGACCCCGACCCGGCAGCGTCTTTTACCAAGACTGAGTTGAACTTGATGACTCAATCTATTCCTAAAAATGATTTTACGAATATAATATCTATTCCTTCTATTTTTTATGGTTCACAAATTAAGAAAGGTAGCGTTGATCTTAAATTCTATTTTACCGGTTCTTTAATTGGCAGGGCACAAGACACAAGGAGAAACGGCGAATTAATAGAAACAACCGGCACTTCAGTGAATACAGTTGTTGGCATGGTTCTATACAATGAAGGAATTATTGTATTAACCGCTAGTCACGATTTAAATAGTTCAACGGATGGCTACTTAAGCCCTGTTACTGGTACCGTCACGACAATTGGCGGCCCATCTAATGTGACGCTGCAGCCGGCTTGGAAGAAAACTCCATCATGGACTCAATTTTTAGCACACGAGTCGTTTATTACTTCTTCCACAGATCCAGATTCTGCAAGCTATGGACCCATTAGCTCTTCTTATATCTTAGAATATCAAGGCGTTAATAAAATTCCGACTATTACTATGATGGCGCATGCATCAAAAAATGATTTAAACTGGAGTAATAATCCTACATATATTGAAAAATCTAATTTAGCAACAACATACACCGGAAGTTTTGTTTTATTCACGGGCTCAAAAGACTACGCGGAAAGGGACAACATACCAATCAAAAATACAGTTTCCAGCTCTCATTGTGGCTTTACGGCATCATACCAGCCACAGACGTTTATTTCTAAAGTTGGCATTTATGATGAAAACGAAGAATTAATAGCAATTGCAAAAATGGCGACACCAATTCGAAAAACTAATGAACAAGACTACACTTTTAAGTTAAAATTAGATCTATGATACTTGGACTAGATATTTCAACCAGCATTACTGGTGCAACTGTAATAGACGACAAAGGCAATGTTATATATTGTGAGGCATGGGACACTCGCAAGATTAAAGGCTTTTTTGATAAAGCATCTGTGATTAGGGGTCGCTTGATAGATATTCGAATAGAGTTTCCCATTACCCACGTAGTTATTGAACAATCATTACAAATGTTTAGAGCCGGCTTCTCATCAGCAAAAACACTTACGCTTCTTTCAAAATTTAATGGCGTTGTTAGTTGGTTGTGTTATAGTACTTTTGGGTTAGAACCAGAATATGTTTCAGCAACAACTGCGCGCAAACAAGCAGGAATCACAGTGCCGCGTGGCACAAAGGCAAAAGAAGTTGTTTTGGAATACATCAATAAAACAATTCCAGATTTCGAATATAACTTGACACCAGCCGGCAACCCAAAGCCCGGCACATATGATCGGGCCGACAGTATTGTTTTGGCTCTTTCTGCTTTTAAAAGCTAATTAGTAGTGAGGAACTCCTTATCATGCAAATTACCGAACAACAACTAAAACAATTAATTAGAGAACAAGTCGCCGACCACGCACTGGAAGAGGGTTTGTCTGACTGGTTTGATGAGATCGGCGACGATCTTGCCGGCACCTTTGGAAGTGTGGGTGAATTTTTTGGAGACATCGGTGAAGCCTCTTATGAGTCTCTTGTCGGACTCATGGTTCGTCATATTTTATCTTGGGCAGGGCTTCCCAAAGAGGGTCTTATTGCAACAACAATTGGCCAAGCTGCTGCAAATATTACGTTTGAAGAGTGGAAGAGTTTATTTTCTGAGATGGAAGGAGATAAACGATGTAAAATAATTGCGACAAGATTGTCGGAAGGTTTGGTGGAAGCTATAGCTAAACAAATAATGTGGTATTTCGAAGATACAATCAAATCTGCTTTTACTCTTGGGAATAAAAACGGCGGTTTTGTTAAAGATGCCATGGCCTTTTTAGCGTTTTTCAATCCAGTCGCCGCGGCCCAAGGCGCCGCAACCTATTTGGCCCTTTTAGCGTCTTTGGGCATTACTGAAGAGGTCATCGCCAATGCGATTAGAAAGAGCCCCACGGTCGAAAACTTTATTAACGAAGCAAGTAAGGCGATATGTAAATTTATTGATGATAAATTGCCCAAATTTATGTCTCAAAAAAGTGCTTAAACTTGCTTTTTCCGGGTGAGGGTGTTATACTCGTATTGTGAATAAAACAATCGCTCTTGAATCAGTGTTAGGTTCTTATTATCGCTCCGGGGAAGAATATCTTTTTACCTGCCCTTTTTGTGATCACCACAAGAAGAAACTGTCAGTCAATTTAAAGAAAAATAAGTTTAAATGTTGGGTCTGTGACACATCTGGTAACTCGTTGTTATACCTCTTCAAGAGATACGGCAGCGTCCAACAACTAACTGAGTGGAAAAAGCTAAACAATATCACGGACTTTTCAGAGGTTGACG
>Ga0315339_1001187_pt1 | contig 24755 bp, 19 predicted proteins | sample ASW17metaG_FD_204514 | JGI IMG/M metagenome (GOLD analysis project Ga0315339, IMG submission 204514) | Ammonia-oxidizing marine archaeal communities from Pacific Ocean, United States - ASW #17 | ecosystem: Environmental > Aquatic > Marine > Oceanic | place: USA: California | collected 2016-12-05
ATGGACGGGTGTTGCTGATCGCCTCGATCGCGGGCAAAGAGGGCAATGCGAAGATGAGTCCTTATTCTATTTCGAAGGCGGGGGTGATCGGGTTGGTTAAGTCGGTGGGCAAAGAATACGCGGAGACTGGGATCACGGTTAACGCATTAGCGCCGGCGGCGATCTATACTTCGATGATCGCAAACGCCGACCCGGCGGCCGCGCAGTATATGATCGAACGGATTCCGATGAAGCGCTTCGGTAAGCCGGAGGAGTTGGCGGCGACGGCGGCTTGGATTGTTTCGCCAGAAGCGAGTTTTAACACGGGTTTTACCTTTGATATGTCGGGCGGGCGGGCGACCTATTAATATTTATCCGCTCACCTCAGCAATAGTAATTTCCGCTTTAGGGCCAAATTTCTAAAAACAGGACAAGGTCATCCTGCTTTTTGGACAGCATACTACTGAGCTAACAGAAAAGTAAAAAGCAGTGTAGTTGTGTCCCGTAACGCGATCTACAAACGGGTAGTCCAGGTATTTAAAGCGAGCGGTAGCGGTTAGGCTACTTGAGGTATTCGCCGGGGATGCGCGAGCCTTCGTATTCGGCTTTGGGGTCTCGCTTGGCTATGGGCTCGGGGACTTCCCCTGTCCAATTGTCGGGCACGCCGAAGGGGCGACGGTGCCAAGCCAATACCAGAGTGCGGCGCTCGTCGGTCTGGTTGCGGTAGGCCGAGTGGAGGACGCGGGCGTCTGCTAGGACCAGCGATCCGGCTTTGACACAGACGTCGACTTGGTCGGGATGGTCGCTAAACATCACCGGGTCGTCTTCGGGTATGGTGCGGGCGCCTTGCTCGTGTGCGGGCACCAATTCGTCATGCAGAGTCAGGCGCTTATGGTGGGAGCCGGGGATGACTTTAAGGCAGCCGTTTTCGATGGTGGTGTCCTGCAAATAATACGAGAGGAAAATAATCTGCGGCCAGGGCGAGATGCTAATCGGGTCGTTCCACTGCATCCAGTCCTGGTGCCAGTAGAGCGCTGGCTCGCCGGGGTCCTTGGTCAAGATGATTATGCCGCCGGAGGTCTTAAAATCGCCATAGCCGATTTGCCCTAAGGCCTGCTGCGCCGCTGGCCAGTCTAAGAGCTTTTGAATGATGGCGTTGTTGGCGCCGGTCTCCGTCACGTGCTGGCCCTGGTATTTGAAGTCGGGCGGCATAACCCAGTCTTTCATCAGACGCTCTGATTCGTCGCGCATCTCCTGTAAGAACTGGTCGCCGAGAATGTCGTCGATAACGCAGTAGCCGTTGCGTTCGAGTTCGGTGCGTTTTACTGTCGCTTCTTCCGGTGTCATGTGCGCAATCTTTCTAATGTTGTCGGTATGTGTTGCCGCTTGATCGTCAAAGTTACAACGAATCTTTATAGCGTTCAACCACCTGGGCGTCGAGTTCTTCGACGAATGTCTTGCCCTCGCCGATATTGTCGCCGGGTTCCTTGTCCAAGGAGGCGCGTGTCTCTTCGTCTCGGCCAGGGATCGGTTTATTAGTGCTGTGTCCAGATGTTTTTCATTTGCCAGCAGTCCAAATAATGCAGTATTGCGTCGCTGCCTTGCGCGCGGATGCTAACACCGAGGCTGTCTTCTCGTCCAGGATGTACCCGGAGGGTCATATAGCGCCTGTCGTTGGCGAAGATTTCGACGATGCTTTTGTCGACAAAGATGCGCAGCTCGAGCAGTTCGTCGTCGGCTAGTTTGAAGTTGGCGGTTTCCGGTGGCCGGGCTAGAACGTCTGGTAGTAGCGAACTGCGGCTAATGTCGAGAACGAGGTTGTCGTGGAAGGTTTCCGGCCCTTTTGTTTTTACGGCTCCACCATTTTTGAGATAGCGTATACTCGTCGTTTCCGCGCCATCGGGTGAGCGCAAAACCTCGATACAAACCTCGCGGGCTGCTTGTGGGTCGATACGGGCGACGATTTCAATGGCATTGCCCGCGATGTCGAGGGGGATATCGCGATTGGCGGGCAGGCGTGTTTCGCCGATGTGCCGATGGTCGCCACGCAGTGTTTCGAGCGCGGCTACGGGTTTGTTGAGCACGGTGTTGTCTGAGCTTATGCTGAGTTGGCTAGGCAGCGACATAATGCCATTCCAGTCGGCGGTGATCAGCCCGTGGTTTAACATGTGCATCAGGTAGACCCCGCCATCGCTGTCCGGCGTCGCCGTTGGAGCGTTGACGCCGCCATTGTTGACCGGGCCGAAGCAGAAGCGGTCGTGCGCGAAGGGTCTGAACTTGCCGGCCTCTTCGTCCCAGTCACCGAGCAGGTATTGTGCGCCGCGTTGGTGGCTGCCGAAGACGAGGATGTATTTGTCGCCGATCGGCCAGAAGTAGGGCACGGCGCAGTCTTCGCCGGCAGTCGTGAAGACATCGCCTTCCATAAATGGGCCTTGGTAGGTCCAATGCTGCAAATCTTCCGAGAAAAATAAATGCGGAGCCGGGACCGAGTCGACGAGGATTTTGCCGTGGTAAGAGCCGGATAGGGAGTAGTAGCCCTTTTTTCCTTTCCATAAACAGGGATCGCCGATGCGATAGGGATAACCCATGGCATCTGGCTCGATTTCTTCGATGACGGGATTGCCGGGGATCTTTTCCCAGTTGAGCAGTAGCGGGTCCGAAGCCTCGGCGATTATGGTGCCGGCGCTGGTGCCGTGATAACAGGCCAATACGCGGTCGTCTTCGGCCAGTGAACTGCCGCTATAACATTTCTCTTCTATGCCGGGATAGATGGCGATGGGCAGGTCTTGCCAGTATACGAGGTCTTCGCTTATGGCGTGGCCCCAATGCTGGCGGCGGTCTTCGTGGGGGTATTGCTGGTAGAATAGATGGTAGCGCCCCTGCCAGTAAGTGAAGCCATTGGGGTCGTTGGACGGGCCTTCGGGGTTTACGTAGTGGTAGGTCGGGCGGTAGCGGTCGAATAACTGGGCTTTGCGCGACGCGGCGAAGCGCAGCGTTAGCTCGTCGGTCTTCAGTTGTTCGAGTTGTTCTTCGAGTGTGGTCGCGTAGGTTTTTTGTGGGACTTTGGATGGGTATTTCATTGGGTTTTTATTTCTTTGAATATGGCTGATGTCCCTGGAGCAGGTTGTACCGTTAAAATATTTTGAACATCAGTTTTGCAAACTCCCGGCAAAAAAGAGCTGCATATTGGCCTCTCACCAGGGGCCGTCTCCGGGCGGGCTTGCTTGCATCGTTTGCATCCATTTGGTTCGGTGTTCGAGTATGGCGCGCAGCACCGAACACATGGCCTCTTTTTTTGCCAGACGGATCCCGAACCTTTAAAGGCATAGAAAAACTATTCGCCGGGATGATAGTGTCTGGGCAATGAGGTGTTGGGCGGGACTTCGAACGCGCTAATTATTATTTCTATATCCGCGACGATTTCGAGTTCGGCGCGCCTGAGGTTGATCCATTTTACTGCTGGCGCTTCGTCTGCTTTGACGGCCTGTTCACCGAGGAAACTAGGGCTATAAGAAAATAGGTGAAGTCTGCTAATCGTTTCATGATGGTGTTCTTGATGTATTTAACCGGGAATTACCGGTAATAGAATATGCGATGGATAAGCTTTGCTGTGGTAAACCCTTTGCTGAGCCGTGCGTAGCTCGTTGTCGACTCCATATTCGTTGCCGGTGTTGGGATTACGGTCGAAACGAGGGAAGTTCGAGGAGGAGATTTCTACGCGGATTTGGTGACCCTTCTGGAAGACGTTGCCGGTGACGCCGACTTCGATGGTGTATTCGTTGATGGTGTCGGGCTCTAAGGGCTTGGCTACGCTCAAGCTTTCGCGGTAGCGGGCGCGGATAATGCCGTCGCACAAATTTTTGGCGTAGCCAGTGGGGGAGACGTCGACGAGTTTAGTGGTCCAGTCGGTATCGAGGCCATCGGTGGCGGCATAGAGCACGACCTGGATCGGTCCGGTGACTTCGAGATCTTCAGCAAGAGGCTCACTGGTATAACAGAGCACGTCGCCGCGCATTTCGGCCGGCCGCTGGTCGTAGGGGCCCCAGGGCACGATATGGGGGGAGCAGCAATTATTGCCGCCCAGGGTTTGTACTGGGTAGCGCGGGTCGTAGGTGAATTGGTCGTTCTCGGTGCCCTGCGGTTCGCTAAAGGACAGATGGCCATCGCCGATCAGCGAATTGGCGTGACCGCCGGAGTCGAAGTAGGCCTTGCGCCATGTCGTGCGCTCAAGCGGCCATTCCCACTCGTCGCGCCATTGGTTGATGCCCATGATAAAGAGCTTGATCGGCGGTTCGTCGACGATGCCATTGTCGATGCCTTTGAGCCAGTAGTCGAACCAACGCAGCTCTTCGCCGTCGAGGTCGTAGAGCGAGTGCGGACCAAAGTCGATATCGCCGGTGCGCGTAGAGGCGCTCAAAGCGTGCGGCCAGGGGCCGACGATGAGCTTGCTTTGCTTGGCTTCGGGGGTGCGGCCGTGTTGGCGCAGGCCATTGAAGTTGATAAAGGTCTGCGGGGCGTAGAGATCGTACCAGCCACCCATATTGAAGGCGGGTGCGTCGATTTTGCCAAAGCGTTTCTCGTCGTCGAATTCTTGCCAATACTCGTCGTAGCCTGGGTGCTGGATCCAGTCCTTCCAGAAGTCGAGGTCGCGCCCGGCGGCCTCGTCCATTTTGTCGACGGGTAAGGCGTGGAAGGCCTCGGTCCAATTGTGGTAGTCTATGCTCTGGCCGGTGCGGGCGTTGGAACGCATGCCCCAGGTCAGCATGACATTGAGTTGGAACGCGCCGCCGGGATAGGCTAGGCCATTGTGGAAATCGCAGCAAATGACGCGCGGGGCCATGCAGGTCAGGTGTGGGCTGCGGTGGGGGGCTGAGGCCCATTGCACCGAACCGAGATAGGAGCCGCCCGCCATGCCGATCTTGCCATTGCTCCAGTCTTGTTGGCCGATCCACTGTTGCGTGTCGTAGCCGTCGTCGGCTTCGCGGAAGGGGTAGAAGTCGCCTTCGGAGTCCCAGCGGCCGCGGCAGTCCTGCAGGACGCAGACGTAGCCATTGTTGGCGAGGCGGCGGGCGTTTTGGATTATGGGGTCGATGTTATTGCTGTAGGGGGTACGGATGAGGATTGTGGCGAAGGGGCCTTGTGTGCGGGGCAGGTAGATATCAGCTGAAAGCTTTATGTTGTCGCGCATGGGGACTTTTACATCTAAGCGCATTTCTACTCCGTAGTTGGCGGGCATGGTCGGCTCCTTGGCGGGCATGGTCGGCTCCTTGGCTGGGTGGTGGAGAGAATGTTAAGAAGGGTGGGGATGAGGGGCAAGGGGTGGAGCAGAGGTTTGTTGCTGATGGTGGGGGTAGGGCGTATTATTGCGCCTAGCGTTAGAGCTATATTGGGTACGAGGGGCTGTCGGAGGGTATCCCCGCTCATTCTCGCCGATCATCCCTAGCCGGCTCGGGGGGCTGCAAAGCCGCTGCGAGTATACCCTCCGACAGCCCGGCGATACTTTTGTAGGTAACACAAGGATCAAGACTAAGGCGCATGAGGGTTTTTTATGGAGCAATACCATGACCGCGGATAAGGGCAATCTGTTTCATCGAAATTTGCAGCAGGGATATCCAGTTATTGTTCGGGGAGAGGGGATATATCTCTACGATCAAGAAGGGCGGCGGTATATTGATGGGATTGCCGGAGCGGGGAATGTGACGTTGGGGCATGGACGCAAACGGATCGCCAAAGCGATGGCGGAACAGGCTGAGACATTGGCGTATTGCTTTTCGACTTTTTTTACCAATCAGCCGGCGTTGGATTTGGCACCGAGGATCGCGGCGTTGGCGCCGGGAGATCTCAATAGCTGTTATTTCGTTTCCGGCGGGTCGGAGGCGATTGAGACGGCATTTAAGTTGGCGAGGCAGTACCATCTGCAAAAGGGGAACAGTCAGAAACACAAGGTCATTTCGCGGTGGCGGGGATATCACGGGGCGACGCTGGGTGCGATGGCGGCTTCGGGTCTGCCGGCGCAGCGCAATCCCTTTGCGCCCTTGTTGCCGGACTTTCCGCATATCGCCGCTTGTCACCCTTATCGCTGTGCTTTGGCCGGGTGTGGGGGCGTGTGCAATCTTATGTGCGCCAGGCAACTCGAAGAGATGATTTTACAGGAGGGGCCGGAGACGGTTTCGGCCTTTGTCGCTGAGCCGGTGGTGATGGCGGGTGCGGCGGTGGCGGTACCGCCCGATGGGTATTTTGCGGAGATTCGCGAAATCTGTGATCGCTATGAGGTATTGTTTATCGCCGATGAGATCATTACAGGTTTTGGTCGCACTGGGCGTGTGTTCGCGATGGACCATTGGGGTGTAGTGCCGGATATAATCGCTTTTGGCAAGGCGGCGAGCAGCGGGTATATACCTTTGGGAGGGGTGGTGATTAGCGATGAGATTCGCCAGGTTTTTTTCGACGGGGGTGAGTCATTTGCGCATGTTTTCACCTATGTGAACAACCCGGTGGCGATGAGGGTGTGCGGGACGGTGCTGGATATTATTACAGAAGAAGGGATCATCGAACACGTGGTCGAGATGGGAGAGTATTTGGTGGAGAAGGCAGAGGGGTTTAAGCAGTACGCTTGTGTCGGCGATGTGCGATCTAAGGGGTTGATGATGGGCATTGAACTGGTGCGAGATAAGCAGACGAAGGCGCCCTTCGCCGCGCAAGAAGGCATGTCGGCGCGCGGCACGAGTTTGGCGTTGCAACGGGGTCTGCATATTTCCGGCGTGCCGGGCGTTGCCGACTGGGTGCGCGGTGATGATCTGCGTTTTTATCCTCCGCTGGTTATCACGCGGGAGCAGATAGACGAGGCGGTGGGCATAATCGACGAGGTCTTGGGTGAATTGACACGCGAAGCCGGGCTGTAGTTCAGCAGATGGTGCCGCGTTTCGCGTCGATGCCGTTGCCTGGCGGATCGTCGCCGATCCAACGCGGATCGATGGGCTCGGAGGCCAACTGGTAGCGCGAGTCAGTCGAGATACGCAGGTGATTGGTCTGGTTGTCGTGGCTGCAGTGCAGGGTGTGCATCGAGAAAATTAGCACATCGCCCATTTGAAATTCGGCGGTTAACCAGCGCCCGCCCAATTCGTTGCGCACGGCGGTCGGATCGTTCGAATAGACGCCGTCGGTGGTCCAGCGGATGGAGTTCATTTCTTCGCTCGTCAACTCGCGGTTAGCCACTCTCGCGCGGCCGATGATTTCCGCCGCTTCCCCTTCGTTCTCACAATAGACGTCGACGTCGGTTTGGCCGTAGGTGCGTTTGAGCTCTTCGTTGAGGTGAGATTTTTCCAATAACAACAAGCCGCCCATCTCGTAGGGGACATCGCCGAGCGGGGTCCAGGAGGTGTAGAGGTTTTGCGTGCCGCGTCCCATGTAGACAATATCGCAGTGTGGCTTAGTGGCCGAGTCCTGTGTCGGCGTTTTGGCGCGGAACCAGGTATAATCGAGGGGCCGGACCGGGCCGCCTAGGAACGATTCGTAAAACTCGATCATGTGGCTGGAGTAGAGCAGGTCGAGCAAGGGGAGATTGTCACGCGCGGCGTCGGCCGAGCGCATGTGTACGCCGGGTTTGAGCAGAGCTTCGTCGAGCGGATGGCCCGGCAGGAAGAGATCATGCTCGGCCAAGCGCTCAAGGGAACTGGTGCGGGCGGCCTGGACCTGGTCGCGGTCGAGCAGGCCGGGCAGGAAAATATAGCCGTCAAGCGCCATGCGTTGGTGCAGTTCTCCGCGGTCCTCGAGCGCGTCTGTGGAAGAACGCAAGGGACCGAGAGCTGCGGGTGAGGCGTCTACGGTTTCCTCGTTAAAGCGGAAGCGGAGTAGTGTGGTCATGTGGGTCCTTTGGAGAGAAAGCCCGGTTTATTTGCGACAATTTAAAGATCATTTTCTGCGAAGATGAGAGAGGTGAACACAGCGACCGCTTTCCTCGTATTTTACTGATATTGATGACACTCCCCCGCCCCGTTATGCGTTGTAATTATTATAAGAAAAACCAAGTAATACCGGCAACTATTGCTCCGTTGACAGACGGGCGGCACTGGCGTAACTATATCGCAAGGGCTTTCGACAAACATCTAGCTTGGGGGTAATTCATAAAGTATGGCAGATCACCCAATTTTTACACCGGATCAAGAGAAAGAAATACTCGACTTTTTTCGCCATGAGGGCTACGCTGTCGTTGCGGATGCGTTGGCGGTGGACGAGATTGCCTTTCTCAACGATTTTGTCGACCGCTCTAAAACCGAGATTCCCGACGAGTGGGGCCCGGACAAACGCGGTTGTTATTCGCATGGGCAGGTTTTGGTCAATCACCCTGAGTTGAACATTATGTCCAGTATGAGACAACTTTTCCGCTGATCGATGAAATTATGGGGCCGGGCGCGCGTTTTGCCCAATACGACTTTCGGGATATCCCGCCGGGCAATGGCGATAGCGCCATGGATTATCACAAGGACGGCCTCAATTACAAACCGCCGCAACCACCCCAAGTGGGTCCCTATGGCTGCAAGTATCTCTGTGCGATTTACCATTTGAGCGATGTGGATGCGAGCACGCCGCGTTTTTGTGTGGTGCCTAAGAGCGGGCCTTATGCGTCGATGGAAGAGGCGCAGCAGCAGTTGGGCGGGGCCTATCGCGAGGTAGCTATCACTGGTCCGGCGGGCACGGCTGTGCTCTACGATATCTCGATCTTTCATAGACGGCTGGCCGGTGAGCAAGAGAAAGGCCGGCGCACCCAGCACAATTATTTTAGCTCTCAGGGTAACCCCCCGCTCACCAGTTGGGTGCTGATTCCTGAACGACTGGCCGAACATCCGGAACCAGGCTTATGCGAGTATTTCAGCGCTTGGCCGAAGGTGACCCAGACCTTTGCTGACCAGGGTTATGCCGCCGAATTCTATCGCGAACACGTAGTGGGCAAGCCCACCTGAAGTCATCGTTTGAAAAAGAAAATTCCCTTTACTTACCGACGCTATCTCGACGATCGCCATCAAATCGAGCTGAAGGGCTCTGGGCTGACATTCAAGGCGGTGCTGCTCGGTTTGGGGCTAGTTGTCGCGATTAGTACTGGCGGTCCTTATTCGATCTGGATGGTCGGTTCCTCGGAGATGACCTGGTCTTATTTTCCGATTCTCGTTGGGGCACCGCTTTTTATCGTGGTGTTGCTCAATGCCCTGCTCAAAAAGATGCGCGAAGCCTATGCTCTGAATGCAGCTGAATTGGTCACCATCGTTATTATGGGGCTGGTCGCCAGCGGCATGCCAATTTTTATCGTCGGGCTGATTTTGAGCATCGTTTCCAAGCCCTATTACGGGGCGATGCCCGAGAATGATTGGGCGCGTCTAATTCAGCCGCATTTGCCGAGATGGGCGATCCCGGACCCGGCGGAAGACGCGATGCGCTTTTTTTACGAGGGCTTGCCGGATGAGGCGCTGGCGATTCCGTGGGGGGCGTGGGCGGGTCCGCTATTGTGGTGGTTGGCGTTGGTTTTGGCGCTTTATTTTGTCGGCTTTTGCACGGTGGTGGTATTGCGGCGGCACTGGATGCAGCGCGAAAGGCTGAGCTTTCCTCTGACCGAGGTGGCGCTGATGCTCACCGAAGAAAGCCCTTCCTCGGTATGGCCGCCGGTACTCAAAACCCGTGTTTTCTGGATCGGCTTTGCGATTCCGTTTACGCTTATAGCATTCAATATTCCCAGTTATTTTCATCTAGGGCTAGTACAGGTGCCCATCTTTCAGAGCATTCCCTTCCAGTTGATCCCGCATGTCCCGGCCGTCGAATTGCTGATCTATTTTCCGGTATTGGGTTTTATGTATCTGGTGCCCACCGCGATTTCGTTTAGCGTGTGGTTTTTTTATGTGTTGAATTTGGGGCAGTTGAGCCTGATCAACCAAATCGGGACCTACACATTGCGCAGCGATCCTTTCGTCTATGGCGGCACGCCCCTGGCTTGGCAGTCCTGGGGGGCCTTTGTGGCGATGGTGGGGTGGAGTCTGTGGATGGCTCGGGGGCATCTTGTGGCCGTGTGGCAGACGGCGCTGGGACGGCCTGGGCAGATCGATGATATGGACGAAATGGTCTCGTACCGGGTGGCCGTTTGCGGTGGTTTTGCGGGGCTGTTTTTTATTTTAGGGTGGTTGTACTATTCGGGGGTGGAGCTGTATTTGGCTGTGCTCTATATGGTGTCGGCGATGGTTGTTTTTCTCGGTATAACGCGTCTTGTGGTGCAGGCGGGGATGCACTATCTCACGACGCCGATGAGCGCGCAGGGCATGACTATGGCGATCACCGGTTCGGCGGTCGAGCCGCACAGTCTGGTGGCATTGGCGCTGACCTTCGCCTGGTGCGGCGACGTGCAGTCGACCTTTATGCCGTCGGCGGCCAATGCGCTGAAACTGCACGATTATTATACGCATCGCCGCAATGGCGGGTTGGCGTTGGCGATCGGGCTGGCGGTTGTCGTCAGCTTTGTTGCGACCTCCGGTTTTATGATCTATCTGTGTTACGATTATGGCGCCAGTAATTTGCGCTCGTGGTTTTTCAACGCGTCCGGAGGTGCAGGCGGGCGAGCTTTCGATTGGGTCACGCAACAGTTGCGCGATCCGGCGCCGACCGATTGGGACAAGCTGGGCTTTTTTGGCGGTGGAGCCTTTGTGTATTTGGCGCTGACATTTTTGCACTATCGTTTCGCCTGGTGGTCGCTGCATCCGGTGGGACTGGCGGTGGCTTCAACCTGGATGGTCCGGCGGATCGCCTTCTCGGTCTTTCTTGCCTGGGCTTGCAAACGGCTGATCCTGCGTTTCGGCGGCGTGGGGCTCTACCTACGGTTCAAGCCGCTTTTTCTCGGTATGGTGGTCGGTTTTTTCTTCGGGGTCTTCGTCTCGTTCGCAATAGACTATTTCTGGTTTATGGGCGCGGGGCATCCAATTCTGCACGGGTGAGCGATTGTTGCAGTATACCGCGGTTCGTACATTGGCTTTTGCAGATGCAAAGTGAAAGGAATGCGCCATGACCACAAAACAATCGCATGTATTGCATGTCGGTGACGCGGAGGTGCAGTTTTACCGCGATCACGGTTATTTTATTTATCAGCATCCGCTTTTCCCTCAGGAAAAATTCCAACGGTTGCAACATTTTTTTGAGGGTATGTTGGCTGAATTACCCGAAGGCAAAAGGCCGGAGGCGATGGATGTGCCGCACTTTGCCCATCGCGAACTTTTCGAGTGGCTATTCGCCGACGAGGTGCTCGATTTTGTCGAGGCCTTCATCGGCCCCGATATCGTGTTGTGGTCGAGCCATTTTATCAGCAAGCCACCTGGTGACGGCAAGCGAGTGCCCTGGCACGAGGATTCGGCTTATTGGGCGCCGAGGCTCGACAGGCACGAGGTATTGACTGTGTGGTTGGCGATTGATGATTCGACGCGGGAGAATGGCTGTATGCGGGTCGTCTCCGATACACACGACCACGGTTTTTCAGACTATGAGCCGGTCGATGCCGAAAGCCATGTCTTCGGGTTGGAGATCGTGCCGGAGCAAGTCGATCAAGCGGGCATCGTTGATCTCGAACTCAGTGCGGGGCAGTGTCATATTCACCATGCAAAGACCATTCATGGATCCGATCCCAATACCAGCGACAGACGGCGCTGCGGGTATACTATGCGCTATATGCCAGCATCGGTGAAGGTGCTGTCTGATGGTCTGCAGGCCAAACACGAAGTCTACCTGGCCAGAGGCCAAGATTGGGCCGATAACGAGTACGGCGACCCGACGGCACCCTTTGTGCCGGTTGCCGGTTAGATATATGAGAGGAGTAAATTGTGACTGAGCTGAAGGCTACCGTACCTATTTCAACACCCGCCCCTTGGGCTGCCTGGCAGCGCCGACTTTTTACGGCGATGGACCAGTCGGCCCAGCCCTTCCTTGACCACTTTACCCGTGAGGATGGGGAATTTATATGGCAGGACGAATGGGGTGGTGGCAGCCCCGATGATTATTACGAGCCATTTTTCAATTGGCCCTTGGTCTATCTGATGGGGGGGGGTGAGCACTTGCTCAGCCTCGCCGAACACCAATGGGAGGTGGTGACCAAGCAGTTAACGCGCTTGGGCACCTCGTACAAGGAATACGGGATCCGCGAAGATCAGATGCACCAGTCCGAAAGCGACGTGTTTTTTTATCATCTGAGTCTTGCCAACGCTGAGCATCCCAAGCGACGCGAACGGGCACGGCGCTTCGCCGGTTTCTATCTCAACGAGGACCCCGAAGCGATCAACTACGATCCCGAGCACAAGATCCTGCTTTCGGGTCTAAATGGCAGCAAGGGACCGTATTATGCGCCGGAGTCGGAGCGCGAAGACAAGATCTATAATCCACTGGGCACCACCATGGAACCCTATAGCCTGCCCTTTTTCGACATAGAGGGCATCCATAGCGTGCAGGACCTGGCCGACCCGAATAACGCACGGCGAATGGGCCAGGCACTTTTTGACCGTTGGCGGATGGGGGACACGCCGACGAATTTGTCGGTCACTTCGCTGGTGACCAATGCCTTCTTGCTGACGGGCGAGGAAAAATACCGCGACTGGGTGGTCGAATATACCGACGCCTGGCTCGGGCGGGCTAGGGCCAATGGCGGCTTGTTGCCCGACAATGTCGGGCATTCGGGCCAAGTCGGAGAGTATTGTAATGGCAAGTGGTATGGCGGTCGCTACGGTTGGACCTTTCCGCACGGTTTTCTGACCTTGCAGAAGGCAACGATCGACGCGGGGGCCAATGCCTATTTGCTGACGCGAGATAAGGATTATCTCGAATTGCCCAGACAGCAGATGGATCGGATTCTCGAATTGGGTGAGGTGCGCGATATTCGCGACGAGCACATGAGTGTCAGCGAGCGCTGGGTGAGCCAGTTTGGCTCGATGGACCAGTATGAGACTTTTCTGGTACCGCATCGTTATGGCGACGCCGGATGGTTCGACTGGCAGCCGATCTCGCCGGTGTATATGGTCGCGTTGTGGAACTTGTCGATGGATGACGGGGACTGGGAGCGCATTGAGCGGGTGCGCCAGGCCGAAGCTTTTGATTGGGATACGGTTTTCCCTTTCCACAATAAGGAGGATTCGGGGCACGAGTCGCCTTGGGTCCGCTTTTTGGCTGGGCAGAACGAGCAGTACCCCGAACGCATGTTGCAGGCCAGTCATCAAATAACCTGTCGGCGGGCGGCGCAGGTGCGCGAGGATCAGGATGTCGGGACTCAACACCATATCCACCACTGGCAGTGGGGCAATCCGGTATCGTCCGAAGCGCTAATCCAGCAGACCTTGGGTGGACCTCAGCCGATCTACAATGGCGGCCTATTGCACGTACGGTTGCGCTATTATGATGCCGAACGCCACCGGCCGGGTTTGCCCGAGGATGTCGCGGCGTTGGTAGAGCAATTGACGGCTGATCGCACGGTTGTTCGCCTGGTCAATCTCAGTCCGGTGGCAAGTAGGACTTTGCTGATCCAGGGCGGCGGTTTTGGTGAACATCGCTTCAAAGAGGTCAAATACCAGCGGCGGACGAGCGAATATCCGGGCTGGATGGGTGGTTATGCCGGCACCTATGCTGCGTCGCCGCTCGAAGTGGAGGAACGAACCGAGACCATTAATGGTACCCGCTTTCGCGTCGAATTGCCGCCTGGGACCGAATTACTGCTCGATCTCGATACCGAGCGCTACGTCAACGAACCCTCGTGTAATGGACCTTGGTAGCGGCTTGATGCACTATGGTATTTTTTTTAGAAGTGTATAGCGCCACGACCTTTGTTTCGCTATACACTTCCGAGATGGCCTATATGGGCGGCGCGCAGATGGTCGCCAATATCGAAGCGTTTGTTGGAGGTTTAGTTATGGCATTTTTCTTGGTGCTTACGGTGAGAAAACTATTTCGCTGAGCATAAATAAATATAGACTCGATGCCAAGCAAGTCTTCCCTGACCTATTTAACCGTACGTTCTGCCCCGAAAAAAAAGCTCGCCTTTTTGTGTGTGTGTAATCGCCAGGCTTGTCTAGTATCACCTTTATATATGAGTATTATATATATCACCCATCTACCGCTTAAAAGATTACGGAAAATGTTGGAAGATCTCTTTATCGCCCAGGGGCAAAGACCGGCTGGGCTGGAATCAGTAAAATGGACCGAACTCGACGCCATACAGCGCGTTTTGTTGACAGCAGACGGCACGGTGACGCAATTGATCGAGGCTTATTTGTCGCAACCAGTAGATATCGTCGTACTCGGCCAGCAAATTCGGCAGCTCGAACACGACGATCCCTGGTTGGCGGCGGCTTCGGGCACGGAGGTTTGCGAGAGGCAGGTGTTGTTGTGCGGCCGCGACCGGGTAGCCTATTTGCACGCGGTTTCGAGCATTGTAATGGATCGGGTTCCGGCCGAGGTGGCATCGGGTTTAAAGCAACAAAATGAAAGTATCGGTCGGCTCCTACTGCAATGCGGCGTCGAGAGTCGTCGCGAGAGGCTATGGTATGGCGAAGAGCGGCTGGACGCACCGCCCGAGCCGATACGGGACTGGTCGGAGGTGCTTAGTCGAGCCTATCGCATCGTCTCGGGCGGGCGCCCATTAATGCTGATTGAAGAGAGATTCCCCCGCGTTTGGCCCAGTTCAAGTAGCTCGGAAGAATCCTAGTCTTGGGCTATGCAGTAGAGGACTTTTTCGCCGCGTAGAAAGAGTTCGTCGCCGGCGATGGCGGGCGAGGCGCTGAAGCTGTCGTCCAGTGCATTGCCGCCCAAGACCTCGAATTGCGCACCTTGTTTGAGGACCAAAGTGGTGCCGTTGCGGCCGGTGATATAGACTCGGTCGCCGACGCCGACGGGCGAGGCATAGATGCCCTCGATACCCTCGAGGCGCTGCGGCCCGAAATGCTTGGCGCCAGTTTTTACGTTGAGGCCGGAGAGGATGCCGTCATTGCTCTTGAGAAAATAGAGCATGTCATTGTAGAGCAGCGGTGAAGGCACATAGGGCGTATCGCGGTCGTAGCTCCAGACGACCGACTCCGTGCCGGTGATATTGCCTTCGGCGCCCTGCAGGCGGATGGCCAAGAGCGCGTTGCCGCGAAAACCGCTGGTGATATAAATAATCCCGCCGGCGCTCACCGGTGTCGGTATCGCATTGGCGGTCATGCCGCCGCATTCCCAGATCACTGCGCCATCGGCGAGGTTGTAGCTGACGATGCGGTTGGTGGCGTTGACGATGACCTGGGCCCGGCCCGCGTGTTCGACGATAAGCGGTGTGCCCCAAGAGGTCTGCTCGTCGCGGGCGACGCGCCATTGTACCTTGCCTGTGCGCTTGTCGAGGGCGACGATAAACGACTCGCCTTGGTGGTCCCAGTTGATGACGATTGCGTCGCCGTGCAGTGCGGGCGATGTGCCTTCGCCGAAGGTAAGGCGGGTGGTCATATCGCCGAGGTCTGTCGACCACAGCAGTTCGCCTTCCATATCGTAGCAATACAGGCCGCGCGAGCCGAAGTGGGCGTAGACTCGTTCGCCGTCAGTGACCGGCGAGGCTGGCGCCCAGGAGCCGTCCTGATGGGTGCCCTCGTGCGGAGGCTCCGTGCGGGCGGTGCGTTGCCATACGACGGCGCCGCTTTGGCGGTCGAGGGCGAGAATATCGAATTTGTAGACATAAGCCGACATTTTGGGGTCGAGCCAAGCGGGTTTACCTTCCTCCGACTCTTCTTGCGGCGGCACGGTCTGGTCGGTCTGGATCGCGGTCAGGACGAAGACGCGGTCGCCCCAGACGATAGGGGAGGCGTGTCCATGGCCGGGGATAGTGACTTTCCAGCGTATATTTTCCGTTTCGCTCCAAGTCGCCGGAGGGTTGCCGTAGGGAGCCACGCCGGTGCCGAGGGGGCCGCGCCATTGCGGCCAGTTGCGGGCGGCGGAATCGGCGGGCTCGTCAGCGGCCCAAGTGGCGAGCGGCAGGAGGCAGAGGCCGACCAGGAATATTTGTATCATCGCGGCGATCCTTTTTTTTCAAGCGGTCCGTTATATATCCTGAAGTTATTTCAATAGGTGACACGGATCAAGGCGATATTATCGCGCTTGCGAGAATATTGCCCGTGGGGCCAGTGGTGTATTTGTTCATTGTTCGGGGACCGCTGTTCCCGGCGCACAAGGAGCACGAAGTCATGAAAAAAAATGCGCTCGTTCTAGTGTTGTTGTTGGTAGCGTCTTCTTTGCTCAGCGCCGATCAAGAATACTGGCCGCAGTGGCGCGGTCCCAATCTCAACGGCGGTAGCCAAGCCGTCGATCTGCCGACTACCTGGGGGGTGGAGGAAAATATCGTTTGGAGTAAGAAGTTGCCCTCTTGGAGCGGGGGTACGCCCGTGGTCTGGAGTGACCGAATTTTTCTGACTTCGCCGAATGCAGGTGAGGAGATCCAGGGCGGTGAACAGTTGTTGTTGGGCTGTCTGTCGGCGGTCGACGGCAGCGTCTTGTGGCAACGCACCCTCGACGAGGGGAATGCCTATTGGATGAAGCACAACAATACCTCGCCTTCTCCGGTCACCAATGGCGAAGTGGTGATCGCTGTTGCGGGCACAGGCATGATCAAGGCCTATGATGTGGAAGGAGAGGAATTGTGGCATTATAGCTTGCAAGAGCAGCACGGTGCTTTTGGCCTGATGTGGGGCTATGCCTCTTCGCCCTTGCTCTATGACGGCGTACTCTTCGTCGAAGTTCTGCATGGAATGAATACCGACGACCCCTCCTATCTGGTCGCCTTCAAGGCGGCGACGGGCGAGGTGTTGTGGCATCGGGAGCGGGCGACCGATGCGGTGGGCGAATCGCCAGATGCCTATACCACGCCAACTTTGCTCAAACACGATGGCCAGATGCAGATCGTCGTTTCCGGTGGCGACTATGTCACTGGCCACGATCCGGCGACAGGAAAAGAGTTATGGCGGGCGGGCGGGCTGAACCCGAACAAGGAAACGAATTACAGGGTGGCCGGATCGCCGGTCGTCGCCGACGGAATGGTCTATGCGACCAGCCGCCGCAATCCGGTCCTAGCCTTTCGCGCCGGCGGGTCGGGCGATATCAGCGAGAGCCATCTAGCCTGGAAATTTGAGGGCGCGGGGGGACCGGATGTGCCTTCGGCTACGACCGATGGCCGTTTGTTTTTTATGGTCGACGATCGCGGTCGCGCGACCTGTCTCGACGCCAAAACTGGTGAAAAAGTGTGGGGGCCGGAACGGCTGGCGCAAGGGTCGGTCAGCGCCTCGCCCGTGTTGGCCGACGGCAAGCTCTATGTGGTCAACGAGGATGGAGTGACTACGGTGTTGCAGGCCGGGCCGGAGTTTAAGGTGCTGGCGACTAATGAACTCGACGGGGCCTATACGCTTTCATCGTTGGCGATAGCAGAAGGTCGGATTTATCTGCGCACGGAATCGCATCTTTATTGCATAGCGCAAAGCGAGCAAAAGTAGTTTATCGGCTCGATCTGCCGGACAAATATTAAGGGGTATCTGGAAAGTGGGGTCGGGCTGAGGTAAAAGGTCCGGTGCGATTTTTCGGATACGCCTTATTCGCTTTTTAGGGTCCCGAGCAAAGGCCGACGAAGCGCTATGCGTACTGCGATAAGGCTGGCGAGCAGGCCTGCGGCCAAGACTAAGGACAGTGAAAAACCGAGCGAGGCCCAGGGGAAAGGGGAGGGATCGAGCAGGCGGGGGGCAACGGCGATGAGGGCGGCAGTGATACCGATCGCGAGGCCGGCGAGCAGCAGAAAGCCATTTTCGTAGAGCAATAGGGCGGCTAAGCGGGCGCGGCGGAAACCACAGGCGCTCAAGGTGGCCAACTCGCCGCCGCGTTCGAGCACATTGCGCAGCAGTAGTATACCTAGACCAAAAGTCCCGAGGATGAGTCCCAGTCCGCCGAGGGTTTGAAAAGTCGAGAGGTAGGTGTTCTCGATCGCGTGATAGGCCAAGAGGCGTGCGGCGCTTGTTGTGGTGTCGAAGCCGTAAGCACTGAGGTTTTTCTCGAGCGCGGAGGCGACCGTTTCGGGTGTATTCGTTTCGACGAGAAAATACCCATAACCGCTGTGCGCAGGAAAATGCCGGGTGAAACGGTCCTCGGCGATGAGCAATTCGCCTTGGAAAAGGCTGCCCTGCAATAACCCCACCAACCGCAACGCCAGTTTTTCTCCCGCTTCATTTTCTATTGTCACATCTTCGCCCAAGCTCTTGTGCAAGATCCACTGGGTTGAATTGAAGTCGCCGATGGCCGGGATGATCTCCGGACCGAGGTCCCGGTTGAGCAACAGCCAGGGGTTTTCACTTTCGGCAGGTGTTGGTTCAAGCGTTTGCTGAAAGGGGAAACCGCCGCGCTGGATCAGTGCGCTCGGAACGCCCAAGACGCGGGGCGTCTGTGGCTGGTAGAGATTGAGGCAACTGATATCCTCGCCGGGTAGGACGCGCATCGGGAAAAAGTGCGTCGAGCTCAAGTCGGCGGAAAGCCCGAGTTCGAAGCGCCCCATCTCGCTATTGAGGTCTTGATGCAGCGGAATGTCCGCCTCAGCGAGCAAGGAGAAGCCGCCGGTGCCTGGATCCTCCTGCCATTCGACACGACGGTTGGCGCCAACCGCGACGATAACAAAAGTGGCACAGGCGATCAAGGCGGTGCTGAGGGCGCTGCGGCCGGGGTTGCGGATGCTGTTGTGGATGCCGATGGCAAGGCCCGAACGGAGGTCGCGATGTTGGGCGGTGTGCAGCCAAGAGGAGAAGAGGGCTAAAAGCGCTAAAAGTGCGGCGGCGCCACTGCCAAAGAAAAGGGCAGCGGCTGTAGCGGCTTCGGTTGTTGTCGCAAGAGCACTTAAGGCCAAGGACAAAAGTAAGCCGATAGCAGCTAGTTTTGTCGAGCGATTATGTTGTCGTTGTTGTGGGGCGTTGAGAGTGCCGGCGAGCAGCGCGCGGACGGGTATCGCATGGAAGCGGCTTATGGTGCGTCGGATGGCGAGCGCGGCGAGCAGCAAGGTGGCGAGATAACTCAGGCCCAAGCTCGAGAGATTGCTGTGCAGTTGTAGGAAGGGGGTGCCGATCGCTGGCAACCACCAAGTGCGCAGGCCAAATAATAGCAGATAGGCGTAGAGTTGTGCACCGGCTAGCCCGAGTAATGCGCCGAGGCCGGTCAAAGCGAGGCCTTCGTTGAAGAAGCGGCGTCGGACGGCGGCAAGCGGATAGCCGATGGCCAGCAGTAGACCGGCTTCGCGCATCCTTTGTTCGAGGCCGAATCTGCAGAGCAGGAGCAATAAGAGCGCGGCGGCGGCGATGAGAAAAAGGCTGAAACCGATAAACAGTCCGCTGAAGTCGGTGGCACCGGCCGAAGCTTGAATGGCTTGTTGACGGACGGGGCGGAAGGAAAAACCGGCCGATTCCGGGGACAAGTGTTGCAAGAGGTTTTCTCGCAGACTGCGCCAGTCGGTGACAAGGTCGCCTTCTGCAAACGGGTAGAAGCGCAAGGCGGTTGCCTCGCCGTGTTTGCTGCGCCAGAGGCGCTGGCCGGTTTTGCCGGAGACAAAGGCCTTGGGAGAGGCACCGTAGCGGTCCCAATAGGCCTCGTCTCGCGGCTGTATTTTGCCTATGTCCATGGGGAATGGCGCGTCCCAGGCGGAGATGTCTTCTTCGTCCTGCAAACCGGGGTATGCGGGGGTGAGTGTCCGATCGACGGCTAGTGCGCGCATCGCGACGATGCCTTTTAGCCGGAAGCGGGCCTGTGCAGTGGTCAATTCTTCGCGGGGGCCTACCACATAATAGGCCAAGGCGACGGAGTCGCCGGGGGCCGCGTTTAGTTGCGCCGCCGTCCAGGCATTTAGGTAGAGTTCATCTTCGGCCAGGCCCTGTGCGGGTTGTCCGTCTTGTAGATAGAGGCCTGCGGGATCATTGACGGCAGTGACGGTCGAATAGGGAACCGTGCGGCCATTGCTGGAAATTTCGTTGGCCAAATAAGTGAGGAAGGTGGAAGCGGCAAGCCCTTCTTCGGCGCCGCTTGTGATAGCAGTGGCGATGGTCGGGGCATTGAGGATAAAGCGGGTGCTTTCGAGCGCAATATAGTTTTCGCGTTGCACGAGGTTGAGCCCGAGATCGGCCAGATTGAGGTGCTCTGCGAGATGTTGTTGCAACTCTTGAGGTGAAAGGTCGGTTGTGCCGACGAGTAGGGTATTGGCTTGGCCCGGTTGGTCTAAAGCTTGTTGCAAGGCTTTGAGATCCACGAAGGCGTTGAGTGGCAGGTGTTGGTGGGGTCTAAGGCCAAAGCGGCCCGGGCCGCTATCGGGCAGGATGCCGGTGAGCACCGCACGGATTGTTGTGACAATATCGTCGGTCGCGCGGCGGCCAAAGAGTGATTCTCGGTGGCTCTGGCTTTGGCGTTGTAATGACAGCAGGATCGCGTCGCCTATTTTAGCGCCGAGCTCGCGTTGCAATGAGGCACTGATGACGAGGGAGGGAAAGGGGGTGTCAGTGCCTTGTTGTAGATAGGAGAGCAGGTTTTTCCCCTCAGAAGGAAAGAGATCGGCGAAACGCTGGTCTATGCCCTGGATCTGCACGCGAGAAGCACGCGCCAGGTTCGTAGCATGGCGGGCGGAACCGCTGAGCAGAATGACTGGGGCGGTAGTGCCTGGGATTTTTTTCGCGAGCTCGTCGCGAAAAAAACGCTCGCCGAGCAGGGCATAGTCGATGTGGCCCAATCGTTCGAGGGCCAAGGCGCGCAGGCTGCCGCGCATCGAGTCACCGATCAGCAGCGCGCCGGTCAGTGCGGTCGATGCAATAGCGGCGCCGAGTACTAGCCCTAGGTGTGTCCGCCAGTAGTGGATCAGACTTCGACGCAAGTGCCCTCGCGCAAGGCAAAACGCCGGTCGCAACGCTCGGCCAATTCGGTATCGTGCGTCGCGATGACGAGTACGGTGTCTTCGCTGCGGTGCAGCATGAACAACAGGTCGGCGACGGTGGTGGCCGTCTGTTGGTCGAGGCTGCCGGTGGGTTCGTCGCACAATAACAGACCGGGTCTGTTGATCAGGGCGCGGGCGACGGCGACACGTTGGCATTCTCCGCCGGAGAGTTCGGCGGGACGATGTTCGAGGCGTTGTGCGAGGCCGACGGCGGTTAGCAGGTCGCTTGCCCGGCCGGCGCGGCTCTCCTGGGGGAAAGCCAGGCTGGGCACGAGGGTATTGTCGAGGGCCGAATATTGCGGTAACAAGTGATGGCTTTGGAAGATGAAGCCGATTTGTTCATTGCGGAAACGGGCGAGTTCGGGTTCGCTGAGGGCATTGGGGTCTTGGCCGCCGATGGCGATCTGACCGGCGGTGGGTTTTTCAAGGGTTCCGAGCAAATGCAACAGGGTGCTCTTGCCCGAGCCGGACGGCCCGACCAGGGCTATCGATTCGCCGACCGCGGCACTAAGCGAGACCGCGTGCAGGACATCGACGTTTTGCTCGCCGCGGGTGAATCGCTGGTACACGTCGGAGACGGTGAGGGCGATGGATGTATTCATGTCGCGGTAGTCTCTGCTATTTGCTGTGTTAGTTGATCGCTGATAAAATCCGGGATGGCTATGGCACGAATTTTCTCGCCCGGGTTGCAGATGCAACAGGCGACCTTGAGCCGGCCTTCTGCGACGGCTTTGCCATTGTGGTGAAAATTAAAGCGGTAGCTGAGGGATTTGCCGCCCTTTTTCTCGATTTGCAGGTGTATATCGAGTGTGTCTTCGAAGGAGACGGGGCGAAAATATTCGCAATCGGCCGTCAGACGCGGCCAGCTGATGATGTTTTCGTCGCGTTTCATGTGCACACTGAGGCCGAGGGCACGCCAAAATTCGTGTTCGGTTTGCTCCATAAATACAAAGAAACGCGCGAAATGCACGATGCCGGCTTTGTCGGTATCGGCCCACTCGACCAGGCGTTGGGTGCGAAACTCGCTAGGCATGTCAGGTGCCGGGGCGAAAGAAGGTGACCAGGCAACCACCGACTGCGGCGAGCACGATGCCGAGCACGAAGGGCCAGCGCACGGAGGCCCAACCGCCAGCGGGCGGGCGCGCTAGCGTGGCGACGACGGCGTTGATGATCGGCGCACCGGCAAAGACGATGGTCATGACGACGGTGGGCGAACCTTTGGCGCCGAAGGCGAGGAGGACGCCGAGTGCGCCGATGGCGCCGACCATACCGGCGGCAGTCGACCACATGATACCTTTGGCAGGATAGGCCCAGTTGGCGCCATTGAGCAAGAGCACGATCAACGAGCCTATGACGGCGGTGATTAGATAGGCCACGCCGACGAAGAGGAAGGCTTTATAGCGGCCGTTTTCGGGGTCGGTCATGGAGAGTTGGCCGGTGTGCAGTAGGATGCCGTAGAGGCCCCAACTGACGACGGTCAGAAGGGCGAAGGCTAACCAGGTCATAGGGCGGTGGTCCTTTCGCTATGGTATGCGTAGTTGTGTTGTGGTCTTTGTATGTATTATACGCTAGTTATAAGCTATGCATATTGAGTGCGTCTCACGCTATGGCTTGCTAATCCACCGAAGCCGGCCCGAGTGGTCCGTACAGCTTGTGGAGGGTCGTAGCAGCGGCGCTCCCTGGACGAGGTCGCCTTACTACCTAACAGGATCGGGGTGATAGACTGCAACTGAAGGGCTTTACCGCCACCCGCTTCGGCGGATCCGCAAACCTCTGCTGCGCCTCTAATATAAGTGTTTCTCGTCTCAATCTTTTGAAGGCCTTAGAAATATTGATGAAACGCGACTTACTATTTGAGATTCGATGGTTATAAGAGACTTTTACTATGAGCCCCGTTTAGATCACACTGAATCCCTCATATTTCCCCGTCCCGCTTGGGTAATCTATTGATGGGCTCGACCTCATTCACCTACAGAGGTTGACGGGGCTGGGTACTTTGAAAATACCCAGCCCCGTAGTCCCTCCGCCGATGTTTTAAGACTACGGCTAAGAAGCGCCAGTATATTGCTTATAAACGGCAAGTGTTTTGGTGGCGGTCGCGTCATCGTGAAAATCGCTATGTACGGCTTTTTTACCGGTTTGGCCGAGTTGTTGCCTTAGTGGCTCGTCGCGCAGAAGCCGGGCGATATTATCGGCTAGGTGTTCGGCGGAATGTGGCTCGAAGAGCAGGCCACCGCCTGTTGTTGCTAACATTTCCGGGAAGGTGCCGTGGTCGGGTTGCACTACGGGGGTGCCATTGGCGAGGGATTCTAGGATCGACAGGCCTTTGGGTTCGGCGTAGGTGGTCGGCATGGAGAATACGTGCAGGTCGCTGAGAAATTTTATTTTTTCTCGGCGGTCGACTTCGCCGTGGTAAGTAAAAGAATCTTCCAGGCCGCATTCGGCGATTTTTTTAATTTGCTCCTGGAAATACGCCTTGTCGCGTGGACCTAGATAGCCGGCGGTTTCAAGGCGCAACGGGCCGAGGTCCGTGCGTTCCTTTAAGAGGCGGAAGGCATCGACGAGCAAATGAAAGCCCTTTTCCGGGCAGATGCGGGCGAGGTAGCCGATCTTTTTTGTGTTGCCGCCGGTAGCAGGTGTTGTTACTCCGTGCTCAGCTAGGTTCAGGCCGAGCGGGACGACGTGTATTTTTTCTTCAGCGACCTGCATATACTCGGCCATATAGTCGCGATAGTAGGTACAGGGGGTGATAAAGGCGTCGATGTCCGGGGCGCGTTGGCGCAGGGTGTCCTGGGCTTGTGTCCTATAGGGCTCGATCAATTGTTCGAGGAAGATGTCCTCGCCTTGTAGACCGCAAAGTACGGGCACGCCGAGTTCGTCTTTAAGTTGGCGGCCCATGCCGGCGAACATCGCGTTAGTCAGCTGTACGATATCGGGTTTAAAGTCATCGCGCAGCCAAGATACCAGGCGGGAGAGTTCTTTTTGCTGGTGGCCCTGCTCGCCTTTGAGCACCGAGACGGTGAGCGAGCCGAGGTCCTGCGCGCTGGTCGAAGCGCTAAAGCGCGAGAGCGAATTGAGCAGGCGAGGGCCGTCTAATAGTCGGTCGAGGGTGCGTGGCGTATGGCGGAAGAGCGACCACTTCTGTTGCAGGAAGACATTGATACCACCGTAGAATACACGGTCGAGTGAGATGTCTTCCTCGTCGGTACGCAACGGGGTATAGGTCGGAATGAGGGCGACATCGATTCCGCGGCGTTTGAGCGCGGTGGCCAGCGTGTTGTCGTGGATGCAGGTGCCGCAGTACATGCCCGCGGCACCTGCGGCGATATAGGCCAGGCGCATAGCTTAGAAGAACTTCTCGAGGGTGGTCTCTTTGGGCGGCTTGCTCATCAGTGAGCCAATGACCATTGCCGCGGCGGAGGCGGTGAGGATGACGGCCACGGGCATAACACCAGTCATGCCGACGGTATATCCAGGGACTTTCCAGCCCTGGAAGAAGAAATAGGACCAGAGCACGGCGACGGTGATAACGGAGGCGAAGGCGCCGACTTTGCTACTACGTCGCCAAAATAGGGCGGCAACGATGATGGGGAAGAGCGAAGCGAAGCCGGTGAAGGACCAGACGGCGAGCGTGAAGATACTGCGTGCCGACACCAGCGAGAGCCCGTAGGCGACGGCGAAGATGAAGAAGACGAAGAGGCGACCCCAGAGGACCTGGTCCTTTTCGCTGAGTTCGCTGTCTTTACGGTAGTGCCGGACGATATCCTGGGTGAACATATTGCTAATCGACAGGACTTGTGAGTCGAGCGAGGAC
>Ga0315339_1001188_pt1 | contig 24716 bp, 19 predicted proteins | sample ASW17metaG_FD_204514 | JGI IMG/M metagenome (GOLD analysis project Ga0315339, IMG submission 204514) | Ammonia-oxidizing marine archaeal communities from Pacific Ocean, United States - ASW #17 | ecosystem: Environmental > Aquatic > Marine > Oceanic | place: USA: California | collected 2016-12-05
GCAGGCCTCTCCAGCGGTGTGTAGGTTGAGCTGAGCCAATAACCTGCCAGGTTTGGATCTCCCCACGCGGTACGTGGCGGTTCGGGACGCGGAAGAGTCGGATCCCACACGCGTTCGATTCCTCTCGCAATTGCCGCCTCCGCTTCATCTTGAAAATAGGCGAACGTGGATTCGGACGTGTGCGGAGACGCTGCGCGTGCCGCTTCCACTGTCTCCTCCGAGCGCTGATTTATCAGCGCAGACGGTGGTGGTGACTGACTCGTTGCCTGGGTGGTCAAAAGCGCCGCTAACGGGAGTATCGCGGTTCGAATGATTCTAGAACTCATCGCGTAGTCCTCGTGGCTCGCCATGGAGGGCGTGTAGCTAAGCCAAGGGCACGATTTTACTACACCTGAGTCCCGGGATTTCGTCAGACGGATGTAAGTGGTACTCGTTTTCTATAGCTGATTCGTGCCCGAAAGGTTCTGAGGTAGGCGTAGAAAGGAGCGGGCGTCTGTATTCCAAATGAGGTGTCTGCGTGCGAAGCCCGTGATGCGTGTGCTCGACTCCATTGGAACTGAAACCGAACGACTCGTAAAACCGCCGGACACGTTCGTTACCCGGCAACACCCATAACATGATCTCGGTGAATCCCCGAATACTTGCATGGTCGAGTGCGATGTCCATCAACCTCGTTCCAATGCCCGCTGAGTATCTTTTGGGGTCGACGTAGATCGCCATAATCTCTGCAGCGTGGTTGTCAGGCAGTTCACCCCGAGCCCGCGTGACCAGGCAGAAGCCCACTACCTGATTTTCTTCCGCAACAAAGAACCCACCGTCATGAGTCAGCGTCAGCGGTGCCCACCGCCGGGCCATCTGGCGCGGGCAAAGTGTATCCAGCTCACGCTTGGGAAGTAGTCCGGTGAACGCAGCTCGGCTTGCCCCTACGTATATTTCTGCGATGCGCACTGTATCTGCGGGTCTTGCTTGTCGGGTTCGTAACTCCATGAATCAAACCTCGGATACGGACGGCTTGGTTTGAATCCTATTACCCGAAAATGGCGGGTCGAAGGCAGGAAACTGATGAATTGTTGTTGCGAGGGCTCGTTACGCTTAGGCCTCGCTAATCTTCTTCATAGTCTAGTCCGTCCGCAGGTCGGTGCAGTCTTCGTACGAAGAGCGAATTCGAACTGTCGCGAGCTGGATGGCCCACGATCTGGATTTCATCGCCGATTCTGAGGGTGTCAGAGACAATACCCTGCTTCGCTAGGTCCGTAATGTCGTCCAGTTCCAGGGTCCAGACAGTGGCGTGTCCTGAGGCGTCAGGCGCCTCCATGCGGATCTGCGAATGAGGGTTCCGCAGCAGGACATCGACCACCACGCCCTCCACCATGACACTCTCGTTACTAAGGTAGTGCAGTGAGATCGAGTGGTGCGCGCTGAGGGGCGCGGTTACCAAGGCCGTAAGCCCCGCCAACGTCAGAATTCTGATCTGCATGTTTTTCTTCGCCATCCAGAAGACAATACCCTTACCTTCCAGCTTGGGATCGTTCCTGCTGCAACTGAGTCAAGTAGGCTCTTTCGTAAAACTCGATCTTTTCCCGATAGCCTTCTGGGTCCGCGAAACGCTGCGGATCGTAGGGGTCACCTGGAGAAAACTTGTCGTGCAGGTTGAAATGCCCTGCATGGGATGAGACCCACACGTCTGCCCGTAAGGCCTTCTGTGCGGCAAACGTGGCTTCGAAGGCACTCGCGATCTCTGGATAGACGGGTGTGTTCAGCAGCTCCACGCCATTGTTGATCGAACCCATGTTGACCACGAGCGCGGAATAGGTCTGCCCGTCATCGTCTACGGTATCGAATGTGAAGCTGCTTGCGCCCTGAGTGTGGCCGGCGTGGTTGTGTAGTCTGAGGGTCGTGCCGCCTAGCTCTATAGTGTCGCCGTGCTGGAGTACCTCATCGACCATGACGGGTTCGAAATTTGCCCCCCGTCCCTCTGGAAATCGGTAGTGGGTGTTGCCGCCGTCCTCGAGCGCCGCCACGTCGCCCTCGTGGGAGACCATCCTAGCACCGGTGATGCGCTTGATTGCTGCGAGATCGGCGACATGGTCCATGTGAGCCTGTGTCGTCAGAAGGATTTCGATGTCCTCGAAGTTGAAGCCCAGTTCCTCAATGTTGGAGCGGATCATCGCGGCTGAGTCATACGCACCTGTGTTGATCAGGAAATGGCCTTCGGGGGTCGTGATCAGGTAAGAAGCCAGATCGTATGTCCCGACGTGGTACAGATTTCCGATGATTCTGACGGGCGGGAAGGGCTGTACCCAGGCTTCGTTCGAGATGGGGCTCCGCACGTAGCTAGATTGAGCTTGAAGCGAAGTGGATATCCAGGAAAAGGCTAAGACCACTGAGAAAATGGTGGTGGCTAGTCGCAGGGGAGCGTAGCGTGGTGCGCGATTGGAGCTCATTATTATCTCCTTGCCAGTTGTCACAAGATTGTAAGGCTCGTCCACCGCGCTGGTGACTGTGCTCCAGGTCCCAGCTCCGCGGGGCTCGATTAGACGAGACATTAGCATGCGTGAGCAGCAGGAAGTGGAAAATCAGGAACACCCAGGTGGCCGATGTGGGTAGAATCGGCCCAAGAAGAACAGCTGACTCGAGGGCCGGATTGTGCATCCTGATGATCTCGATGGACGAAGTCCGCGAGATTCGCCACTATTAGATTAGATTCGACTTGATGATAAGGAACAGTATGAGCATCGCACACACCCCGGTTGGCCCTAAGCTTTTGTGTCTTGCGGCGGCATCCTTCGCCCTCGCTGCGTGCGGCGGCGGGACCGAAACTTCTGGTGGAGAGACTCAACCCCCCGAGATGATTACGACGGATTCGGGGCTAATGATCACCACGACACAGGCTGGGTCGGGGACTGCCGCGGAAACGGGTAACTTCGTTAGCGTGCATTACACCGGTTGGCTTTATGAGCCGGAGACTGAGGGCGGGCGGGGCACCCAATTCGACAGTTCGGTGGACCGGGGGACACCGTTTCAGTTCCCGCTCGGTGCGGCTCGCGTGATCGCCGGGTGGGACGAAGGTGTTGCGGGTATGTTGGTCGGCGAGAAGCGTGAGCTGATCATTCCGCCGGATCTGGGTTATGGCAGTCGCGGTGCGGGAGGTGTCATCCCCCCCAATGCGACGCTGATATTCGAGGTCGAGCTGCTCGGTGTCGAATAGCCGGATAAGCTCCTGACCCTCGACCCCGACGACCGTCGCGCCAGGCGTAATGTAGCGGTTCTGTTTTTCGCCCAGGCGATCCTCGGCTCTCAGCTGCAGATTAATATAATCCTGGGCGGACTGGCGGGCGCGTTTCTTGCGAACAATGCCGCGTTTGCGACGCTACCGATCTCGCTAATAATGCTCACTGCGATGTTTGGGGCACCGCTGGCCTCTCACATCATGGGGAGATTTGGGCGGCGTGCAGGGTTCCTGATCGGCGCCGCTGGGGGTGGTATGGGCGGTGCGCTTGCTGCCACGGCCTTGTTGATCGGTCGCTTCGACTTGCTTCTCCTAGGTGCTGGATTAACGGGCCTGTATTACTCTTTCCACGGCTTTTACCGCTTCGCTGCTGCCGACACCGCCTCGCCGGCGTTTAGGCCGAAGGCCATTTCCTGGGTTCTTGCGGGCGGGCTCGTGGGCGCCATTCTTGGTTCGGAAGTCGTGAAAGTCTCTGCTGAGAGCCTTTCAGTGACCCCATTCGCCGGGGCTTATGTGGTGGTGGTGGTGCTGAATATCATCGGAGCGATTGGTCTAGCTTTTCTGGATATTCCGCTGCCACCTCGCGGTAGTAAGGATATGCCTGCCGGTCGGCCCCTTGGCGAGATAGTCTGCCAGCCCGAGACCGCCGTGGCCGTACTTTGTGCCATGATGTCCTACGGGACAATGGTGCTCGTGATGACCTCGACCACCCTCGCCATGGTTGAGCACGGATTCACGACGAACCATGCTGCGGACGTCATCCGTTGGCATGCTTTAGCAATGTTCGGGCCGAGTTTCGTTACCGGTAACATCATCGCCCGATTCGGGCATCTTCCGGTTATGAGCTTTGGTTTAGTCTTGCTCGGGACGTGTTGCGTGATAGCGCTCGTTGGCGTGGGGCTTGAGAACTTCTATATCGCGTTGATCCTGCTCGGTCTTGGGTGGAACTTCAGTTTTATCGCGGCCACGGGGCTCCTGTCGAACACCCACAGCGCAGGTGAGCGAGCGAAAGTGCAGGGGTTGAACGATTTCCTGGTTCTGGGAACGGTCTCGTTGGCCTCCCTGAGCTCGGGAGCGTTACTGAACCTCTACGGCTGGCCTGCGGTGCAGCTCGCAGCGGCGCCAGCGCTTGTAATCGCTGCCTGCGCGCTCGTATGGCTCGGTTTCTCCAAACGCAGACGAACATTTGTTACCGTGTCAGAGCAATAACGTCGCGGGTTTAGGAGCGGTTGTCATGCTTAAGGCGTTTTTTCCAACTACGAGCCTTCTAGCTGGAGTCGCCGCTGGACGAGAGCACGCAATAAACGAGAATAATTCGTAGGGGGAGGCATGAAGAGGAATCTTAAGATCTCGGGCGTGAAGGCATTCACGGTCCTCGTTGTTTTCGTGTCTACGGGGGCGCTGAGACCTATCGACGCAGACGCGCAGGATGACGTCTTGATCCTTGGCGGCACCGGTTGGCATTGTGGTGAGGATCCTCATTGCTTCAATCGGCTTCATCCCGATATTCCCATGGCCGGACGCGCACGGCCAGGTCAAACGATTTTGCTAAAAACCCGTAACGCGCTCGACGCTCAGATGGACCCGGAGAGCACCTATGTGGATGAGCGCTTCGATGATCCCGTTGTGGGCACGGTGCACCCCCTAACGGGTCCGGTCTATATCGAGGGGGCCGAGCCCGGTGACGTGCTTGCAGTGACAATCTTAGATATCGACCCGGGTCCCTTTGGACAAACGAGGATAACGGGTAACGCGTTCGTCGGAGACCAGATCCCCGGGCCTTTTAGCGTTTTATGGCGTCTCAATCGAAGGGAAGCCATCTCGGACGATCTGCCGAGGGTGCGCATCCCGAACGGGAGCTTCCCCGGCATCGTGACTGTGCTGCCCGGTTCCGAGCAAGTTTCCGCTGTCGTCACCAGGGAAAGGGCGCTTGCGGGCGAGGGCGGTACGGCTGCGCTGCCGGAATCGACACACGCTGTTCCCGTGGATATCTGCGGGCCTCGGGGAAGCCGCCGCACAGAGTGCCTGCGAACCGGACCGCCGCGGGAGCATGGCGGTAACATGGATATTCGGTATCTGGGTGTCGGCGTCACTATTTACCTTCCCTGCTACATCGAAGGTTGCGGTCTCGGGGTAGGCGATTTGCATTTCGCTCAGGGCGATGGCGAGGTGGCCGGTACAGCGATTGAAATGGATGCCGACGTCACGTTGACTACGGATCTTATTAAGGATGGACCAGCGTTTGAACGCGGTCCGCACTATGAAGGGCCGGCTCGACTGATGGATATTCCCTCGCGTCGGTTCTATGCGACGACAGGGCTCCCGATAAAGGCTGCCGGCGAACTCCCGCCGGATATGGCGTACTTGGACTCTCCAAAGGCTGCTGCGCTGGAGAATCTTTCGAAAGATATCTCGCTTGCGGCGCGAAACGCCCTGCTGGAGATCATTGACTACATGGTGGACACTTATGGACTGACCCCACAGCAGGCCTACATTGTCGCGAGTGTCGCCGTGGATTTAAGAATCGGTCAGTTGGTCGATGCTCCTAACGTGGGGGTGACCGCCATATTGCCGCTGGATATTTTCGACGAGAATTAGGTAGCTTAAACTGCCAGCCGCGGTCGGAGCCTTCTGCCGCTGGTGAAGACAGAGGTGCACGACATGAAGGAACTCGTTCATCAGTATCTCGCAAAGGAGATATCTCGGCGCGGTTTTATTCAATCGCTTGCTGCCATCGGCGTGAGCCAGGCCGGGATTCGCTCTGCTGTGCATGCGGCAGAGGCCGTGGATTCGGCGCCCTCTGGTTCGGGTCGCACTGTTATCGGTACAGGCGGCGAGCTCATGGTGGAGCAGATGAAAGCGGCCGGGGTGAAGTATCTATTCACCAACCCGGGCTCTTTCGAGGTCGGGTTCTTCGACGCGTTTCTGGATCAGCCGATGCAGCTGATCAACGGTCTCCACGAAGGTATCGTGATCGCTATGGCTGACGGGTATCACAAGGTCTCGCGTGAGCCGAGCTTCGTGAACCTGCATGTAGTCGCTGGTACCGCACAGGCGGCGGGTCAGCTCTATAACTCCAGCCGCGATGGCTCATCGCTGGTCGTAACGGCTGGCTTGTTGGATAACGAGGAGGCTGAAGACAATGTGAGGCTGGCACCGAGACCGGGTTTCGATCAAAAGGATATAAATCGTCAGTTCACCAAGATTTCTTGGGAGACACGGGATCCGTCGGCCATTCCGAGTATGTTGCGGCGTGCGTTCAAGGTAGCGGACACGGCGCCCGGGGGACCGGTTTACCTTGCGGTGAAGAACAAGGCCCTGGAAACCTCGGATGTTGAGGGTCGGATATACGATCGGGCCGCGTTCATGATCCCTGATGACATTCCGCCCCGACAGGAGGATGCTGAGCGTATCGCGCGAATGCTCCTCGAGGCTAAAGCCCCTCTGCTACATGTTGGCGACGGTGTCTCGAAGAATCAGGCCCAAGCCGAGGTTCTCGAGCTTGCGGAGCTTCTCAATATGTTGGTTTTCGATGGTGAAATCCGCGGCGCATATCACAACTTTCCCCGCCTGCACCCGCTGTTCCGGCTCAGCAATGCGGGGCTGAGAAGCGACTTCATTTTGAGAATCGGTGTGACCGATACTGGTGGGACGGTAGCAGCCGCGGACGACTCGCTGGGTACGCGCAGTGCTTGGGTGGGTCTGGATAGCGCAGCCATCGGCAACGATCGCCCGTTTGATCTCGTCGTCACGGCCAACACTAAACTCGCTGGCCGAGCAATTATCGAGGCGGTGAAGAGCTTGCTCCCCGAAGAAAGGCTTTCGAGGATTCGTGCAGCCGCAAACAATACGAAGCGTCGAGTGGAGATCGATCGCGCCCATGTGGGACAAACGCCGATGCATCCCGATGAGCTAGGGCTGGGGTTAGAGCTGGAGCTCGATGAAAACGCAATTCTGATTAGCGAGAATCTTACTGGATCGGATCAGTTCTATAACACGGGTTTTCGCGATGACGAAAAACTTTGGCTTGCGACCGGCGGTACCGGTCTCGGCTGGGGCCTCGGGGCTGCGATCGGCGCAAAGCTAGCCGCTCCCGATCGACAGGTGGTCTGTAACATCGGTGACGGTTCGGTGATGTACAGCGCGGCGGCATTCTGGACACTGGCGCGTTACGAGATTCCCGTGCTGACGGTGGTGTGCAACAACCGCAACTACCAGACCGTGCGCCAAGCCTACGCCAGGTATGGGGGCAAGATGGCTCAGAGCGAGCGTTATACGGGCATGCACCTGGGCGATCCGAATATTGATTTTGTGCAGCTCGCCAGGAGCCAGGGTGTGGACGGGGCTCGGGTGGAGCACAGCTCCGATCTACGTCGGGCACTTCGTCGCGGTATCGACGCGACTCGAGCGGGGGAGCCGTATCTGCTCGATGTCGGAATACGCTGCATCGGTGGCGGCGCGGATTCTACGTGGCATCAGGCATTCAGCCTGGCGGATCAACGACAGCGTAAAGTCTGACCAGGCATTGCTGCCGAGGTGATGGTGGCCGCCTGGTTAGAGGGCTATCCGCCTTCCGGGTGACGGATGTCTTCGGGGGCCCTCGTCGTGTCGTGCATGACGACGTCGAAGTTCATGGTGAACTCGAAGTCGTTTGGTGGAAAGCAGATCTCGTCGTCACAGGTCTGATAAGTCAATATGACGTCAATCGCGATGCTGTCTTCCCGATAGGCGGGAGCCAAGGTGATGTCACGCTGAATCTTAGCCATTCCGTGATATACCGGTAGACTTTCGTCGATCGGTTCAAGATAGATCGTTTCGGCTTCGGGCAGGGTAAGATCACGCATCTTGATGAAATCTGTTTCGACGATCCTCAGATCGGCCGCGGTGTAGTCGGAGCCCGGTGCATAGAGATGCATTCGATCCGGCAACTCGATTTCCGTCACTAGCGTAATGGTGTTACCCGGGCGCAATGAGTCCTGGGAGGCGTAGGCGACGAAGTCGAACTGCGGGAGCTGTGCCTCGATGCGTCGGCCGCCATCGGCACCGAAGGTTTTCATCAGGATGGTTTCGGCCGTCTCGCGAATCCGATGACTGTCGTGGAAGAATTTCTCCTGCACGACGCCCTCAGCATTGACGATATAGGTACCTGGGAAGGCCATGCCGTCAGTGCGGCTTCCTGGCTCTGGGTTTGGATTACGGATGCCGAATGCTTCGATAATCTCGGAGTTCGGATCAGCGAGTGTGGGATATCGGAATCCGCCCATTCGATCTGCGAAACTCTCGAGGATCTCGACCGTGTCATAGCTGATGGTCACGACGCCCAAGCCGCTTGCGGTGAAATCGTCTAGAGAGGTTTCCAGCTGTACCAGCTGGGTTTTGCAGTAGGGTCACCAATCGGCGGAGCGAACGAAAACGACCATCGCTCCGTTGGGTCCCATCACATCGTCGAGGCTTACCAGGTTTCGATTCTGGTCCCGCGCCTCGAATTGCGGAATTCGCTCGCCTACCTCCGGTCCACTGATCATCCCCCGGCTGCCCGTGGGGATATCGGTGAGGAACTCTGTCGAATAGGACGGTTGTGAGAGTGCGGGTAAAGCGAACAATGACAGAGCCAGTGCCGCAGCCCCCACTCGTAGTTGATTCCTAGTCATTCTTCTCTTCCACACCGGAGTGAATCGGCAGTCTACCTGCGCGTGACCGCGGCAATCAAGAAGACTACCGGCTTCGCAGCCCACGCAACGGGAAGTGTTGGGTGGACCGAAATCGCTAGACTGTATTCACCTCCAGCGGTCGGTGGGACTGGGAATTGCCCGACGCGGCGTTGACGATCATGTCGGGGGAAATAGGCGCTCGGTTGAAGGAATGACCACCCAGTGCGTCAGAAATAGCTGATAAGACGGCTGCTGAGGCACAGCCTTGTACAGGTTCACCGACACCTCTGGCGCCAACGGGGTTTTGCGGATCCGCAATGTCCACGGCGCCCCATTGCATGGTGGAAGGTACATCCAGATAGGACATTGGCTTGGCCTGGTGGAGGCCTACATTTGCCGGAAGTCCGCTCTGGGAGTCGTAGACGTGGCGTTCTGTACATGCCATGCCGAGTCCCATCACGGTGCCGCCCTTGACTTGGGTGGCGAGGCCCTGGGGATGGAGTACGGTGCCGCAGTCAGCGACGGCGACGTACTCGACAACGTCGAATTTGCCCGTTTCCACATCCAACTCGATCTCGACGAAACCGGTCGCGATGGCTGGGGCCACGCCCTCATGGCGCAAGTTGTCCTTTGCAACACCGACAAGACCGGTGCCCGCAAGACCCGCCACCGCCATGCGTGTCACGTCGTGAATGTCGGTTGGGGCCTCTTCACCCGAGTATTTTCCGCCGAGCTCTACCGCCCGTTGCGCGGCTGCCGCGAACGTCATGCTCGTCGAGGGATCGGACTTTAGGAACACGCTCTCGTCGGCGATATCGTAGTCCTCGGGTGTGCCTCCAAGATCCATGGCTGCGATCTCTTTCAGTTTCTCCAGGGCATCTATCGCCGCCACATAGCTCGTGCGGGTGCAGGTGAACGACGTGTTGCTGCCTGTCTGGGTCGGGGCCCAGGCCAGATGCTGACGGCTGTCACCGCGCACGACGATGCAATTCTCCCAGTCGTATTTAAGGATCTCCGCGGCAACTCGTGAGGTTGCCGTATGAGAGTACGTGCCGAGATTTCCGACCCCCGTATGGATGTGCAGCATGCCGTCCGGCGTGATTCGAACCAGGCCGTCGTAGCTGTTGCGCCCCGCGGAGTGGAAACACTGACCGATACCGATACCGGTCACCTTGGAGCCATTGCGCTGCCCGCTGCGAGCGCTGCGCTCTTCCCAATTGAAGAGCTCTGCACCCTGCACAAGCGCTTCCTCCTGGTAAGCGCTCGTCACCGGGCCCTGGTTGCCGCCGATGGTGGCGTCATTGCCCGCTGCGTTGATGCGCCGGATAGCGACCTGGTCGATGCCGAGCCGCCGTGCCGCCTTGCTCAGAATGGGTTCGACGGCTTCTGACATCTGGTTTTGCCCGGGTCCGCGCTGGGGTCCGCGCGGCGGCGTATTAGTTTCTACCGGAATGCCGCGGTATCGCATGGCCATTGGTTGATAAAGGATCGAGATCGAGTCGGCGGCAGAGTCGTTGTCGCTCCAGCCGGTGTGGGGACCGTTCTCGTTTACGATGTAGAGGTCCACGGCGAGTAGTCGGCCGTCTTCTCGGAAACCCATCTTCAGCCGCCCTTGGAAGCCTGCGCGGGCCGTCCCCATGCCATATTCTTCGAAGCGAGTGATGCGCAGCATGACCGGTCGACCGGTCTGGCGGCTCAATAACACGGGCACCGCCATGATCGGATACGGTCCGCCTTTGGAGCCGAACCCGCCTCCGCACGTCTCGGCGATGTAGACCAGATTTTCCTGCTCGATGTTCAGTAGACGCATCAGTCCGGGGATCATCGCCGTTTGGCTCTGGGAGGAACCATGCAAGAAGCACTTTCCGTTCTCCCAGTAGGCCATGCAGCTTCTGGGTTCCATACAGTGATGGGAGAGGCCCGCCGTAACAAAGCTCTCGTCCAGGACGACTGCGGCTTCCTCGAATCTCGTCTCCACATCGCCGTACTGCCATTCGGTGATCGGCTGCCCCATGGGTAGCTGGTCTTCTTCAACGGCGGCGAAATCCTGTGCGGTCCACTTAACCGTTTGTACCTCGATGGTCCTTCCTGCGACATTGCCGTCGCTGCGTGCGTTAGGGCCGCCGGGATAAAGACTCTCCAGCGGATCCACCGTAAATGGCAAGGGTTCAAGGTCGAGTTTAATCAGATCGATAGCATTCTGAGCCGTGGTTTCATCCACGGCGGCAACGGCCAGGATCGGTTCGCCGACGTAGCAGGGCTCGTTCGTAAGTATGGGCGTTGCGGTCCCGGGGGCAGCCTGTGCAGAGGGGATGTCGTCGGCGGTTAGCACCGCAAACACGCCCTCCAGGGCCAGCGCCTCTGAAGCATCGATGTTCCGGACCCTCGCATGGGGCATGGGACTCGTCAGCAACTTGGCGAAGAGCATGCCCTCGGCGCGGAAGTCTTCCGCATACTTTGCTCTTCCCGTTACCTTGCCGAGAATATCCGGCGGCGTGAAGTCTTTACCCAGTAGCTGATATGCCATGACGACCCCTCCACTCGTACTGGCTCGACTCTAAACGGGTCAAGGCGTCCGAGTCGCGTTAGTAGCCTACAACAAGCGGAGGGTACCACTGATTCAATGAGGACTCATACACATAAGCGGGCACTTGCCCGACGGAGCGGGAAGGAGCCAGCGTCTTAGTAGACGCTGGTCGTCTCCGTTAGGGATTGGAAAAAAGGATAGCCCTTTTTCCTGGTTGGTCGCTAGTTGGTGGCGATGGGCACGAACTTCTGGATTCGTTTGCCGGTATTCACCTCGGCTGTATACAGATTGCCAAAGCTGTCGGCCGTGATGTTGTGCACCCAGTTGAACTGGCCCGCCTGTCGACCGCCGTGACCGAACGAGCCGACCACCTCAAAGTCCTCTCGGCGAAGGATCCAGACCTTCATGTTGGCCCCGTCGGCCGCGAAGATCCATTGTTGCTCAGGGTCGCGGGATAGCTCGATATCCCATGCGGCACCTTGAACGATAGTCCATGGGGCGAAGACCCCTTCCTGCACAAAGGTTCCGTCCTTATCAAATACGTGGATTCTGCTTCCGCCGCGATCGGCCACATAAACAAGGCCGTCGTTGGATATCCGTACCGCGTGAACCGGGCTGTGCCAGGAAGGATTCTGGTATGACAAGTTCGAGATGTCGGCGGTGTCATCCGGCACATTTCCATAGGCACCCCAGTGCCGGCGGTATTCTCCGGTGTTCGCATCAAACACGACGACTCGGCGGTTTCCATAGCCGTCGGCGATGTACACCTCGTCGGTCTCAATATCGACGGTGATGTCGGCGGGTCGCCCGAGACGCTGAGTGTCGTTGCTGCCGCGAGTTTCGTTCCACTGCCCGATCGTGAGCAAGTGTTCGCCATCGGGAGTGAACTTGAGCACGACGTGGTCACTGCTGCCGTTGCCACCAACCCACACGTTGTCTTCATGATCTATAAAAATGCCATGTTCCTGGCTTGGCCAATCTTCAGGTGCATCCCACCCAGCGGAATCAGCCACGTTTGCTGAACCATAAGATGTATCAAGCACTGACCGCTCCTGATTCCAGGTAGGACCACCCCATGCTTGGATAACTTCGCCAGCAGGATTAAGGGCGATAACTGAAGGGGCTGGGTAGCAGCATTCAGTCGCCGGTGGATTTTGCACGGCTCCAAGTTCGTGAGCAGTGAGTGTGCGCGGACGTTGAATGATCCAGATATTGTCTTGGCTGTCTACGGCGATGCCGGAGACTTGCCCGAGAATCCAATCATTGGGCAGTTGCTGTGGCCAAGATGCATCGACTTCATACTGGGGCGAGTCACCAGCGCCAGTCGCCGTAGCCATCGTGGTTTGTGTCTGGGCTACGTTGATCGCGGTGTCTTCGGAAGAGCAGCCTGCCAGCAAAAACAGTAATGCACAGCCCATGCCGAGCTGTTGGAGGTGGGTCATTCTCATCGTGGGTTCCCCATGACGATCGGATCTGCTATGCCCGATCTTGCTTTAGTGAGCCAAGCGTAACCGAATGGGCTCTGAGCGGCAAAATTCCGCCAGGGAATCGCAGATTATTGTTCGTAAGCTACTGATTAGTTAGCTCAAATCGCGCTGACCAGCGAGCAATTGACGCAGCGGAAGTGCCTATGCTGGCCGTGTTGTCCGAGATTGTAGTAAGGCCCGAGAGTATTTTCGCCGCAAAGCCGTTACGAAAAGCCGGCTCTAGTCTGTTCCAAAGGACCGCCATTTACACATTATATAGGGGGCCGTCCCGCGACCGGCTAGCTACCAGGCGACACCCGGGCGTGCATAATGAACGTCACCAATAGAGGATGGACCGGGATGCCGATGGCCTTCAAACCGACTTGCGATCTCTATGACGAGCACCTCGATTCGGCGCGGGTGTTGACCATTCCGCTAATCAATCTCGGAGGAGCCAGTGAGTTCTGTGGAACCGCGGTCACGGTCAAGTGCTTTGAGGACAACTCTCGCATTAAAGAGCTGGTCGCCGGGGACGGTGGCGGTAGTGTGATGTTGGTCGATGGTGGGGGCTCGCTGCGTTGCGCTCTCGTGGGAGACGTTCTTGCCGGCGAAGCGCAACGCAACGGTTGGGCTGGCGTCATCGTTTTTGGTGCGGTGAGGGATAAAGCCGCACTCCGTAGTCTCGACCTGGGTGTGATGGCCATTGGCGTTACTCCCCGTAAGTCGGTCCGTCGGGGGGAAGGGCAGATTGGCGTCCCGATACAGCTAGGGGATATTTGGTGCAGTCCGGGGGATAGCGTCTACGCGGACGAGGACGGTGTCCTGATTTTAGACTCCGAATAGGGGACATTCCCTCTATTCAAAGGAGGTTCGTGAAGCCGACCGAGCGCAGGCCCGGGATTAGGTTGCCGAGTACGGATGTGGGCCAGGGTACCCGGAGAAGTTGGTGGAAGAGAAGATAGGCGATCACCCACACCCCGAGGCTCACGGCGAGGGTCGTTTTCCAACCTTCTTTCGCTTCGATACGAAGATATCCGACTAGGAAGATCAGCATTGCGGGCAAGAGTCCCACGAGCAGTGCGGCAATAAGAATAAAGAGACACCAGCCGAAATAGCGTAGCGCCCGTCGCCTGGTCTCCTCCGCACTCAGGTTACTGAGGTCCGACCCCGACTCTTGGGCGTGTGTCTCGGCCTCGGCCTTCTCCAGGGCACCGGTCGGATTGATGGCTTCCGTCGTTACAAAAGATGTCCAGCCGAGTTGCCAGCTCGCAAGGAGTAACCCCACCCAACCGACAACCTGGGGTACGAGTCGCGCGCCGAAGTCCCACTGCCAGGAGCCAATAATCGCCGTCAAGAAGAACACAATAACCGCCACGTTGAACCAGACCGCGGAATCGATGCTGTCGTGTTTGAAGGCGATGGTCAGCTTGTTTGTAGCTTCCCGTCGGCGTGACAGAAGATCGGATACGATCGGCTTTAGGAGACTGTAGGCGGTGACCAGGAAAACACCGATGACAATTGGTCGAGAGAGCCAGTCAGTGCCATAACGTTGGAATGATATGAACATGTAACGTTCGAGCAGTCCACCGAGGACCAGACCGAGCAACAATGGAGGGCGCGGCCAATCTACGCGCTTCATCACCCAGCCGAGTAGTCCGAATCCGAGCAACGCAACCACATCCCCCCATTGTCGGGTTGCTTGGAAGGCGCCGATATATGTGATGGACAACACTACAGGTGCGAGGATGCCTACCCGAATTTTGGCAATACCGGCCAGTTGCCGCGCGAACACGAAGCAGATACCGCACCCGAGCACATTTGCCAGCGCAACGGTCCAGACCAGCGTGTAAGTTACATCCAGTCTGCTCGTGAGCATGTCAGGGCCGGGTGACAATCCGTGGATCAGGAAGGCACCCAACAGCAGGGCCATCGCCGCGGTGGCGGGCACTCCGAAGGCGATGGTGGATACTAATGCTCCACCTTCTTTCGCGTTGTTCGAACTCTCAGAGGCGATCACGCCACGCACGTCCCCCTTGCCGAACGTCTCTGCTGCGCCTTTTTCAGTGCGCATGGCATGCCCATAGGCGATCCACGGGATGACCGGCGCTCCGATGCCCGGGACCGCGCCTAGCACGCTGCCGATAGCGGATCCGCGCACCACCAGGGAGAAATTGGAAAGGGTGTCCCGGACGCCTGCGAGTTGGCCCCAAGCGGTCGTCACGCCGTGCCCCTTGCGCATGGTCCTGCCCGCGATAGCCATATCCGCAATCTCCGGTAGAGCGAAGAGCCCGAGCGCCAGCGGTACCAGCGGAATCCCTTCAAGCAAGTACAGTGAGCCGAAGGTCCACCGTTCGATTGCAGTGTTCGGTTCCTCGCCGACGGTCGCGATCATGAGACCGAGGCTGGCTGCGGCGAGGCCCTTGAGCGGGTTGCCGCCGCTTAGGACGCCGATCAGGGACAAGCCGAATACACAAAACGCGAGGAGCTCCGGTGAGCCAAAGCTCAGGATGAAGGGTCTTAGGAGAGGGACGCTCAGGGCGAGGAACAACGCCCCGAAGAGACCGCCCAATAACGACGCCGAGAATGCGGCTCCAAACGCTCGAGCGGCGAGGCCCTGCTTGGCCATGGGATGGCCGTCCAGGATGGTCGATGCCGACCCGACTGTCCCCGGAACGCCGAAGAGCACCGCCGGGATGGTATCCGATGTCGCTACCACAGCCTGTAGCCCGACCAGGAAAGCGAGCGCAGTGAACGGATCCATGTCGAAGGTAAAAGGCAGCAGTAAGGACAGACCGACGATGCCGCTCAGCCCGGGAATGACCCCTAGGGATAAACCGATGACCACACCGAGTGCCACGAAAGTAAGGCGGGAAGGATCGAATACGATCTCAAGCGCGCTGAGTGCCATATCGAACATGTGCGCGCTACCGTCGGTCGAGGCCCAGGATAGTTTTCGCCTCAGATAGGATGTTGTCGGGCGTATCTAATGCGTGATCCACGAATTCAGCCAGCTCTCTACCGACGGTGGGTTGTAATTGGGCCTTAACCGTCGACTCGACCGCGTGCGCAAACTCCGGATCGTTCATGAGCGACGTGAATGCCGCTCTGAGCGCTTCGGTACGCTCCGTCGGCACGCCTGGGGGTGCGAAGAGAGGCCACCCCATGTACGACCCAATCTCAATGAAATCAACGAGCGCTCGCTCGCGATCGGTAGAGACCAGATCTCGGAGGTACGGCACGTTCGGTAGGCCAAGGGGATCAGAGGGGCCCATGTAAAGGAGATGAGCGATTCTCCCATCCGTCAGCCAATTTGGCCTGGAGATCGCCCATGCTTGGAGACTGCTGGATTGGCCGTGGACTTCCCCTCGTTCCATGGCCAGGACGACGTCGTTGCTGCTTTCGTATCCCGCGACGATGTTGAATTGCAGGCCCAGCAACGCCTGCGCCATGGCGGGAAACTGATGTGCGGGAGAGCCACGGCCGGTCGTGCCGATGAAGAGTTCGCTTCTCTTAGCTTCTGCGATGGTGGTCGCGGGAGCCGTGCTCATGACCGAAACGATGCCCGTGTATTTTAATGCTGAGCCGATCCAGTTGAGTTCACGACCATCGAATCGGGCCCGCCCGGGCTCCAGCAGTTGCGCCGTGATGATGCCTGGTAGGGAGTAGCCAAGTACCGATCCATCCCTCGGTGCTGAGCGGGCGAGGTAGTTGGTCATTGTGACGCTGCCACCGCCAGGCATGTTCTGCACTATGACTGAGGGACTGCCGGGTATATGACGCTCCAGGTGTTCCGCGATGACACGACCGGAGATATCCGTCGTGCCACCGGCGCCCGATCCAACAAGAATGGTCACGGTGCGGCTGGAGTAAAAGTCCTCGACTGTCTGGGCAGAGCCAACGCCACCCATAATTAGTGCGACGACTAACACGCAATGTCTTTTTGATGGCAACTAACAGCCTTCTTCTGCACGTACCGTCCTGGATAGTTTATTGTTCCCCTTTTTGGCGAGGAAGGACAGCTTTCGAACGATGAGTGGCACTGAAGCCATGGATCCGGCGGGGCAGCCGAAGCCCCGTTATCCCGATTTCCAGGATCATCTTGCAGAGCTCGAGGCGCGTGGCCTGTTGCGCAGAGTAGATCGGGCGATTAACAAGGACACGGAGTTACATCCTTTAGTGCGGTGGCAGTTCCAGGGAGGATTGCCGGAATCGCAGCGCACGGCGTTCCTGTTTACGAATGTCACCGACAGTGCAGGGCGCTCATACGACATGCCCGTGGCCGTGGGCGCACTGGCCACGACCCCCGAGATCTACGCTCTCGGTATGGGTGTGACCGTGGAGGAGATTGGGGCGAAGTGGCTTCATGCCATCGCGAACCCGATACCGCCGATGCGAATAGATAAAGCGCCGTGTCAGGAGGTCGTCATCGAGGGTAAGGCCCTGACAAGTGGGAAAGGTCTCGAGATGCTTCCCGTACCGATCTCGACACCGGGCTACGATGCGGCGCCTTATCTGGTCGCAACACTGGTCATCACCGAAGATCCCGAGACCGGTGTTCGCAATATGGGCACCTATCGCGGTGCATTAAAGGCGAGCGACAGACTGGGCGTCCGGATGGCTACCCGAGTTGGAGGGGCTGGAGGTTATCTGCATTGGCAGAAGTATCAGGCGCGGGGCGAACCCATGCCTTGCGCCATTGCTATCGGGGTGCCGCCCGCGGTTGCCTACAGCGGGCCGCAAAAACTCGCTGTGGGTCAAGATGAGATGGCGGTCGCCGGGGGCGTCGTGGGCGCACCCATCCGCGTGGTGAAGGCGGTCACCGTTGATTTGGAGGTGCCCGCTGATGCGGAGATCGTCGTTGAAGGATTCATAGACACGGAGTTACTAGAACCGGAGGGGCCGTTTGGCGAGAGTCACGGCTATGTAGCGCTGGAAGACTTCAATATGTCGATGAAGGTGACGGCGATTACCAGGAAACGCTCACCGGTTTTTGCCTCCATTGTTAGTCAGGTTACCCCAAGCGAGTCGAGCGTTTTAAAACGCGTCGCCTATGAGCCGTTGTTCCTGGCCCATTTGAAGGATGAACTGCGGGTGCAGGGAATCCTCAGTGTCACCATGCACGAACCGCTTACGAACATCAGACCCGTGATCTTTCTTCGGTTCGAAGACAATACGCCTCGCGAGGAGATTTGGCGTGGGCTCGAGGGGGCGTCCACCTTGCAGGCCCAGTGTGGAAAGATCGTTATTGCACTTAGCAGTGACATTGATCCGTTGAACACGGATGCGATTTTTTGGTCCCTCGCATACCGAATGAATCCTGTGGACGACCTGCGGATTGTGACGGGGCGAAAGCGCGGGCACGGCCCGAAGGGCAACCAGGGGGAGGAGTCGGGCATCCTCGTGGATGCGACACGCAAGGAAAAAATGATGCCATTGGCGCTGCCGGAGAAGGAGTATATGGAGAACGCGCGGGCGATCTGGGAGGAACTCAATCTGCCCGAGTTGTCGCCGTCGGTTCCTTGGTTCGGTTACGCGATGGGGGACTGGAGCGATACCTGGGAGAGTTTTGCGCGTAATGCCGTGGAGGGGCGCTGGGCGGAGAACGGTGCTCAGACGGAACAGCGAAAGCGAGGTGGAATGGTGCCTGAGACGCCGGCGAGACTGGTAGAGGGCGATGAATGAATAGCTTGTCCCCATGAATGCCAGCTTCGAGCGAGTCAACTTCAAATCGATCGGTCAGCCGGTTCGGCGCAAAGAGGATCAGAGGCTCATCTGCGGTGAGGGTCGTTTCAGCGATGACTTCAATCTCCCCGGGCAGGCCTATGCGGCCGTGGTTCGTTCGATTTACCCTCATGCCCACATCCGCGATATTGATCTGAATAGCGCGCAATCTATGCCGGGCGTCCTCGCGGTTTTGACGGGTAAAGATTGTCGCGAAGCTGGCTTGGGAGCGGTGCCTCACAGTCCCTTGCCCTCAACCCGGTCCGATTTGAAGCTCACGGCGACGAATCGCGGTGAGGTATTCAGTGGACCCCACGCGCTCATGTCTGCGGATACTGTGCGTTACGTTGGCGAGCCAGTTGCATTGGTTGTGGCCGAGACTCGCCTGCAGGCCCTAGATGCCAGTGAGGCCGTGCTCGTCGAGTATGAACCGATCCCTTGGGTTACCGACAGCCAGGAAGCGGCGAGTCCTGGGGCGCCGGTTGTCTGGGACGAAGTCCCGGACAATGTCTGCGTCGACACGACTTTCGGGGACGAAGCTGCCACGGCCTTGGCGTTCGATGAGGCGGCACACGTTATCGGGATGGACTTCAATATCGGGAGAGTCACCGGTGTGCCTCTGGAGCCGAGGTCGATGCTGGCAAGCTACGACGCTGAGACCGAAAGGTATACCCTCTGCGCCGGAAGTAACGGCGCCGTTCGGCATAAGCACCAGATTGCGGCGGCACTGCGGGAGGATCCAGAGAAACTCAGGATCCTGTGCCTTGATGTCGGTGGGAACTTCGGCACCAAGAACCGGGTGTATTCGGAGTTCTGCTTGACGTTGTGGGCGGCGAAGAAGATCGGCCGGCCGATTAAATTCACGGCTTCTCGCTCGGAATCCTTCCTGAGTGACTATCAGGCGCGCGACCTCAAGACCCACGTCGAACTGGCGTTGAGCTTAGATGGTCAGTTCTTGGGCTTCCGGGCCTCGAATCTGAGTAACGTCGGTGCCTGGGCCGTTTCGTTTTCACCGCTCGGAAAGGGCATTGCGCTCGTCACGGGCGGTTACGCGATTCCTGCGGCGACGGCGCGTGCTAGAGCCGCCTTTTCGAACACGGCACCCACCAACGCCTATCGTAGCTCGGGGCGCCCTGAAGTCATTCACGCGCTGGAGCGTCTGATCGACACGGCGGCGCACGAGTTCTGCTTCGATCCTATTGAACTGCGACGCAAGAATCTGATCCCGGCCGACGCCATGCCGTATACGAATCCACTCGGTATGACGTATGACAGCGGAGAGTATGAGAAGAGCATGGACATCGCGCTGGAACTCATCGACTGGTCAGGCTTTCCCGAAAGGGCCGAAGCGGCACGCGCCCGCGGAAAGCGTTTGGGTCGTGGGTTCGCGAACTATGTGGAGTCCTCTATCGGTGCACCCATGGAGCGAACCGACATCACGGTGCGAGAGCAGGGCGTTGTTGAGGTAGTCATCGGAACGCAGCCGACCGGACAGGGGCAGGAAACCAGCTTCGCTCAGGTTGCAGCAGATTTCCTCTGTCTCCCGATGGATTCCGTTGCAATCGTCATCGGTGATACCGATATTGTTAAATCAGGTGGCGGATCTCATTCGGGGCGCTCCATGCGCCAGGCCGGTACGGTCATCTATCTTGGCTGCCAAGATCTTATCGAGAAAGCTAAACGAATTGCCGCTCTTTTGTTCGATGTAGAAGTGGCACACGTTCAGTTCTCCGACGGTGTGTTTGGTGCTGTCGGGCAGAAGCGCACGGTCGGTTGGTTCGAACTGGCGGACAGAACGCGGGCACTGGACTTGCCCGAGGACCTTTCAGGCGGGTTGACAGTCATGCGCGAGAACGAGATGGACCTTGCCGTGTTCCCGAACGGGTGCGCGGCATGCGAGTTGGAGGTTGATCCAGAGACAGGTTTCGTAGAGATCAAGCGTTACGCTGCGGTGGACGATGTCGGGCGCGTTATCAACCCACTGATCGTCAAGGGGCAGACCCATGGCTCCATTGCAACGGGTGTCGGGGAGGCGCTCTGGGAGCAGTGTGTTATTGAGCCTGAATCCGGTCAGCCAATCTGTGGATCGCTGATGGACTACACGCTGCCCCGCGCGGACGAGCTGCCCATGTTTTATACCGCGTTCAATGAAGTGCTCTCTCCGACCAATCCATTGGGTATTAAATCGGGTGGTGAGGGGCCGACGACGCCGGCACTTGCGGTGATCATTAACGCCATTGTCGACGCGCTCAGGGAGTACGATGTTCGAGACATCGAGATGCCGGCGACGCCCTTTCGTGTTTGGACCGCTATTCGAGATGCTCAGGGCGCCGATGGAGAGCGTGGCAGGTGAGCAGGGATGGCAAAGTCGATTTGATCTGTTTTCCGGGCGCTCCGAATCTGCCGATCTTCGCGGCACTTGAATTTGGATTGTTCTCTGCCGCCGGTATCGATGTGCGACTTGAAACGACGCCGAGCTCGATTTATCAGATCGAGAACCTGGTAAACGGCGAATTTCAGATCGCTGGCACGGCTTTCGACAACGTGGTCGCCTACCGTGAGGGTCAGGGGGCCGTGCAGCTGGCGGAGCCCCCCGATCTATTCGCCTTTATGGGCGCGACTCGTATCGAGCTTTCGTTCGTGGTGGCACCGAACATAGAAACTTACGCTGATTTGCGTGGGCGCTCGATTGCTCTGGACGCACTCGCCACCGGTTTCGCGTTCGTGCTCTACGACATGCTCGAGAAAGCAGGCCTCTCAACGGACGTCTGCGAGCTCGCTCCGGTCGGCGCGACGCCAAAACGCTGGGAATCCGTGAAGTCTGGAGAGCATGCTGGGACCCTGACGATCGAACCGTTCACTAGTATAGCTATCGCCAACGGATTCAATGTGCTGCAGACCAGCCTCGAGACGGTTCCGAGTTACCAGGGGGGAGTGTTCGCCGCAGGGCGTGCCTGGGCGGTAGAGCACCCTGATTCCGTAGACGCCTTTATTCGGGGCTATCTGGCGGGGCTAGATTGGACGCTGACGCCCGACAACTATGAAGCTGGAAAAGAAATCCTCTTGGCCAATATGCCCGCCATCAAGCCCGGTGTGGCTGATGCCGTGGTGACAAAACTCCTGAACCCGGCCACTGGCCTTACTCCGGGAGGTGAGGTTGACACCGCAGGTATCGAAACGGTCCTGAGTCTGAGGAGCCGTTATTCGACGCCGCCCAAGCGGCTCTCGGATCCTTCGCCCTACCTAGATCTCAGCTATCTCCAGCGAGCCAAAGAAGTCGATTGATAGGTCAGCGGCGCACGAAAAGTGGTGGTATTGAGACCGCTCAAGTTCTATGCTCTGTACCTACAATGGTCGCCCCTGAGCGTACCGTGGGGCTCGCCTAAACGGAGGTCAGAAGCATGAAGTCGGAAGACAAATCTAACCCTGATACGGTCAAGAAAGAAGACGCAGGCGACGGCGTCAGTCGTAGAGACTTCCTTTCTTCCGCCACGGCTGCAGGACTCGCGGCCGCCTCCCTCGGCACGTCCGAGAAAGCCCTTACGCAGGAGGTCGCCCAGACGCGGGTGGCCGCGTTGGCCCCGCCTAGCGCCATGCAGCAGTCGATGGAAGACGACACTCCGGCCGGGTATAGCTCAGAAGAAGCCCAGGAGTACTTCGTAAAGAATCCAGGATCCGACTTCATGGTGGACATCCTGAAGCACCTGGGCTTCGACTACATCACCACGAATCCGGGCTCGAGTTTCAGAGGCATCCACGAATCCATCGTGAACTACGGGGGCAACCAGGCACCCGAGCTGATCGAGGCGAACCATGAAGAGATCGCCACAGCCATGGGCCACGGTTACTACAAGGTCACGGGCCGGCCTCTCGCCATGCTCGCGCACGGTACCGTGGGGCTCCAACACGCCGCCATGGCGGTCTACAACGCCTGGTGCGATCGGGCACCCATGGTGATCCTCGCCGGTAACCATCTGGACGTCCAAGATAGGCGTCCGGGCGTGGAGTGGTCGCACTCGGCGCAGGATTGCATAAGGGTCGTGCGGGACTACATCAAGTGGGACGATAACCCGGTCTCCCTGGGGCATTTCGCCGAATCCATGGCCCGCGCCTACAAGATTGCCATGACACCGCCTATGGGTCCGGTCGCAATCTCCCTGGACGGTCATCTGCAGGAGATGGAGGTCGGTGACCAGCAACTCATGATGCCCGCTATGACGCCAACGCAACCCCCGAGCGGTGACTGGGCTGCTGTTCGGGAAGCGGCCGATTGGCTAGTGGAAGCCGAGAACCCGGTAATCGTAGTCGACCTGATGTCTCACAATCAGGAAGGTATGGAGCGTTTGATCGCGCTGGCCGAGGCGCTGCAGGCGCCCGTCGTGAACCAATACGGACGAACGAATTTTCCAAATAACCACCATCTCTCCCAGGGTGCAAACGTCATTGCGCAGGCAGACTTGATACTCGGGTTGGAGTTGTATGACACCTGGGGGACGGTCAACTCGCTCCGTGACCGCGTGCATAAGGACGAGCTGAGAAGGGCTCGGCCCGATGCTCGCGTGATCGACATCGGGACGAAGGAGTTGTTCTGGAGGTCGAACTATCAGAGCTTCCAGCGCTATTACGCTGCAGATCTGTCAATCTCGGGCGACGCTCAGACAACGTTGCCGATTCTGACCGAGGCCGTGCAGTCGGCGATGTCCCGCTCCCGGCGTTCTTCGAACGGCGAGCGGGAGGAGCGCTGGCGCGCCGCACACCTCAGGGCCCGCGAGCAGGCGGTCGATGCTGCGCGGTACGCGTGGAACGCGAGCCCAGTAAGCACGGCCCGGCTCTATGCTGAGCTGTGGAATGTCGTTAAGGATAGGGACTGGGCGCTAGTGTCCGATGATAACCAGCAGAGTCGTTGGGCACGCCGACTGTGGCCGATAGACAAACATTATCAGTGGATTGGCCGTTCGGGTGGCGCTGGCCTCGGCTACGGGGCTCCATCTGCGTTGGGTGCGGCACTCGCACATCGTCCTGAGGGGCGGTTAGCCATCAACGTGCAGCGTGACGGCGACATGATGTACGTGCCCGGCACGTTTTGGACTGCTGCCCACCACGGTATACCGATGCTCACGGTGACGCATGACAACCAGGGCTATCACCAGGAGTTCATGCATCTGCAACGCATGTCTGCGCGCAGACAGCGGGGGATCGATGGTAGCTCCTGGGTCGGTAACGAACTAACCAATCCGGACATCGATCTCGCGAAGATCGTCGAAGGTATGGGCGTTTGGTCGGAGGGGCCCTACACGGATCCCAAGGATTTGGGTCCAGCAATTGCTCGGGCGCTCGACGTTGTGGACTCGGGCGAGCCCGCGTTCGTGCACGTTCGGACTCAGCCGCGATAAGGGGAGTCTCAGATGATCATTCCGAGGGCTTTGTACCCTTTTGCCTTGGCGGCGTTATCGCTTTGGTTCGATGCGAGCCTGGCGCAGGACACCACCGAGGAAGGTCGGGCGCTGTTCGAGAGCCACCAGTGCTGGCAGTGCCACGGCTATGAGGGACAGGGAGGAGGGGCCGGCGTGCGGCTCACGCCCATGCTCTATCCGTTCGAAGCGTTCGTGCAACTGGTGCGGCACACGAATTTGATGCCCGCTTACTCGCCGAATGTGCTGAGTGATGAGAACCTTCGGCTGATATGGGAATTCGTGCGCGCTATTCCCGAGCCGCCGGCTCTCGAGGATATCCCGGAGCTTAATCTCGAATAGCGCGGACGGATTCCCGTTCGGGGGTTGCTCCGGAATGGCAACAGGAAAGCCGGAGGGGATACTTGCGCAAGTCCCTCTAACGCTCTTCAGGAGGGATTCATGTCAAGACGACGATTTCTTCAGGCGTCCGCACTGCTTGGCGCAGGTGCCGGAATGGGTGGTTTTGCAGTGACGGCCGCTCACGGCCAGGTGACGCGAGGCGGCACCGGACCTCATCGCATCCTCATGTCCGGGTACGGGCCGCCCACCACGAGTTTCAGCCTTGCACTGAAGAGGATAGGTGACCGGCTCGAGGCGCGCTTCGGTGACCAGGTCGACATTAAGTACGTCTATAACATTCTAGACTTAGGATATCGCGGGCTCGACATC